>Ga0214921_10008935_pt1 | contig 12814 bp, 13 predicted proteins | sample LL1505_MetaG_FD_177992 | JGI IMG/M metagenome (GOLD analysis project Ga0214921, IMG submission 177992) | Freshwater microbial communities from Lake Lanier, Atlanta, Georgia, United States - LL-1505 | ecosystem: Environmental > Aquatic > Freshwater > Lake | place: USA: Georgia | collected... | reverse complement strand
ATGACCGTCATACACCAGGTTCTCCTCAACAGAAAATCATGGCCGCTGAAAGCAAATCAGAACTCCCCTTCAGCACCGTTACTCTGGCCGATATTCTCAAATCCAACGGCTACTCCACTGGCATGGTGGGGATGTGGAATCTAGGACGTGGGAAGACCGGCCCCGCCAGTCCTCTGGGACGTGGCTTCCAGTATTTCACGGAACCCAAAGCCCTAGGCTTCGAAAAGGACGCTTATCTTCGAAAAGACGGATCTGAACTAACCGACGTCATGACCGATGCCGCTATCAAGTGGATGACAGAACATAAGGATGGCCCCTTTTTCCTCTACTTCGCACCCCACGCCGTTCATGCCCCCTTCGAGCCAAAGCCAGAACTTCTCGCCAAATACGCCGACAAGAAGGATCAGATGGCGGCCGAGTACGCCGCCACGATCGAATGTTTGGATCAAAACATTGGAAAACTCTATGCGGAACTGGAAAAGCTCGGACTGGCTAAGAATACCCATATCTTTTTCACCTCAGATAACGGAGGAACACGACAGTTCAATGCCCCACTTCGGGACGGAAAGGGATCTCTTTATGAAGGCGGAATCCGTGTCCCTGCATTTTGGACCGGCCCAGGGGTACAAGAAGGATCCATTGGCGAGGTGCCTGTCTCTACCATCGACTTTCTCCCCACCCTTCTTGAGCTCGCTTCAGTTCCTTCACCGACAAACCAAGTGGTGGACGGCCGAAGTCTAATTCCGATCCGCGACGGAAAGGCTTTAGAGCGAACCAACCTCTTCTGGTACTTCCCTTGTTACACAGGTAATGCCAAGCCAGGTAGCGCCATCCGACAGGGAAATTGGAAGTTGATCGAGTTTTACGAAACAGGAAAACCCGAGCTTTATGATCTCTCCACCGACCCCTCGGAAAGCAAGGACCTATCCGGTATGAACACGGAAAAAACTGCTCTTCTCCTTAGAAACTTGCATGACTGGCAAAAGGAAACAGGCGCAACCATACCCTCAGGTCTAAACCCCAACTACGATCCAAACGCGAAGAAGCGTCCGCGCGAAAATCGTTAAACCCTTGAATCGGAGGGTGGGCTTAACGGGCCCGCACCCATTCGATTCGCATCGTGCTTTTACAGATTCGTTAAGGCAGGATGAGTGATGCCTTTTCAACAACTCGGCCTAGCAGCCCCGATTCAGCAAGCGGTGAAGGAATCTGGCTACACCGAACCCACCCCAATTCAGGTGGCTGCAATCCCTGTTATTCTTCAAAGGCACGATCTGATGGGCATCGCTCAGACAGGTACAGGAAAGACGGCCGCGTTCGTTCTGCCTCTGCTTTCGCTCATGGCGGCGAATCCACCCCAACATCGCGGGATCCGCGGCCTGATCATGGTTCCAACTCGGGAACTGGTCGTTCAGGTAGAGGAAAACATCCTTAACTATGCGCGGCACCTTCCCCTAAGGATTGCCACGATTTTTGGAGGAGTCAGTGAACGCCCTCAAATTCGGGCTCTCCAACAGGGCGTTGATCTGGTTGTGGCCACCCCAGGAAGACTACTCGATCTGATTCGTGGACGGGAACAAAGCCTGCGGACCCTAGAATTCCTGGTTCTGGACGAAGCCGACCGAATGCTCGACATGGGCTTCGTACCAGCCATCCGACAGATTGTCAGACTTCTCCCTCGCCAACGTCAGACGTTGCTCTTTTCCGCCACTCTTTCCCGAGAAATCGAGCGGTTGACCCGGGAGTTCATGCATAACCCGAAACTGATTGAAATCGGTCGCCGCTCGAATCCGGCTGAGACCGTAACCCAATACTTGTTCGAGGTATCCCACCACGCCAAATCTGCTCTCCTTTCTCATCTTTTAAAGAATGAGGCTATGAAGACCGTCCTTGTCTTTTCCCGCACGAAACACGGGGCCGACCGCATTGCCCGTCGTCTAGAATCTCTGCGTATTCCCTGTGCGACTCTTCACGCGAACCGATCCCAAAACCAACGTCTCCGCGCCCTCCAAGATTTTAAATCCGGCCGAGTCCGCGTTCTTGTCGCTACCGACATCGCTGCGCGCGGAATCGATGTGGAAGGCATTTCTCACGTAATTAATTACGACTTTCCCCGTCATCCCGAGGATTATGTTCACCGGATCGGTCGTACTGGTCGCGCTCAGGCGGTTGGCGAAGCGATCAGCTTCCTTGCCCATGATGATTTTGCCCATTTAAAGACATTAGAACGGTTTCTGGGTCGCGGGATTCTCCGCAGAAAGGTCGAAGGCTTTTCCGAGCCTGCGAACACTGCAGCTCCCCATCGCCCATCCGGGCCAAGGGATCCCTCGGCTCCACCTCCCGCTCCTTATCGCCCCCGTCGCGACACTATGCCTTGGCGCCTGCGCCGTAGCTGGAAAAACAAGGAGCGATTCCCTCCTCATCAACGCCCTCGGTAATCGTTACTTTACGTCTATTTTCGGCGCACAAGATGGACGCCCACTTGGCACCTCATCCTCGTGTTGACCTTTGCAATCTTTCACCCAAAGGATGTTGTTGTGGATCTAATCCCCTCCCACCCCCTTTCACCGCTTCTGGAGGAAATTCCTTATCACCCTAGCCGTAGTTTTGTGCAGCAAGTGGATTCGGATCAGTGGAAGGAGCTTGGCCTCCAGAAAAAAGACCGGCTCCTTCTTGAGTTTCGCTCCCTTAAGGATCTCGACCTTGCTCTGATCCTTCACCACGGGCAATCGGTTCTCACACGTTACCGTCAACATCCAAAACCTCATTTTCTTCCCCCTTCCCCGTCCTCTTCGATTCCAGAAAGCGAGGCGGTCCTTCAAGGTGTCGTGACCTGCCTTGTCCGCATGATGTGAACTCGCCACGCTCAATTCTTCACCTGGACGCTGATGCGTTTTATGCATCTGTCGAACAGGCGGCCGATTCCCGGCTGCGGGGTAAAGCGATGGCCGTCGGGGGTGAGAATCGAGGGGTCATTTCATCTGCAAGTTACGAAGCCCGCGCCCGTGGAGTTAAGTCCGCAATGTCGACCACCCAAGCAAAGCGTCTATGCCCCAATCTCATTCTTGTTCCCGGAGATTTTGAAAAATACGAACGCTTTTCCAGCCTCATGTTCGCCTATGCTTACGATCTAACCCCTGACATCGAAGTCTGTTCCATCGACGAGGGGTACTTGGACCTCTCGAAACAAGGACACGGACACCCTCGCGATTCGGCGATCCATCTGGCCAAAGTCATCCGTGAAAATCTAAAAATCACCATTTCCCAAGGATTGGCCTCAAACAAGTTCTGTTCCGCCGTCGCTTCAAAATTAAATAAACCCAACAATTTCATCGAAGTACCTTCTGGAACGGAACGGGAGTTCCTTGCTCCCCTTCCAAGCCGATGGTTGCCAGGCATTGGCAAGAAAACAGAGTCCCTCTTTGTTGGTGCAGGACTCACTTTAATTTCCGACGTGGCTCAGATTCCGCTAAACGAACTCGAACGGATCGCCGGATCGTCGGCTTCTGATCTTCACTCCTTTGCCTTGGGTATTGACCCCCGACCCGTCATTCCCGCCTCCGCTGCCCCGAAATCGTTCGGGGAACAGGAAACCTTTTCTTCCAATAGTCAGGATGAGTTCTTCATCTTAGCAGTTTTGCGCTCAATGACTGATCGACTTTGTCGTCGACTTCGTGATGAGGGACTTGCCGCCCGCACCCTTACGCTTCGAATCCGTTACAAGGACATGGAGGATGCCATGAGATCTGAATCGATTCATGAGCCCTCCCCCCACGAGAGCGATTTTTACCCCATGCTACAACTTCTACTCCGCAAGGCTTGGACACGTGCCGAGAGTTTGCGTCTCGTTGGAGTGAGGCTCACGAATCTTCATGCGGCCCTACCTGAACCAGAACTTGCCCTGACTGGTTTGCCCCAAAAAAGTGCCACGGAAAGACTTCAATTGGCGGAAGCTTCCGACCTCCTACGCCGAAGATACGGGAAAAAGGCAATTCTACGTGGGCACGACTTGTGGTTAAGGAAGAAACTCTCAGCTGGAGAAGGTGGAAGCGATTCTCTCCCCAGCCCAGGCAAGAATTAAACCTCCTGCAATACTTGCTACAATATAACCCCAGGCCATAAACGTTTCGCCTCTCTTGAAAAGGAGAGTGGTCTCAACACTGAAAGCTGAAAATGTCGTGAACCCTCCTAAAAATCCTGTGACAAACAAGTGCCTCGTGTGGAGCCCCAAGAACCAACGATCAGATGTCCATCCATAGATCAAACCTACCGCAAGACATCCTAACCAATTCACAGCCAAAGTAGCCCAAGGTATTTTTTCATTGGGATAAGTATGAATCACCCATGCGCCGACAGAAAATCGCAGCAAAGAAGCGATTCCTCCTCCTATCATCGCTGCGATTCCGTGACGAATGAGCTCAGAATTCATTTCTGAAACAACCCTTTCGCATAAAGAACGCCCGACAACCAGCTTCCCAGCACTAAGAATACTCCAAGTGCCAGCTTGAAAAGGTGTGGCGAAAAAGCCGCAAGAAGGCTCATTCCCTCTTCCCGCTCGCCCACCGCGCGAATCAGGGTTCCGCAAAAGAAAAGAGTTCCACCGATAGCAACAGACATTTCAAAAAGTCCGCGAAGCCTGCTGCCCATACGAAAAGTTCCTAAACCAGGAAGGACTGTAGCATTCAGCCCGAAACAGTTTCTGGCTGCCTCGAGTTTAGCGAGAATCGGTGGCTCGGAAGATCTGATCATATGCACTCATGGTCGCGAGAAACGTAATAGGAATCGTGATAAAGAGACCTAGGCCAAGGCAAAGGATACCGATCAGATTGATGCCACCCAAAAGAATGAGAAGACCTACATAAGACCAAAAGTTTTTACGCACTCCATGCCAACTTAATTTTAAGGACACCCAAAAGTCGGTCTCACTACACGCCGCTATGGGTACTGCGAATGACCAACAAATAAGAAAATACACCATCCCAAAGAACCCCGCCATCAAAGGCAATCCCATGCCGAAGATGAGATTCGGGTGCTTCGTTATCTCCTCCATTACCACTCCGGAGGCACCAAATAACGCCGCCGCAGGAATCAGGGAGAGAAGAAAGGGCCCAAAGGCAAGCAAGCTCGATACCGTAGTGGCAAGAAAACACGGCAAAAAACGAGTTTTTATAATCTCCATTACATCTTGTACCCCCCTGGAATGACCGTGGATGACTTGATGGCAAAAGTTGTAGATTCCACCTAAAATTGGTCCATTGAGTAAGAAAGCTAAAAGAGCCCCAGCCAGGGGTATGCTATTGAGGAGAAATTGGGCCACGAATACCAAGGCGATAATTCCGGTAATTCTCCATGGATCCTGTCGGTACACCTGCCAGGCTTGGTGTAAACAATCTCCTACGCGGAGTGTGCCCGTGGCACTAACAATCGACGGATGAAGTTCTCGCGAGATTTTAGGCGGAGAGGATGAGTGGGGAGGGAAAAACTCGGATAAATTACCCAAATCTTCCCACTTCGTGTTGCCCTCGCGCTTGATCTGAGTCCGCTCATCGGCCCTTCCCTCACGAATCCAACGATGCACCTCGTCAGCAGTCACAGGCCCATAAGTCTTTTTATCCCCACCAATAATCGAGTACATGATCACATCATTGTAACGATTTAAGCCACTCACAAGTTCCTTTTTCTTATCAACATCTTAATCTCAAGCTAGGGCAGAGTTTCGTTGGCCAATGCAACCCCCTGCCCCATAAAGAATGCATGCGTCGAACCATTTACCTGCTGGCTATCATCACACTTTCCAATGCTCATTCCTACTCCGCCCCTACGTTGGAGACCCCTTCCCAACCCTTCGATTTTGATTCTTACCGGAGAAATCCAATTGAAGCGAAACGGAAGCCATCCTACTCGGCAGAGGGTCGGGATCTTCAGTCGAACCTCATCGCGGGGAAAAAGGGCGGAAAGTCCGATATATCGAAAGAGGCTGCTGATCTTTTTCCCGATATGGAAAGCATCCCACTCAAGACGGAGCCCCAGCCCCTCCCCACACCCCGAGAACTCACGGATCAAGTCACGGCAAGCCGTACAGGTCAGGACACGAAGGGGCGGATCGATCTGCTAGCTCGTGGCAAGGTCGCGAAAGAGCTGAATCTTTCCTCGATGTCGGAGAGTGAATATGAGCTTTATGCGACTCAAAAGCAGAACACAGAACAGGAGAAGCCTGATAAACCAAATCTCCTGAATCCGATGCCGACCGTTACTAATGTAAAGACCGATGGCCCGGCCCACGCCTACTCCGTCAGCCAGGCCGGGGTGGGGGCACGCTCGAAGACAGGCTCCAACCAGAATCCTTTTGAAGATGTGTTCAAGTTCCTGCGCCTAGACCAGCCTGTGACCCACGGCGAAGACCCTATGCCTTCCGGCAAAAACAAACCGTCCGCACCTCAACCTGCGGCTACAACCGCGGCCGACCAAGCTAGCCCCTCTGCAGGGGCTTATTAATCCCACCAGCAGCTAAAAAGCAGGTTGGCTCGCCACCTGATTTTCTCGTATGGTTCTAACTCCTGGTGCGGTGGCAGAGCGGTCGAATGCGGCGGTTTGCTAAACCGTTGTACGGGTAAAACCGTACCGGGGGTTCGAATCCCCCCCGCACCGGTTTTATTTCTTGGCAAATGTCGCCTTGATGAAGCTCGACCCTGGGTTCGTAAAGTTAAAGATGTGCAAACCCATCTCTTCGGCCAAATCTGTACAAAGGCGAATTCCTCGAACACTATTTCCCATCGAGTCCACACGGGGCGAGTACGTCCCGATTCCTAGTTGTCGATTGACCACCGCCAGAATGCCTCCACCCACACCGCTCTTTGCCGGGATCCCTACGCGGAACGCCCATTCCCCGGCAAAATCGTACATTCCGCAAGTAAACATGACGCTCAAGACATCCCGAACAGAATCAAAACTCAACACTTCTTTCCCTGTGACCGGATTCGTACCTAAATTCGCCAATGTAGCCCCCATGGTGGCTAAGTCGCGGGCATTGAGCAGGACGGAACACTGCTGAAAATATAAATCCAAGACCTCCTCAACCTCTCCATCGATAAGATCTACGTTTTTCAAAAGATGACCGATCGCGCGATTGCGGTGACCCGTCTCTTTCTCCGATCGATAGACATCCTTATCGACCCGCAATTCCCTGCCAGCCGCATCGCTTAACAGGCGCAAAATCTTATTCATCCGCTCCTTCACAGAGCCTCCTGTGATCATACCCGTGTCGGTTATCGCCCCCGCATTAATCATTGGATTGAAAGGTTTCCGGCTTGAACGAAGTTCAAGCGAGTTAAATGCGTCCCCACTTGGCTCAACTCCAACTTTCTTAAGAACAGCATCCCGACCATGGGTCTCAACCGCTAAACCAAAAACAAATGCCTTGGAAATCGATTGAATGGTGAATTCGGCCGAGGTCTCACCCGCTTCGTAAATCTCCCCGTCGACACCAACCACAGCAACACCGAAGTGGTCGGGATTCGCCTTCGCCAATTCAGGAATATAGGTAGCCACATTTCCTTCATGACAGGCACTGTATGTTTTATGAAGCCGATCCAAGGTCTTTCTTAAGTGCGTATGCCCAGGGAGTTCTTCACGCTTTTGCATGTTGTTATGATTCATGCCGTTTCAGGTGATTCAAGTCGACCACTTTTTCCTCTTTAGCTCTGCCATAAATCCCACAAGGTATTAATGTGAACTCAAAGGCCTATCGAGCCGTATCCTCTGCCCAATCGAAAAAGTACTTTGCCCGAAAGAAGAGTTGGTCGGGCGTGAACTCATCCCAATCTGCATTTCTACCTCATAAAACCAAACCCCCCATCCTACAGAAGGTTTCCAAGAAACAGCCAACCCCCACCAGTAATCCAAAGACCACGTAAGTTTAGCCAAATGCGAATCAAGCCCAGTAAAGTTGCTCACAGCAACGACAAGACCTGAATTGACCAAAAAACTCAATCCATCGATATTAATGTTATGCAGAAAATTATCCTCTGGAGCTTGAGTGGTCTGGTTAGCGTTCTTTTGCTGGTAAACCTACTGTTTGGACTTAGCACACGCGGAGCCATTTCCCAGATTCAAGCAGTCCAAGCCCAAGTCGCAAATGGCCCTCAGATGGAGACTGTGCTCCGCAACTTAAGCATTCGGATCGCCATGGCTGGCGAAAAGGACGCTGCCTTTAAAGAAATCCTTAAAAAGCATGAACTCAATGTAAATCTCAACGAGAAAGCAAATCCATGAACGACGAAAGCCAATCATACGACTCACCTGTTTCCTGTGTTTGGCCTCTTGTTACAGTCTTGGGGGCACTTCTGCTCGTCAATCTAGTCCAACTTGTATCCATTGTTAAGGAACGTCAGGCCGTATCCCAAACAACTGCTCAAGCAGCCCAAGCCATTTCTCGTTATAAGACTGTTTCCGATAAGCTGGAAAGCCTAGCGAAAGATCTAATGCGCCTCAGCCTGACAAATAATGAGGCAAAGGAAATTGTAACGCAGTTTAACATTCAAATGAATCAGCCTAGGGGTGCGGTTGCTGCACCCGCAAAGAAATAGAACTCCTCCTACCCCCGTACCAGATCGAGACTGAAATCGATTGATCTCGCACTGTGGGTCAATCTTCCCACGCTGATCCAATCAACACCGGCTCGAGCTAGATCTCGCGCCTTCTCCAAGGTCACCCCTCCCGAAACCTCAATTTGCACTTGGGAATCCAGCTGTTTGCGAGCAGTCACGATTTCTCCGACCTGATCCAAAGTCATATTATCCAAAAGTAATCTCTGAATTGGAAGCTGTAGCAATTTCTTAGCCAACTCACAATTGTCCGCCTCCACTACAATCGAAAGGTCAGGATGATCTTGGCCGGCCTTCCTCAATATCTCGGGTAGATCGGATAAAGAAACCAGAGCCAAATGATTTTCTTTCACGAGAATTCCATCGTAAAGACCTGTTCGGTGATTCGTCCCACCGCCTAGACGCACGGCCTGCCTCTCCAATGCCCGCAATCCTGGCGTCGTCTTCCTCGTATCCAGAATCTTTGCCCCTGTACCTTCCGTCTGCCGTACATACTCAGCAGTCAATGTAGCTACCCCCGAGAGTCGTTGAATGAAGTTCAACGCACATCTTTCGCCAGTAAGGACAGATCGGGCCGAACCTGTCACCTCAGCAACTTTTTGACCAACCAAGATCTTCTCCCCATCTTGCGCAAGAGCCCGCCATTTCAGTTGGCCGTCCACTTCCCGAAAAACAGCCTCGGCAACGTCCATCCCGGCCAATACGCTCGGTTCCCGAGCCACTAGAAAACCGGTTGCTTTGAGATCCGGAGAAATCAGGAGTCGGCTTGTTACATCATCTGGTCCCACATCTTCCCCTACAGCTCGTGCAGCAGCTTCCCGCACAACCGCCTGCCAGGTTTGTGGAGATAATTTCACCTCCCCAGCGTGCAATCCAGACTGGGGCAAAGTCGAGAAAAACGTACTCCTCTTTCCTCCATAAAGAATTTCTTCTAGGATGAACGCGTGCGAACACGAATCCTTCCCGTGTCTAAGTCCTCTATTCAAGAGGCCTGCCAAATTCTTTTAGCGGGAGAACTCGTCGCTTTCCCAACAGAGACCGTTTATGGGCTAGGGGGTCTAGGCCTCAACCCCACCGCAGTTCTTAAAATATTCGAGGCAAAGGGTCGCCCCTTCACTGACCCCTTGATACTTCATCTCTCCTCCTCCGATCTCGCCCAGGCTGTTTCAGATGGGATTCTTGCAAGCCCTATCCCAGAATCAGCTCTGTCCATTACTCAAAGATTTTGGCCAGGCCCACTAACACTCATACTACCAAAAGGCCCCTGTGTTCCCACTGAGGTGACCTCAGGATTAGAGACAGTCGCCGTCCGCTGTCCATCAGACCCGTCGGCATCGCTCCTTCTAAAGCACTTGGGTCAGCCTCTAGCCGCCCCCAGTGCAAATCGCTTTGGAAGAATAAGCCCGACAGATGCCTCCGCTGTTCTTGCAGAACTCGAAGGCAAGATTCCGCTTATTTTAGATGGAGGACCGTGCACGAACGGAATTGAGTCAACCGTCCTGTCTTTGTCTGAATCGAAACCCGTAATCCTGCGCCCCGGATCGATTGACTCCCAAACCCTCTCGTCATTTCTTCAAATGGATGTCCCTACCCGCAACTCATCCGGAAATGTTCAATCTCCCTCTCCTGCTCCTGGAATGCTTGACCACCACTACTCTCCAATGACCCCACTCTACCTGTGCAGCTCCCCTATCAAATCGTTCTCAGGCTCATTTGAATTCATCACATACGCATATCACTCCATTGCACAAAAGCCGAATATCCATGTTCTGACAAATGATCAGCAGGGCTCTACAGCTGCGAAGAATTTATATCGAACTTTGCGGAATGCAGACCAGCGAGCCTCCTCCGCAATTCTAATCGACCCGATTCCAAACTCTCCATGGGCGGCTGCCCTATCCGATCGCTTGCACCGAGCCAGTAGTGGAACCGCAGTTTGGAGTGATGGGCAGTGGCAGTTGATACCACGGGTCAGAAGTTAAATCTGTCCGCCAGGTCCAGCCCCACCCTCGTGATCAAGATCCTTTAACTGCACGAGCCCAAGCACGTGCTTGAGAAGTACAGCAACTGAATCCTCAACCTTCTCTTTCCCCGTTTCTAAAATAAGGTCAGGATTCGCAGGCTCCTCATAGGGTGAATCGATTCCCGTGAAACCCTTGATTTCACCTTTGCGCGCTTTCTGATAAAGCCCTCGAGGGTCTCTTTTTTCGCACTCCGCAATTGAGGCGTTGATATAGATCTCAGAAAAGTTCAGGCCTTCTGTATGACAGGAGGCGCGCACCGCATCACGCTCTTTTCTTAACGGCGAGATCAGCGAACTAATCACAACCAGTCCGGATTCTGCCATGAGTTTCGCAACTTCGCCTGCCCTTCGAATATTTTCAGCCCGGTCGCTTATGCTGAACCCTAGGTCAGCACACAAGCCGTGCCGAAGATTGTCCCCGTCCAGAATCATGGTTCCAATTCCGCGCCTGAACAAAAGGCTTTCCAATGCCACCGCAATGGTCGATTTCCCTGAACCCGATAGCCCAGTGAGCCAGATGACGGCCCCCTCATGTCCAAAATGACTTGCCCGTGCCTCCTGAGAAACTCGGCCCTCGGTCCACGTCAAATGCTCTCCAGTTACGGCCTTGGCAAGCGATGTTGGATACTCCGCAAACGTAATGATCCCACCACCGCCAATCCGTGATCCCCGTTGGAGTGCGAATCTACCCGTTGAAGACACACTTTCATGGGAGTCATACACCAGAGGTCGACGGCAACGAATCCTAACCTCGGCTACTTCAAATCTCCCCACTTCCTCTCTGGCTTCACTCGCCGCCTCCAACTTCTCCGCATCCACAACTCGATCAATCGCGACCAGTCGTGCCTCAACGGATTGTGTTCCTAGGCGTAATGTTACGGGTGACTGTAAACGCAAAGGCTCGGGATCCAGCCAAAAGATTCTTGCGCGAACCTCCCTAGATTCTACGGGAGGCTGATCTGAAAGAGCCCCTACATGTCCTCTCTCTACAAAGATCTGCTCCTCGAGCGTTACAGCTACGCTTTGCCCAGGACCGACCTCCCGCAATGGCGTCTCCTCACCCCATGATTCAATCGACTTAATTTTACTCGTTTTTCTGTCTGGAAAGAAAACCACAGGATCCCCGACGCGAATCCTTCCACTTTCAAGTTTCCCTGCAATTACCCTGCGCGAATCAAAGCGATAAACGTCCTGAATGCTAAAGCGCAAGGGTCCTTCACTCTTGGACTGCACTTTTCCAGCACCTGCTAAAAGGGCTTCAAGGAGTGTCGGTCCTTTCCACCATGACAGATGCTTTTCGTCCCTACGCATCACAGTGGCCCCCTCCCGAGCTGAAATTGGGATAACCTCTCTTGGAGATATCTTTAACCCGCCTAAATACTCTCGAATCTCTTTTTCTAAGAAACGGAAACGCTCCTCCTTCCATCCCACCAAATCCATCTTGTTTACGGCTACGATCACGCGAGAGACCCCCAAAAGAGAGAGAAGAAGACCATGTCTTCTTGTCTGCTCTTTTAATCCCTCGTGAGCATCAATCAGCAGGATGGCTTCTTCTGCAGCCGCAGCACCCGTGACCATGTTCTTAATAAATTCACGGTGGCCCGGGGCATCGATAATCTCAAAAGATTGTCCCTTATATCGGAATCCAATCCTCGTGGTGTCGATCGTAATGTTTTGCGCCTGCTCCTCAAGGAAAGCATCCAGAAGGAAGGCATACTCCAAAGGCATCCCCTCTTCTCGCGAGGCCTTTTCTGCGGCTTCCAATTTGCCTTCGGGCAAGGAGCCAGTATCAGCAAGAAGCCTCCCAATCAGAGTGGACTTCCCATGATCCACATGTCCCACGACCACGATACTGGTTCGCGCTTCCTCGGCTCCTCCTGCTGCCTTAGCTCCACCCTGTCTCTTAGGAAAAAAAACCGGGACATAATCCTTTGGCAGAGGCTTGGGTGCCGGAGGCATGACGACTCCCTGGCTCACATGAATCCTTTCGCCCGCAGTTTTTGCATGGCGTTACGTTCGTGATGGTCTTGTGCCCGACCCGCTCTTTCCGAAGTCTTGGTCACCTTCAACTCCTCTACAATGCCCTCGATGGTATCGACCGAGCTTTCGATCGATTTTGTAATAGGCCAACATCCTAAAGATCGGTACCGGCGTCCATTTTGAGCAAAATACATTTTTGGGATCGGAA
>Ga0214921_10008934_pt1 | contig 12816 bp, 12 predicted proteins | sample LL1505_MetaG_FD_177992 | JGI IMG/M metagenome (GOLD analysis project Ga0214921, IMG submission 177992) | Freshwater microbial communities from Lake Lanier, Atlanta, Georgia, United States - LL-1505 | ecosystem: Environmental > Aquatic > Freshwater > Lake | place: USA: Georgia | collected... | reverse complement strand
AAGTCTCTGAATTCTCTCGTCAATTGAAGTTGATGGCGAAGGAACTCGATATTCCTGTCATTGCAATTTCACAGCTCAACCGTGGACCTGAACAACGTACCGATAAGCGTCCAATGCTCTCTGATCTGCGTGAATCTGGTTCGATCGAACAAGATGCCGACGTTGTTATCTTGCTGCATCGTGAAGATATGTATGACTCACAGAACCGCCAAGGTGAAGCCGATCTCCATGTTGCAAAGCACCGTAACGGACCGACTCGAACAATTAAGGTCTCGGCGCAACTTCACTTTGCACGCTTTACAGATATGGCTGAAAATCCTGGCGCTGGTCGCGACTTCACATCATCACAACCACAAGATTTTGATCAACCAGCTTCCCCTGGCGATGGCGGTTGGAACGAGTAGTTATTTATCGCTGGTGACTGCGATCTTTGCTTTATCTGCAATATAAATTCCGACAAGAACAATCGCGGCGCCACCTAATTGAATCGGTGCCCAACTCTGTGCCAACCAGATCCACGCAAATGCGCCAGCCATGACAGGCTCTAACATTCCAATCACACTACTTTTTGATGGTGTTAATTTGAGCATTCCACTAATAACAAAGAGATAAGGAACGATTGTTCCCATCACAATAATCCACGCGAATAAGACCCATCCCGGCACAAAGGTTCCATCAAAAATTCCTTGAAGATTCATATCCATTGTGAAAACTTCAAATGGAAATTGCCACACTGGCATCACAATCGCCCATGTCAGACCGGCCATACCAAGTCCCCAGACAGTAATTGATTGGGCAGAGCGCGTCTTGCCCACCGAAGATCCAAGGAGGAAATAGACAGAGATTGCAAAAGCTGAGATGAGTGCACCAATAATTCCTAAGAGATCAAAGGTGAAGCCATCCCAGACCTTTGCAATAAAGATCAGTCCGATAAATGCCAGTGTGATTCCGCCCCACATGCCGTTGGGGACAGCTTTCTTCTGAACAAATTTGATCCAGAGGACGATCCAAATAGGTGCGGTGAATTCGATAATCAGGACAAGGCTTAAGGGTATTCCGCGCTGGATTCCTAGGAAATAGCCTGCCTGCACAGCTGCAAAACCAACTATTCCAAGTAAGGCCAAGGTAGGAATTTCGCGGCGAGTAGCTTTCAACGATTGGAAATTACGAGAGGCGATAATCAGAAAGAGGATTGTGAAGGCTCCAATACATCTGACTTGTGTCAGACGAAATGGTGACAAGTGATCCAATACAAGAGTTGAGATCACACCGTTAAATGAGAAGAAGAGCGCACCTGTGATCAGGTAGATCTCACCTCGGAAGCGATTGAGCATCCGAGAAGAGTATCTGATTAAAAAGCGTTCTCGGAGATCTCCATGATCGCGCTATCTGTGCATTCTACGATCTTGCGATCTGCGGTGATATGTGGAAGGTAGTTAGCGACGAAGAAGTGAGCTGATGCAATCTTTCCTTCAAAGAAGGCTGCATCTTTTCCAGCCCCTGCTGCAATTTTTGCAGTTGCGATATCAGCCTGACGTAGCAAGAGCCAGGCAGTGATGATGTCACCAACAGCCATCAGTACGCGAGAAGTATTAAGACCAACCTTGTAGATCTCATCAGCTTTCTCTTGTGATGCCATTGCATGTCCAACAAGTACTCCGACCATTCCCTGAAGATCACCAAGTGCTTTAAGAAGAGCCTGCTTCTGAACATCGTGTGCTCCGCCAGTGGCTGCAAATGCGCCGATCTCTTTTCCAAGGATCCCTAGGGCTTTCCCACCGTCTTTAACAATCTTGCGGAAGAAGAAATCAAGACCCTGGATCGCAGTTGTTCCTTCATACAAGGTATCGATCTTTGCATCGCGTACATACTGTTCGATAGGCCAATCACGTGTGAAGCCAGCGCCACCAAAAGTTTGAAGTGATTCAGTGCCAAGAAGTGTCCAAGACTTTTCAGAACCGTAACCCTTAACAATTGGAAGCATCAAGTCATTGAGTGCAACCATCTGCTCTGCACGATCTTTATCGCCAGCAATTTCCGCGAGCTCGATCTCATCTTGGATCGAAGCGGTGTAGAGAACGAGCGCTCTCATACCTTCAGAATAAGACTTTTGCACCATCAGCGAGCGACGCACATCTGGGTGATGAAGGATGGTCACGCGAGGTGAAGCCTTGTCGTTCATTACCTTCATGTCACCGCCCTGCACGCGCTGCTTTGCATATAGCAAGGCCTGTTGGTAACCAGCAGAGAGCGTTGCAATCGCCTTTGTTCCCACCATCATGCGTGCAAATTCAATAACTTTAAACATCTGGGCGATACCTTCATGAACTTCACCCAAGAGATAACCAACGGCAGGTTCATGCTCACCCAAGTTAACTTCGCAGGTAGCTGAAACGTTAAGTCCCATTTTATCTTCGAGCGCTGTTACGTAAACTCCGTTGCGCTTTCCAAGTTCGCCTGTCTCTAAATCAAACATGAATTTAGGAACTAAAAAGAGTGAGAGACCTTTAGTTCCTGGTCCGCCACCTTCACGACGTGCCAAGACAAAGTGCATGACGTTGTCATAAAAGTCCGCGTCGCCTGATGTGATGTAACGCTTTGTTCCAGTGACGTGCCATGTTCCATCAGGTTGCTGTACTGCTTTTGAGCGACCTGCACCAACATCAGAACCTGCATCAGGTTCTGTCAGTTGCATCGTTGCACCCCAGTGCTTATCCACCATGTGCTTCGCCATCTTTTTCTGATCTGGTGTTCCAAGAACATATGCAACATGTGCGAATGCATAACCAGATGCGTAAATATGAATCGCTGGATTTGAACCCAGAACCATCTCAGCCATTGCCCAACGGACAGATGGTGGAACTTTCATTCCGCCGAGATCAACTGGTGCATCAAGACGCCACCACTCGCCATCAACGTATGCTTTGTAAGATTTTTTAAAACTTTCAGGCAAGGTGACATTGCCAGTTTCTTTATTAAGAATCGCACCAACACGATCGCCTTCAACAAAGGATGCGGCCAAATCGTTTTCACAGAGGCGCTTCATCTCTTCCAGCATTCCGATTGCGGTATCGCGATCGACTTCGCCATAAGGCGCAGTGCCCATAACTTTTTCACGACCCAATAGGTCAAAGAGGCAGAATTCGATGTCGCGGAGGTTGGCTATGTAGTGACTCATAGCGCCATTGTGCTACCCGCCAGTAACTTGCGCAAGATTTGACGCGATCGTTTGCCTGACCTTCGCCTGCGTTAAACCCCCTGTTCAGTCAGGTAGAGGAGAGTTCAAACCATGAAGATTCTCATTATCGGCGGTGGAATCATCGGAACTGCCCATGCCTATGAGGCTCTTAAATCCGGCCACGAAGTTATTCAGCTCGAACGCGATGGTGTGGCTAGAAGCGCGTCAGTACGAAATTTTGGCTTGATCTGGGTCAGCGGTCGTAAAAGTGGCGCAGAGTTAAAGACAGCTATTCGCGCACGCCAGTTGTGGGACGAAATTCATCACGCAATCCCTGAATTAATCTTTCGCCCTAACGGATCGCTGACTCTTGCAATTAATAGTGAAGAAGTTGCAGTGATGCAAGAGTGTCTAAGAAAAGAAGATGCATCGCTGCGTCAATGGCAAATTCTTGATCGTGACGAAACACAGAAGATTAATCCTGCGTTACGAGGAAACTATCTCGCTTCGTTGTGGTGCCCACTGGATGCAACTGTCGAGCCAGGATCAGTATTGCACTCTATGCGAGAGTATTTACTTCGGAACAATAACTACATTTGGCGTAGTAACTTAGAGGTTGTCGATGTACGAAGTGATGGAAGCAAAGCTGTTGTTATCGCGCGCAACGGTGAAATTTTTGAAGGAGACGTTGCCATTGTCTGTCCCGGCGCAGATCACACCTCGCTCTTTAAAGATCAACTTGATACTGCGCCTATCCGTCGAGTGCGACTACAGATGATGAGTACCGCCCCATTGGATGAAGTGCTCACAACATCTATCGCTGACGGTGATTCCATGCGTTACTACCCTGGCTATGAAGTACCAACTCTGGACAATTTGCCGCCACAACATCCGATCGCCTCGAGCAATCACATGCAACTTTTAATGGTTCAGCGCGCAGATGGCAGCCTGACAATTGGTGACACACATGAATATGCAGAACCTTTCGAATTTAAGTTAGATGAAGACCCTTACACATACCTGCATGGTGTAGCTAGTAATCTCTTGGGAAAGAAATTACCTCCCATTGCTCATCGCTGGGATGGTATCTACAGCCAAGTCACTGATGGCGGTATTTGTGATCGGCGCACAATTGCGCAGAACATAATCTCGGTAACTGGACCCGGAGGCCGAGGAAATACACTCGCTCCGGCAATTGCCGAAGAAACAATCAAAGGACTGTGATGAATATAAAGATGGTCGCTTTTGACGTCGCAGGAACCGTTCTCAATGATGATGGTCTGGTAATCGCAGCTTTTAAAGTTGCTTTTGAAAGAACCCAACCAGATTTGTGGCCAACACACGGCGCAGAATGGACTCAGTACGCAATCGACACTATGGGACAGTCGAAGATCGATGTATTTACAGAGCTATTAGGCGATGCGGAAAAGGCGCACCAAGCAAATGTCGCATTTGAAGAATCGTATGTCAGTGAAATTGCTGAAGATGGTGCACTTTCTATTCCGGGTGCTGAAGAAATTTTTGAGTACTTACGTTCAAAGAAGATTGCAGTCGCCTTAACAACAGGATTCAGCCGATCAACTTTAGATACTCTCATTACCGAACTAGGTTGGAGAGATTTGATTGATGTCTCGGTAACCCCAGGTGAAGCTGGTCGCGGTCGACCACATCCAGATATGTTGCAGAAGGCAGCAACAACTCTCGGAGTCACAAATCCAGCCAACGTTGTTGTTCTTGGAGATACAGCATCGGATATGAAGTCGGGGGTTGCCTTCGGAGCCGGTCAAGTCATTGGAGTTTTAACGGGGGCTCACGACGAGGTAACACTGCGCGACGCCGGCGCGACAACTGTTGTTAACTCTGTCGCCGATTTGAAGTCACTTATTTAATACTCATTCGTTGGTGAATGTTCACTACCTGATTTCTAGAAATCTACTTCGTACAGGTTGATTGTTTACGCAAGCAGAGAAGAGTGCGACTGCAATCCTTAGGAAGGGATCACTTATATGCGCGCAAAGCGTTTTATTGCTGCAGCATCCGCTGCAGTACTGACAGCTGGAATCGTTGCAATCGCAACACCAGCTTCAGCAGCAGTAGATATCTGTAAGGCTAAAAATGTGACTGAAGCAGGCGGGTTGGATAACCTAGTAAAGCTTGCTAAGAAAGAGGGCAAGCTAGCTCTCATCACAACACCACGCGACTGGGCAAACTACGGTGCAGCTTTTGATGCATACGAAAAGGCATTCGGTGTAAAGATCAGTGTTGATAATCCAGATGGATCATCACAGTACGAGATCGACACAATGAAGACAGCCCCTAAGTCAAAGCAACCAGATTCAATTGATATTGGACCTCTAGTAGTTGCACAGGTAACTCCTCCAGGAGGAAAGCCTTTGACTTCTCCTTACCAAGTTATTAACTGGAAGGACATCCCAAATGCAGCTAAGGATCCAAGTGGTCTTTGGTATGGAAATTACGGAGGAAAGCTTGCGATTGTGTACAACGCAACTCTTCCATCAGTACCAACAAAAGCTGCAGATTTCGCAAAGCCTGAGTACAAGGGTTTTGTAGGAATCACTGGAGACCCAACGTCATCAAACCAGGCTTTTATGTCAGTTTTGGCTGCAAGCATTGGTAACGGCGGAGAGAAGAATCTTTCAGATGTATCGAAGGGTCTAGCGCTTTTCAAGGCTGTTAAGGCTCAAGCACCACTAGTGAAGGTGAACTCAACAAACCTTGCTACAGGTACTGCAAAGCTCGGTTTCATGTGGGACTTCAACGCTCTTGGAATTGTTCCAGCAGCGAAGGCGGCAGGCTTAGATCTTAAGTTTGTCTACCCATCAGATTTCGTTCTTCAGGCACCTCCATACATCAACGCAATCAACGCTAAGTCACCAAACTGTGCAAATGCACGTTTGTGGCAAGAGTTTGTTTACTCACAGAACAAGGGAAAGACTGCTGCAGAACTTACTGCTGCAGATCTCAAGCTCTCAGGTTCTAAGTTGTTCGCATTGATGCAAGGTGGACAGAACTACTTCCAGCAGTCAGGTGCGGATCCAATCATGTCTGTAGCCATGGCAAAGAAGAACCTTCTTGTTCCTTCATTGCTTGACTTCAAGGTACCTGCAACAGCCAAGGTCGTTGGACCAGCAACAATTGCCGATGTACTTACAGCACGTGAGCAGATCATCTCTTCATGGGCTAGCTTGTAAGAAGGAATATGACCCACAAAGTCATAGAGGAAGGCGCGCCAACGAGGGGTCGCGCCTTCCTCACTTCCTTTTTAAGGAATTTTCTCCCAGCGACTCCACTGTTGTTGATCGTTGGGTTCTTTTTTCTCTTTCCAATTGCACGTCTCATTTACGTCTCATTTTTATCTAATGAAAATACATTTACAATCGATAACTTCAAAACCGCTGTTCAAGAACCGTACCGAACTGGTTTCATCAACTCGATAAAAATTGGCTTATTCTCTGCCGCCCTCGCGGCGTTCCCCGGCGCCATCGCTGCATACTTCATCGAAACTCGTGGCAGTTCTAAGTTACGTCGGACTATTGCAGTGATGAGCGGCGTACTTGCAAATACTGGTGGCATTCCGTTGGCGTTTATGTTCTATGCAGCCCTTGGAATTCAAGGCCAACTTACGAAAATTTTAAAGTTCTTTGGATGGGATTTATACGCCGGAACTTTCTCACTAGGTTCATTTATTGGTCTCTTAGTTGTTTACATGTACTTCCAACTCCCCTTGATGGTGATTGTTTTTTCACCAGCGATTGTTTCGCTGCGAAGAGAATGGTCTGAGGCGGCCCGAAACCTCGGTGCAAATCAGCTCAATTATTGGATTCGAATCGGCATCCCGCTGCTCTTCCCAAGTTTTATCGCCTCGTTCTTGCTCCTCTTTGCAAGCGGATTTTCGGCTTATGCGACAGCAAATGCGCTCACAGTCGGAAATCTTCCTTTGACACCGCTGCAAATTGGTGGCCTATTAGATGGCAATGTCTCAGCGGCTCAATTAAACCTAGGTAAGGCGCTCGGCGTTGTGATGATAATTATTTCAGCTTGCGCCGTGATTCCATATCTTGCCATTCAACGAAGAAGTGCAAGGTGGCAAAAACGATGAAGATTAAGCTTCAACCGCCGCTAGCGATCACGCTCCTTATTCTTGGATTCTTCGTATTTGTTCCAATGATTTCAGCATTTGAATATTCCATTCGCACACCACTTACAGGTGGATATGGCTGGACACATTACATCTGGGCCGTGACAGAGGAGGATTTCCTTCATTACATTCTGCGCTCTATGTGGCTGGCCGGGGTCACTGTCTTAATCACCTTATTTGTTTTGGTACCAACTCTTACTTGGCTTCATCTATCGAACTCAAAAGTACGCGGAATAATCGACGGTCTCTCGCTGCTTCCGCTGGTAATTCCAGTTGTTGCATTTGCTGTGGGTGCTCAAATTTCATTCCCTGAATTCGTACAAAATACCGTCCTCGAACTGCCTTTTCTTTACTTTGTCTTGGCCTTACCTTATGCGTATCGGGCACTTGATATCGGGCTCAGTGCAATTCCTTTAAAAACAATCACAGAAGCCGCACGTAGCTCTGGTGCGGATTGGCTGCGAACAATCACATCAGTAATTGTTCCTGTTATTCGAGGAGCGGTAATGGCAACCATCGCTCTGACATTTGCGCTTTCGCTCGGCGAATATACATTGACCGTATTACTTCACTGGGACACATTCCCCACCTGGGTTACATACGTTGCACAAGAAAACATACTCGGGGCGATCGCAATATCAATGATGTCTCTGATTCTTCCATTCTTAATTTTGACGATAATCACACTTTTTGTTCCAGAACGTTCTACGCAAGGGAGAAAGTAATGTCTAGTAAAAGTCTGACCCTGAGCAATATTTCAAAGAGATTTGGAAGTGTGACAGCGCTAGATAACTTCAATCTTGAAGTAGGCGTGGGCGAGTTAGTCGCCTTGCTTGGACCTTCGGGTTGCGGAAAGACGACAGCGCTGCGAGTCGTTGCGGGCCTTGAACATCAAGATAACGGGACTGTTTTGGTCGCAGATAAGAATATTTCAGAAGTTCCGGCACATAAGAGAAACATGGGGATGGTCTTTCAGGCTTATTCCTTATTTCCAAACCTCACTGTCGAAGAGAATGTTGCGTTTGGGCTTCAGATGCGAAAAGTCAACAAGACCTCTCGCCTGAAGAAGGCACACGAGCTCTTGGACTTGGTCGGTCTAGATTCACAGAGCAAACGTTTCACCCATCAACTTTCAGGCGGCCAGCAGCAGCGCGTGGCACTAGCACGGGCCTTGGCTTTTGAGCCGGAGATCCTTCTCTTAGATGAGCCGCTATCAGCGCTCGACGCGCAAGTGCGTGTTAATTTGCGGGAAGAGATTCGTCGCTTGCAACTTTCATTAGGAACAACAACTTTATTTGTTACACACGATCAAGAAGAGGCAATGTCAATCTCCGATCGTGTTGGTGTTATGAATAATGGCGTACTCGAACAAATTGACACACCAGATGCTTTGTATAACAAACCATCATCATCCTTCGTTGCTGGCTTTGTTGGGACAATGAATAGAATCCCCGCACAGATCGCAGATGGCATGGTAGAAATCTTCGGGAGCAAAATTGCTGCACTCAAGCGTGGCAACGAATCCGGACAGGTTATAGCTCTTATTCGCCCAGAATCTATTTCAGTCATTGCAGACTCTGCCACACCGAATGCAAAAGTTCTTACTCGTTCCTTTATGGGTGCATCATCAAATATTGTCTGCCAGACAGCCGATGGAACGATTGTTCAATCACTTATGACAAGTGCTTCAACCGGAGATCTACATCCTGGCTCATCCGTTCAACTCCATGTTCTTAGTTCTGAGGTGCTCGTCGCTAATGCCTAATACATCAACTAACCGCATTGTTCGATCCAAAACATCACCAGATTCAAATTGGCGAGAATTACTTCACGATAAAGGTGAACCAGTAATTGGAGAAGAGCCTCTCAATGCACATGTAGTAGCGGTGTTTATCCACTTAAGTGATCTTCATATTTGTGACGCTGCTTCTCCAGCTCGCCTAGAGTTCTTAGATCGCATTGCCGACCCAGATAATCCGATTTCGCAATTAGTTCCGTATATCGGTACATACAGAGCGCAAGAATTTCTCACGACGCAAGTCCTCGAGGCGATGGTGACTGCAGCAAATGAAATAAAAACTGCACCATTAACAGGTGCGCCGATCGATGCCGTTGTTATCACAGGTGATGTCACAGATAACGCACAGAGCAACGAACTCGATTGGTATAAACAAATTCTCGACGGTGGACTTGTTATCCCAAAAAGCGGTGATCCAGAACGTTCGGAAGCCGCTCACTCATCAAATGCTGATCTCTACGATGAGCACTACTACCATCCAGATGGACCTCCGACTGGAATGCCAGCTGACCGGCCACATGTATTGCATAACTTCCCGCATTTCAAAGGTGCACTCAAAGCCTCAGAGAGCGAATTTGTAGCGCAAGGGCTGACGCACAAGTGGTTAGCCGTTCACGGAAATCACGATGCCTTATTGCAGGGAACTGCACTCACTACACCTGAGTTAGATGAGCTTGCACAAGGTCCAGCAAAATTATCTGGCCTTAAGAATATGGCAGATTTAGCAGATTTATTTACAGGTTTTGGTGAAGTTGGTCCTGCGATTTATCCAGGGTTGGACCATATGGAGACAAACGAAGTAACAGCAGATTCACGCCGTGCGCTAGTAAAGATGCAGGACTGGGTCAATGTCCACACAAATTGTGGACACGATCATGGCTTAGATGCAGAACAGCCTGAAACTTCTTACTGGTATCGAAACATCGGCACTGATGTACGGCTCATCGCGCTCGATACCGTCAATCGATTTGGTGGATGGCAGGGATGTATTCATCGTGAACAGTTTGAGTGGCTTTCACAAGTTTTAGATGAGTCACAAGATAAATATGTAGTCTTGACTTCACACCATCCGTTAGAGAATTTGTTTAACGGATATGTTCCAGAAGAAGAAAGTGCACCGGCGCTAGAGGAAGAAGTTCGCAGACTTCTTGCGAAACACCCTAATGTTGTTTTGTGGTTCTCGGGACACGTACATGATCACAAAATCACACAAAGTCGAAACAGTGACGGGTCTCATGCATTTTGGGAGATCCGCACTGGTTCGCATATTGATTGGCCACAACAATCACGCGTTATTGAGATTGTTAAAACCGATAGCGGTAAAATTGCAATTGGAACTGTCATCTTTGATCATGCGGGCCCACTGAGCTTTAACGGAACCGCCGAAGAGTTGGCAGATCCAGTAGCGCTAGCGGGTCTTTCGCGCCTCCTTGCAGCTAACGATTGGCAACGCCAAAACGGCGGCCCATTTGCCCTTGAGTTGATGGAGGGTCAGCCAGAGGATCGAAATATCTGGCTTTGGGCAAACGATCCGCTGAAATAAGGCAATGTACGCAGAGAGTCCTATAGGCTCGCGCCGTGCTACTTAGTGATCGCGATATCCGCGCAGAGATAGAGGCAGGCCGAGTCGGCTGCGAACCCTTTCACGAGGCGATGATCCAGCCATCATCAGTTGATGTGCGCCTGGATAAATTCTTCCGCGTCTTTGAAAACCACAAGTACTCCGTGATCGACCCATCCCTCGAGCAGCCTGAGCTGACTCGTGAAGTTATCGCCGATGGAGCCGAACCATTTATCTTGCACCCAGGCGAATTCGTTTTGGCGAGCACCTACGAAGTGATCACACTTCCAGATGACATCGCTGGCCGACTAGAAGGAAAGTCTTCCCTCGGTCGCTTAGGTCTGCTCACACATTCCACTGCCGGATTTATTGATCCAGGATTTTCTGGCCACATCACACTAGAACTTTCTAATGTTGCAAACTTGCCGGTTAAGTTATTTGCAGGAATGAAGATCGGTCAGCTCTGTCTGATCAAACTCTCGTCTCCTGCAGAACATCCGTATGGCAGCGAGAAGTATGGATCGCGCTACCAAGGTCAGCGTGGGCCAACACCGAGCCGTTCCTTCCTTAACTTCCACAGGAGTAAGATCGACTAACTGGTAGGGAATAACCCTTACCGCTAAGGGGTTGAAGTAAGTATGGAAATCTTTGTAGTCATCGGAGTCATCGCTCTTCTTGCAATCTTTATCGTTGCTCAATACAACCGCCTCGTCCGCTTGAATATCAGCGTTGACGAAGCATTCGCGCAGATCGAAGTGCAGCTCAAGCGTCGCGCAGATCTGATCCCAAACCTCGTTGAGACAGTTAAGGGATATGCAACACATGAGCAAGCAACATTTGATGCAGTTGTTGCAGCCCGCGCAAAAGCGACATCAGCTACCGGAGTTGCAGATGTCGCAGCAGCCGATGGGATGTTGACTCAAGCACTTCGCGGATTGCTCGCAGTTGCTGAGGCTTATCCAGATCTCAAAGCTTCAACAAACTTTCTTGCACTTCAGGAAGAACTTTCGACAACAGAAAACAAAGTCGCCTTTGCTCGCCAGTTCTATAACGACAATGTGCGCGCACTCAACGAAGCTGTTGCAACAATTCCTTCAAGTCTCTTTGCAGGGCTTGCAAAAGTGAGCGCTCGCCCATTCTATGAAGTAGAAGATCCACAATCACGCGAAGTACCTAAGGTTAATTTCTAGTCCTGATGACTTCGAACTTTCGCAGCGCGCAAGGAGCAAATAAGCGTAAAACTTACTTTCTCCTTGCTGCAATGGCTCTACTTACATGGCTTGTTGCCTATTCAGCGCTCACTTATTTTGGTGCAGGAACTACATCGTTCGTTCTTCCACTCGCTGTCGGAATAGCTCTTGTTGGTGTGTGGGGTTCATATTACGGTTCAGATAAATTAGTTTTAACGATGACGGGTGCTCGCGTTATTAAACGCGAAGATAATCCTGAACTCTTTAATCTGATTGAAGAAGTTGTCATTGCTAGCGGATTGCCGATGCCAAAGGTCGCGATAGTTCAAGACAGCGCACCCAACGCATTTGCAACAGGACGCAACCCTGAACATGCACTCATTGCATTTACTACACGCATTCTTGAAGTAATGGATCGTGACGAGCTACAAGGCGTCATCGCACACGAGATGTCACACGTGGCTAATCGCGACACTTTAGTATCAGCTGTCGCTGCAACAACAGCTGGTGCGATTGCGATTTTAAGTGATTTTCTCACTCGGATGATGTGGTTCGGTGGCGGTCGCGATCGACGCGATAGTAATCAAAATCCATTACTACTTGTAGTTTCGTTACTGATTATGATTCTTGCACCGATTGCTGCAATGCTTTTGCGTAGCGCTATATCTCGCCGCCGCGAATCATTAGCGGATGCAACGGCGGTTTCATTTACGCGTAATCCGGCAGGCCTTCGCCGCGCGCTTGAAACACTTGCTGCAGATTCAACCGTTGTGCGTCAACGATCAAATGCAGTGGCACATATTTGGATTGAATCACCACTTGATGGAAAGTCAGTCTCAAAGTTATTCTCAACTCACCCACCGATTGAAGAGCGAATCGAAACTCTGCGCGCGATGGAGTCCTTAGGGCCGCAGCAGTAGTTACTTTTCA
>Ga0214921_10008933_pt1 | contig 12817 bp, 12 predicted proteins | sample LL1505_MetaG_FD_177992 | JGI IMG/M metagenome (GOLD analysis project Ga0214921, IMG submission 177992) | Freshwater microbial communities from Lake Lanier, Atlanta, Georgia, United States - LL-1505 | ecosystem: Environmental > Aquatic > Freshwater > Lake | place: USA: Georgia | collected... | reverse complement strand
ACCAACGCCGAATATCGATCCGGAGGGCCTGTGTCCTCACAGGCCGGAACCCGCAATCGAAACTTCCGCGCATCACCGGCCCGTCGGGAGACGGGCCCTCCGGTTCACCGCGAGTTCAATCGCTTCTACGCCCCCGCCACATCCAAAAACACCCGAGTAGCCAACGCCTCAATCAGCTCCGGAATTCCATCTCCAGTAACGCTGGAGATCACAGCGACCTCGAAACCACGATCTTTAAATCGCTTTATGAAGTGCTCGACCCGCTCTGGTGATGAAACGGAATCCTTCTTTGTAAGAACAACCAACTGCTTGCGGGACGCGATCTCCTCGGAGAACTCTCGCAACTCGTGATTGATAGAATCGAAGAGCTGCTCAAGGTCTGACTCAGTGCCATCTTCCTCAAGGTGCGTGAGATCGAGAAGGTGCGCGATGATCTTCGTTCGCTCAACGTGCTTAAGGAATCGAATGCCGAGCCCCTTTCCTTCGCTCGCACCTGGGATTAATCCCGGAATATCAGCGACAACGAAGGAGCGACCTCCCTTAGCTTGAACCACGCCAAGATTTGGAACGAGGGTCGTGAAGGGATAGTCCGCGATCTTCGGTCGAGCGGCGGAGATGCGCGAAATAAGGGTAGATTTTCCAGCGTTCGGAAATCCAACGAGCCCAACGTGCGCAACAAGTTTGAGCGAAAGCTTGTACGATCCGTGTTCACCCTGCTCTCCAGGTTGTGCATGCTCGGGAGCCTGATTCGTTGAGGTCTTGAAGAATGAGTTTCCCTTTCCTCCCCGTCCACCCTTCGCGATGATGAACTCCTTGCCGATCTCATCGAGGTCCACAACGAGATCGCCAACCTCTTGGGTTTCAGGATCATACTGAAGAACTTGCGTACCTACGGGAAGTTTTACGACAACATCTTGTCCGGCGGGGCCATCTTTGCGGGCACCACCTCCGGGCTTTCCATCACTCGCCTTCCACTCAGGCTGAAACTTGAAATCGAGCAAAGTTTGCACGCTCGGATCAGCGATCAAAATAATTGAACCACCACGGCCGCCGTTACCACCATCCGGACCACCAAGGGGAACGAACTTCTCACGACGAAAACTACGTGCTCCCGCGCCACCCTTTCCGGCCATAACATCTATGACCGCTTCATCGATAAACTTCATACGTCGACCCGAGCAGACTTAATAAACAAAAAGAGGAGCCGGGCATCACGCACCGAACTCCTCTCGTTTTCACATAATCCGTCACCGATCGTGACGGCTATTCACCTTACGCAGCCGGAAGGGGCTTAACGTGGATGAGGTGTCTGAGTCCCTTCTTGAACTCAACAACACCGTCAGTGAGAGCGAAGAGCGTGTAATCACGGCCTGTGCCTACGTTGTCACCAGCGTGATAGGTGCTTCCACGTTGACGAACGAGGATGTTCCCCGCGCGAACAACTTCACCGCCGAACTTCTTAACACCGAGGCGCTTTCCTGCGCTGTCTCGTCCGTTTCTGGTACTTCCTACCGCTTTCTTATGTGCCATGACATCACCCTAAACTTTCAAATCTCTCTACTAGAGGGAAACACTCTCAATAACGATCTCGCTCTTGTTTTGGCGATGACCCTGCTTCTTGGTGTATCCACCCTTAAGACGCTTCTTAAAGATGATTACCTTCTTGTCACGCTTGTGAGCGACAAGACGTCCGGTAACCGTTACGCCGAGGCTAGCGCCAGCAGCAGCAACCTTGATCTCACTTCCGCCGGTCTTTCCAGCCATGAGAACGTCAGAGAACGTGATCTTGTCACCTGGGTTACCCTCAACAGTGTCGATCGAGATCTTCGTTCCAGCACTAACCTTGTATTGCTTGCCCGCCGTGCGAACAACCGCGAATACCTTCGGCTCCTCAACTACTGCAGCTTTTTCTTTCTTTGCCATACCGCTTACACCTTCACCGGTTACAACTTCACTGGTTTCTCAAATCACTCAGTCGAAAACTTTTTCCGTCCCCGACATTTAACGCGTGTTCTATTTTATGGCCCCTCTTTTCAGTGGGCTCTCCCGCTAAGGCTTTTAGCCGTTTAGCTCAAACCGCGCCCCTTTCCTCCATGTGTTACTCTTTTTCAGTGAAAGATTTAATGCCGCCCGAGCAAATAGTCTCTTGGCTATAAATCCCTGAAAGTATTAGAGTCAGGAAACAGGAGCAGGTAAGATACCTATCTGCGATAGGAAAAGCAAGGCGAAGAGCCCATTACTAAGGGTTTCAAAGTTGCTAGAATCCTATAATTTCCAAGGACTGTCAGAGAAAGGATTCTGGGTAGTACGACATGCGGGGAGACGGTTTCGTAATAGCTGTAATCGAAGACGAAGAGCTCATTCGTAAAAGCCTCGTCATGAACCTCGAATTAGAGGGGTTCAAGGTACTCACGGCCGTTGACGGCGAAGAGGGTGTAACCCTTGTAAATCAACAAAAGCCCGACCTGATCATCATGGACGTTATGATGCCCCGCAAGGACGGGCTTCAAGCGTGTCGAGAGCTCCGCATGGCCGGTATCTCCACTCCTCTGATGCTTCTTACTGCTCGCAGCACAGAGGTAGATAAGGTGCTCGGACTCGATCTTGGCGCAGATGACTACCTCGCCAAACCCTTTGGAATGCTTGAGCTTATCGCTCGAGTCAAGGCACTTCTCCGGCGAATTCAGCGAGTTACGTCAATCGACGAGATAAAGTTCTCAGATGTCGTGGTAGACTTCAAGGCCTACCGTGCCCTCAAGAACCAGGAGCCTATCGAGCTCTCCGCTCGTGAATACCGTCTCCTCCGCTACCTTGTCTCTAAGCAGGGCTCTGTGGTGACCCGAGACGAGCTCCTGGATGAGGTGTGGGGGTACAACTCTTATCCGACCACCAGAACGGTAGACAACCACATCGCTCGCCTTCGCCAGAAGATCGAGTCGAACATCGATGAACCCCAGCACATCCTCACCGTGCACGGGGTTGGCTACAAGTTCGTCGCCTAACTAGCTGAATCCTGGTAGACGCCTTTTTTCATCATCCGCCTCAGACGCGGAGATTGAAGATTTTTTACATCCTCAAGTTAACAAAATGCGCTGTCAATTCACTAGCATAGCTCAATAGGGTCTAAAAAATGTCATCTCCCTGTCAAAAATTTGTAACAAATTTGCACCGTTTTCTGAGAAGAAGAATCAAATAGAGGAGAACGACGCAGGAACTGTCGCTGTCGAGGTTGCTCATAGGTTTTACGGGCTGCAGATTTGGGCCCACGCTGGATAGGAAGAGGTTGTGGCTGTCAGTCCTTACTTAGTGGCTAAGAAGTAGAAGAACTATCCCTTACCGAAGGACCCTCGCGATGAACGACAATAACAATACTTTCAACTCAGACAAGAACACACAGAACGACGAGATGCTTGATTGCAAAGATGTGATCGCACGCCTTGGGGATTACACAGATAACGAGCTTCCCGGCTCTGAGCGAATCGCGATGGAGGATCATTTCGACGAGTGCCCAGAGTGCGCAGCCTTCCTCGCTTCCTACACACACGTTGTCGTCAGCGCCGCTGAACTCCGCGAGCCAGAGCAACCGATCTCAGTCGATGTCCAAAATCGCCTTCGCGCGGCGCTCAATAAGAGACTTGGAATTGATTTGCCGTTGATTGCGTAGGGGCTAACGCCACATAGCCGGCGGGTCCGTCGTATTCCGTGAATCATCATCAATAACCGGATTATTCCGGAGGGCCTGTGTCCTCACAGGCCGGTGATGCACGGAAGTTTCAATTGCGAGTTCCGGCCCGTCGGGAGACGGGCCCTCCGGATTACCGCATCCCTCGAGAGATCTTTTCAGGGCGATTAGACGATTCCTCTCTGCGCGCTGCTCCAACCAGTTGACCCCTCGCGCCCCGCTTCGTAACCTCCATGCATGACGCAACCGCACGAAACCACCTACCTCATCGATGGATCCGGCTACATCTTCCGCGCCTTCTACGCCATTCAACGATTGAGCACCAAGGATGGCTTTCCGACTAACGCCCTCTTTGGGTTCCTCAAGATGGTTTTGAAGACTATCGCGACCGCGAATTCGTCAAAGGTCGCGATCATCTTCGATGCTGGCAGGAAAACCTTCCGTAACGAGCTCTACCCTGAGTACAAGGCGAATCGCGACGAGTGCCCACCGGAGCTCGTGCAACAGATGCCCTACTTCCGTGAGCTCTCAAAGGCGATCGGACTTCCCGTTCTTGAGGCGCCTGGGTACGAGGCTGATGACATCATCGCGACCCTCACCGCGAAGCTCGTCGCGCAAAACAAAGATGTCGTGATCGTCTCAGGCGACAAGGATCTCATGCAGCTCGTGAACGAGCACGTCACGATCTGGGACACGATGAAGGACAAGCGCTACAAGGCGCCGGAAGTGGTGGAGAAGTTCGGCGTAGGGCCAGCGCAGGTGACCGAGGTTCTCGCGCTCACCGGAGATACCTCCGACAACGTGCCCGGTGTCGATGGTGTCGGACCAAAAACCGCGGCGCAACTCATCGTGAAGTACAACGACGTTGAGGGGGTGATCTCCAACATCGAGGGGATTAAAAACGACACCGAGATCCGAAATCGCAAGAAGATCGCCGAAACGATCGAGGCGAACCTTGACCAACTTCGGCTCTCACGAAGACTCGTAGAAGTTGATAGCAAAGTTCCGCTTCAGGAGATCTCAGGGGATGGTGACAACATGGACGAACTCCTCTCCAAGCGAGAGATCGACGCGGTGCATCTCGGAGAGCTCTTTAATCGCTTTGAGTTCACGACGCTCTTCAAAGAGTTCAAGAGCGTGCTCGGGGCGGCAGCTCGTCCAAAAACAAGTGAGAACTACTCATACACGACGATCCTCGCGGAAGACTTCCCAGCATGGTGCGAAGAGTTTCTTCAGCAGAAGGATTTCGCCTTCGATTTGGAAACAACCGCTCTTGAGATTCACAACGCTGAGATCGTCGGCATCTCCGTGTGCTGGGACGACAAGGTTTCGTACTACATCCCCGTTGGCCACCACAAAGCCGAGGGGCAGGTCTCATGGAAGAACTTCGTTGATAATACCAAGCGTCACTTCGCGAATCCTGACGTCAAGAAGAGCGGACAAAACATCAAGTACGATATCAGTATTCTTGAGTTACATGGCATCGCCGTTGAAGGTGTCACCTTCGACACCATGGTGGCCGCGTATCTCCTCAATCCCGATAGCCGAAGCTTCAACTTAACGGCGCTCGCCGAGGAGTTTTTGCAACTTCCCGTGATCGAGTACGACGAGGTAACCGAAGGGGCCGAGAACTTTTCTGGAGTTTCGATTGAAGCGGCAACTCAGTACGCCTGCCAAGATGCGCACTACGCCTGGCTGTTAAAGGGCATTCTCGGTCCACGCCTTGAGGAGGGGGGGCTCACCAAGGTGTTTGAGCAACTTGAGGTACCACTCGTGCCCGTTCTCGCTCGCATGGAGCGGGAAGGCGTTAAGGTAGACGCGAAGACCCTGGAATCGATGTCCGCTGAGTTCGCGGTGCAGCTCGCGGAGCTCGAGAAGCAGATCTACGCTCACGCTGGGCAGGAGTTTAATATCAACTCAACCAAGCAGCTCGCGGAGATCTTCTTTGAGAAGCTCGGAATATCCACGAAGGGCGTAAAGAAAACGAAGACCGGTTTCTCGACGGACTCCTCGGTGCTTGAGAAGCTCGCCGAGGTTCATCCTCTGCCCGCTCTTATCCTGGAGTATCGTTCGCTCCACAAATTGAAATCCACCTACACCGACGCGCTCGCGCAGGTGATCAATCCCAAGACCGGTCGCGTCCACACCCGGCTCAACCAAACGATTACGAGTACAGGACGTCTCTCAAGCTCAGATCCTAACTTACAGAACATTCCGGTACAGAGTGAGGCTGGTCGACGAATCCGCTCAGCCTTCGTCCCGGAGCCCGGAAAGATATTTATCGCGGCCGACTACTCACAGATCGAGCTTCGACTCCTGGCTCACCTGAGCGGCGACAAGAACATGATTGCGGCATTCAATGAAGGAACCGATATTCACGCCAACACCGCCCGTGAGATTATGGGGCTCGGCGCCTTCGATGAGGTTTCAGACGAGATCCGTCGAATCGGTAAAACGATTAACTTCGGCATCGTCTATGGAATGGGAGCCTTCCGACTCAGTCGAGAGCTCGGCATCCCCGTTCATCAAGCAACATCCTATATCAACAACTATTTCGCTCGGTACCCACGGGTGAAGGAGTACTTCGCAAAGCTTGAGGACGCGGCGATGTCGAACGGTGAGGTGCAGACGATCTTCGGACGAAAGCGTGTTATCAGCGCGATCGATACGAGTGGTCGGGATTCCGGATTCGCGATGCGCGCTGCGATTAACGCGCCGCTTCAAGGGTCGGCGGCTGATATTATTAAACTCGCCATGATCAAGGTCGATTCGATGCTGCGGTCCTCAGGCATCGACGCGAAGCTTATCCTTCAGATCCACGACGAGCTTCTGATTGAAGCCGCGGATCGCGGCGCCGCTGAGAATGAAAAACTCATGAAGTCGGTGCAAGACGCGATGGAGGGAGTCATGGAACTATCCGTTCCTCTCAAAGTGGACGCGGGCAGCGGAAAGAGCTGGACGGAGGCTCAAGCCTAACGTCCGGGTGTTTTGGGCGAGCATTAAACGAGCCACTTGTTCTCTCTGTAATAGCCCCGGGTGCGTGTCTCAAGCAACGTATGCGGTATCTTACCGATAAGATGTATATGTATTTTAACAAAGAGAGCGGCGAGAACAGAGAGGGGGGAAAAGACCCTCTTACGCAACAGGTCATCGGTTGTGCCATTGAGGTGCATCGAACCTTAGGACCCGGATTGCTCGAGTCAACTTACGAAAAATGCCTCGCCCATGAACTTAAACTTGCTGGTCTCCCTTTTATCAATCAGGCGACGATGCCAATTGATTACAAAGGCACAACCCTGGATTGTGGGTATCGATTGGACTTTCTGATCGACGATTACCTCATCGTTGAACTAAAAGCAGTAGAGCAACTCTTACCGATTCACCAGGCTCAAGTTATCACATACATGAAACTTGCCGAAGCTCCGGTCGGGCTCCTAATCAACTTTAATGTCAAGTTACTCAAGGACGGTATCAGACGCCTATTTCCTTCCCCCTCCCTGTCCTCGCTGCTCTCTTTGTAAAATTGTCCTTTGAGAGAGAACGAGATGGGGAAGAGCCGAGCGTTGTAACATCCGCTCGGCTCGGTGCCTTGCTAGTGCTGATGGCAGGAGTGTCCACCTTGAGCGGCCGCTGGAGCGCCATGCGCATCGCCGCACGTACAACCCTCTCCACCCTTGTGACTAGTGCATCCCTCGCAGGAACAGCTTGAGCTTGGGCAGGTGCACTCATGCCCGCATGCGGCTTTCTCGGGAGATGGATTTGATGCGGGTGAGCAGGCAACAACACTAGCGGCGCACACGAGCGAGAGAACGGTTCGAGTAATCATAAGGATACCTCTGACATAAAATGTTCGGATCTGACTCACCTAGTATATTAGCTTGCCTCGATCGAACCGCAAGGTCGTAAATATCAAAACGCCCTAGAGGGCAATCGGCCCCTCTTTCCCCTTCACAAACACATTTTGCTCGACTACCTTCCTAGCCGTCCACACCGCCCAACAGACGATTGGAACCACACAGGCTAGCTTGGCACACGAACCCCATGAACACCGGAACCTCCCACCAACCTGCCGCTCCGATACCTTCCCAACAAAGCAGGAGCTCAATCTTTGCAATCTCAGACCAGATGGAGCAGGAGCGCCACGATGCCCGTCAACGATACCTCGATTTCGCGGGCAAGCAGGACCAGGTTCGACTCATCCGCTCAGCGACCGATCCCCTTCAGGGCATCGATCTCAATCGTGGCAATCCTCTGCACCGGCCGATCATGGACCTGATGGACACACCGGCTATTCAACGACTGAGGAAGATCGGACAGCTCTCAACCGCTTATATGGTGTATCCTGACGCACTGCACCCTCGATTCGGTCACGTGGTCGGCTCTGCCTGTCTTACCGCCGACATCCTGCAAAATATTAGCTATAACGTAAGACCGAGACTTCAGAGTGAGATCGCAGAATGGGGACCTGTAGTGGTCGCCTTCGCGATGACCCACGACATCGGGCATATCGCTCCCGGTTCTCATGTAGCCCATCGGGTGTGGTTCCCGGGGCAACCGGACGCGCACGAGGCGATGTCGCATCAGCTAATCAAATGCGACGCTGGATTCCGCGCAGCTCTTGAGCGAATTCTCGGGAGGGATGGGGCGCAGAAGCTCGACAGGGTCGTCGCGGAGGATCCTTCAGTTCCGAAATGGACCTGGCAGATCATCACGGCCGGGGGATGGAACACCGACCGGGGCGATTGGGTACGAAGGGACGGAGTATTCACCGGGGTTCAATACGGTCACTACGATCTCGCAATCATCAGAAAATATCTCACCATCTCAGATCACGGAGAGTTTGCGATTAAAGAGAATGGGGTCGCGGCGCTCGAGCCGTTCTTCACCGCTCGAGCGAATCTCTATCGCAACGTATACCGTCACCCGACCTGCCGCATCGGCGAAAAAATGGGGGAGATGATCGGGCAACGTGCGCGGGAGCTCCACCAAGAGGGAGCCCTTGAGTTTTGTGATGAGGTCATGGACCAGGTGTTACGAGCGAAGACCGGCTTTGAACTATCAGGCGACACGATCCTTGAAATGATTGAACCGTGGTGGGAATACCATCTCATTAAATGGAGCAAGAGCGAGGACACCACCCTGAGAGAGCTCTCTCAGAGGATATATCGACGACAACTCTTCCGACACTTTGAGCCAATCGATGCAAATCGGGAGATACTTAAGAAGATGGTTGAGACCTCGGGGCTTGACCCTCGGTACTTCTACTTTGAGGCCCCCCCTGCACCTGTTAATCTCACCAACGATCTTCGTACCGCCATCAAGGTACAGCAGCGTGACGGAGCGCTCGTTCCACTTGCACAGTACAGCTCATTCATGGGAGCGCTCGCCAAGCTTGAGGAGTTGCCGGCCGAAGGTTTCATCGCGATTCCGGAGGATGTATTTAAGTACTACCAGTCGCATTAAACCAGCACCCGGGAGGGCGCGCCGCTTGTCCGCCGTAGCGAAGCGAAGGTGGATCATGCGCTCCGTGTAACCGCGTACGGCGAAGGTCGTTTGCGATACGAACTGTTATGGCGACCAGGAATGGTTACCCTCCCAACTTTGCGACCCGTGACATGGGAAGGCGCGCATTCCTGAGCGCCGCGTCGTGAGTTTCTCATGCATAACATATTCCCCCCAGAAACCTGCTAATCCATCCACCAATTAGGCACTTCGTCTCATTTTTCGCATACATGGAGGTGGAGGATATTTCTATGAAAACAAATCTGCCGATCCTTTCTGAGAATACCGCTGCCAAGAGCTGTGACGCGCTGCAACCCTCGGTTACCGAACTCCCAGGCACGAGCACCTGGGAGGGTATTCGACGGGTCGAAGGCGCCGACAAAGATGTATCGAAATACGTATTCACGAAGCCTGATGGCGTCGCTGAATCGGTGCTCTATCGATACAACGACTACGAGGAGCGAACGGTCATCTGCTGCAGTACGCAGAGCGGGTGTCCGGTTGGATGTCGCTTCTGCGGAGCAGGTGATTACTTCGTGCGCTCATTCGACGCGAAAGAGATAGTCTCGCAACCCGAATTCCTCTTACAGGACAGAGGGGTCGATGCGAGCAAGGTCAAAAAGCTTCAGATCATGTTCATGGCGATGGGGGAACCCCTTCTCAACTTTAAGAACCTTGAGCCAGCGCTTGATGAACTTCACGAGAAATATCCTCACGCGGCGTTACTTATCAGTACGTCGGGCCCGCGGGTCGATTATGAACGTGTTCGGGAAGTTTCCGCTCGCATTCCGAAGGTTGGCCTCCAGTTCTCCGTACATGAAAGCACCGATGAGGCGCGAAACGCACTCATTCCATTTAAGGCTAAGCTCTCGTTGAAGGAGATCGCGGCGGAGGGCGAAGCTTGGGCGATGGCGACCGGAAGGATGCCATTCTTCAATTACTGCGCTCATCCAGGAAACGTATCTCAGGAGGATGTGGCGCGTTTGCGAGCCCTCTTCGATCCGAGCGTGTGGCAGGCGACAATCTCCGTCATCTGTGAGCGGTCAGAGAGTGTCCGCGCCGCGAATGAACGCCAAAAGGCGTTGGCGCTCAACTTCTACGGGAAACTTGAGAACGAAGGCTACCTCGCCCGAATGTTTGACCCCGCTGGACAGGATGACATCGGCGGCGGGTGTGGACAGCTCTGGTACGTGCAACAGTGGATGAAGGAGAACTCCGACCAGGCTCGACCGAGCATCGGACACGGGAAGGAGGTCGTGCATACCCCTACGGCTGTTGAGTGATGGAAGGCGACGAGGCCCCGGCAGACATTGCCGAGGTCTCGTCGCCCTACCAGAGGGGTGAAAACCGCTTCATGACGCACTGACGCTCATGGTATGCTTGGGCCACCATGCGCGTGAGTACAAAAGTTTCAATGAGTCCCACAGCAACCTTTAGTCGGCGTGGGTATCTTAGCGTCGTTCGCATCCTAGCGTGCGTGTCTGCTCTTCTCACGACCGCAAACATCTCCATCACCGCTACTGCGCAACCAACCGCCCCTAGCCTCACGATCGGCGCCATCCTTCCGTTGACCGGTTCCTCCGCTACCTTCGGAACGGCGTGCAAGCGAGGGATCTCCGAAGGGTTTGAGTCACTTTCCCCGGAGGACCGCACCAGGATGAAGGTCGTGTTCGAAGACGACGGCATGGTCAACGCTCGCTCCGTGACAGCCGCGCAAAAGCTCATCAATGTCGACAAGGTTGACGCCTTCCTGACCTGGTCATCGGGAACAGCGCTCGCCGTCGGAAGCTTAAGCGAGGGGCGTCGAATTCCCCAACTGGCGGTGGCCTCCGATCCAGCGGTGGCGCGAGGTCATCGCTTTTCATTCAATTACTGGCCAATCCCTGAGACAGAGACCCGTACCCTCTATGAATATCTGAAAGCTCGCGGCAAAAAGAGGGTCTCCATGGTGGCGCAGGAGAGTAGTTTCACCCTCGCGATGCGGGACGCGTTCGTGGAACACGCGAAACGGGATGGAGAGATGACGATTGTGGGGGACGAGGTCATTAGTTCGGACGCTACCGATCTTCGCTCGACGCTTTTGAGACTCAAAACCCGAGGCGAGAGCGACGCTCTGATCGTAGCCTTTTGGCCAGGGCAGCTCGCGCTCGTGGTGAAGCAGGCGCGTGCGATTGGAATAACCACGCCCCTCTTCGGATACGAAACCTTTGAGGATAAGCCAACCTTTGACGCGACCGATGGCTTACTTGCCGGAGCGATCTATTCGATGGGAGCCGACCCTCGACCGGACTTCCTCGATACCTTTACCAAGAAATATCCAGGGGAGAGCTACTACACCGCGAGCCACTGCTACGACATCATCCGCCTCTACGCTGACGCGACGCGGGAACGCAAAGATGGCGTATCGATAGCCCGATTTCTTGGTGAGTTAGAGAGCTATCCGACGGTTTCCGGGGTCATCTCGTCGACCGGAGATAACCGCTTCACGTTACCCACAACGCTCAAAACCCTGGACTCGAACGGGCATCCCCGCGCGGTGACACGTTAATGTTTCGCGTAAATCTGAGCCTGACGAGAGCACGCAAGCGGGCCACTCTCTACTTTTAGTTGAATAGGCCGAGGTGGCGCTTTACACTTTTAGTAGAATCGCACATTTTTTTTAAGCGCCCCTCAAAGCCCCTCGCTCGACTACTCAACCGCCCAAACCCTTGCAAAGACGAGCAATTTCCTTAAGGCCACTCCCTTTCGCGGCGCCACCTTGAGGAACATCGCGTCGAGCTCGAGTTGAGTAGTCCATGGCGACAGGTAGCCTATCGAATTAGAGGAACGGCTATCGCTTATTCGCGCGGAGGACGCTGGCGGATATCGAGATAGCTTTTCCTGAGATCATACGGATTAAACAACTATAAGGAGTATTAGCTATGCTAATCGCAATCGCACCGAATGGACTTCACTCGTTTGAAACACTCGCCGCTGACAAGGGTGGCGACCTCGGCGGAGGAAACCTTCCTGCGGGGGAGTTACACACAGAGATACTCGACACGGTACTTGCTGAGCTTAAAGAAACATACACGCGTAGTGCTTGGGAGGGACAGTCCGCTGAGAACGTGAAGGGATATATCGCTCTGTATGTTCCCGCTGGCGAGCAAACGATCGCCAACACCCTTGCTATCTCCGAGCAGCTTTACTCCTTGGTCAGGATGGTCGGAAAGCACTGTCAGGCGAACGACGAGAAGATCTCCGCCGAAACCGCCGTGGCAAAGATCGTTGAGGCTTTCCAGCTTGGTCTTGTCGACACTCAGAACGGAGCGATCACCGCGGTAGAGGCCTTCAAAAACTTTGTGACACATAGCTCTTCAATCACGGAAGAGATCGGTCGCGCTCGATCGACGAAGAAAACAGCATCAGTTACCGCAGCTACGGTTACGGAAGCTACTCCCTCTGTTGTAGAGAGCCCCTCCGCTCCAGAAGCAAAGGGTACCTCTACGGAGATCTCAACCAAGGTGAGTGAGTTTGCTCTCTCCGTTGGTTGGACCGGGGGATTCAAATTTTGAAATAGAACACCTAAAGGTAAGTATACCGATACGGCATAGCTACTCAAATCGGAGTTGCTATTCAGTAGTGGTAGAGGCT
>Ga0214921_10008929_pt1 | contig 12820 bp, 13 predicted proteins | sample LL1505_MetaG_FD_177992 | JGI IMG/M metagenome (GOLD analysis project Ga0214921, IMG submission 177992) | Freshwater microbial communities from Lake Lanier, Atlanta, Georgia, United States - LL-1505 | ecosystem: Environmental > Aquatic > Freshwater > Lake | place: USA: Georgia | collected... | reverse complement strand
TGCAGTAGTTCTGATTAGCCACAACTTGATTGATATCTTCCAGGTCGCAGATAACATCGCAGCGCTCTACCTCGGAAATATGGCAGCACAGGTTAAGAAATCTGATGTCACCACAAACCAAGTGATCGAACTGATTACGACGGGTAAATCTGAAGGGGTGACAAAGTAATGAGTACTCAAACCACTTTAGAGAAAGAGACTCTCAAGGGAGCAGCCTCTAACTACCTTTCGCGAGTCAAGGCTGGAGATATCGGTTCTCTTCCTGCTGTCCTAGGTCTTGTCTCACTCGTTGCAGTATTTGGTGCAATGTCTGAGTTCTTCCTTACAAACCGCAACTTTGCAAACCTACTTACTCAAGCAGCACCAGTGATGGTGATTGCTATGGGACTTGTATTTGTTCTGCTCCTCGGTGAAATCGATCTCTCAGCCGGTTATGCATCTGGTGTGTGTGGCGCAGTTCTTGTGCTTCTTGTTACCAATCATGGTTGGAGTTGGTACACAGCACTTGGTGCAAGCATCGCAGTCGGTGCTCTACTCGGTGTGCTTATCGGAACTCTTGTCTCTCGACTTGGTATTCCTTCATTCGTTGTCACTCTCGCCGCCTTCTTAGCTTTCCAAGGCGTGCTTCTCTTGCTCGCAGGTGAAGGTGGAACAATTCCAATTGCAGATAAGACTATTTTGGCAGTTGAAAATAGCAATCTCACACCAATGCAAGGATGGATTCTTTGGGCAGTGACCTCTGCTCTCTATGTCGTTGGTGGGCTCAATCGCATCAACTCACGACGTAAGGCAGGACTTGTTGTTGAATTAACACAGCTCTGGGCGATGAAGACTGTTGCTCTGCTGGTCATCACAGGTGGTGCGGTCTATGAACTCAATCAAGAGCGTGGTCTATCTGCAACAAATAGCACCAAGGGTGTTCCTATCGTTGCACCTCTGATTCTTGTCATCCTGATTGCAGGCACTTTCTTGCTTTCAAAGACAGCCTTTGGCCGTCACATCTATGCAGTGGGTGGAAATGCCGAAGCTGCGCGTCGTGCAGGTATCAATGTAAAGCGTGTTCGCACTATTGCATTTGTACTCTGTTCAGCACTTGCTGCAGTTGCCGGAATGCTCTTTGCATCTCGTATGAACTCAATCTCACCTTCAACTGGTGGATCATCAACGCTTCTCTATGCAGTTGGCGCTGCAGTCATCGGTGGAGTTTCACTCTTCGGTGGAAAAGGTCGCATGCGCGATGCAATCCTCGGAGGACTTGTTGTGGCAGTTATTGATAACGGTATGGGTCTTCTTGGATACGGTGCAGGAATTCAATATCTTGTAACCGGTGCGGTTCTCTTGGTTTCAGCTGGCGTTGACGCGATTTCTCGTCGAGGAGCGCTAACAAACTAAGTAATAAGCACGGATTTGTTGCATCAGCCAAAGGCGCGTAACCTTTCGCATGCAACTCCAGCGGGAGTGGTGAAATGGCAGACACGCAAGTCTTAGGAACTTGTGCTCCGGCGTGCGGGTTCAAGTCCCGCCTCCCGCACCATCAATTATTGATTTAATTGCCCCATGGCAAAACAATCTCCGGCAAAGATAAAGAAGCTTCGTGGCGAAGCTATGCGCGCAGCCGCTGCGCGTAAAGCTGAACGAGCAGTCTCTGCCTCAAATCACAACGATGTAGATCTCGATGCCTATGCCGGCGTTGATGGCCCATGGCGTGAACTTGGCCTTGCAGCACCTGTGCGCAGAGCGCTCATAGATGAGGGCTATTACAAGCTCAGTGACCTGCGTAAGACTTCACTCGATGCCATCAAGGAGCTACACGGCATGGGGCCAAATGCCATTCGCATACTCACATCGGCTATGAAGAAGGCTGATCTCTCCTTTAGAAAGTGATCTTGCAAGTAACTTGCAAAGAAGATTGATAGGCGATTTTTCATTTTAATTTCTTCCAGTTAATATTTCCCACGTTCACGAGTTCTACGTATTAGCCCCGGCTCAGTAGACGGCAACCCTCCACCGCGGTGGGGTGCTCCGGGTGACGAACAGGTCAGTTCACTGGCAAGCGCGAGTTTCAATGTTGAAGATATCGCTCGAACTAATGACTGACATCTACTGCGATGGAGATATACATGTCTAACAATTGGTCTTTTGAGACTCTACAGATTCATGCAGGGCAAACTGCAGATCCGACAACAGGTGCACGCGCACTTCCGTTGTATCAAACAACTGCTTATCAATTCCGCGATACCACTCACGCGGCAAATCTCTTCGGTCTTGCCGAACTAGGCAACATCTATACACGCATCATGAACCCAACACAGGATGCTGTAGAGCAACGTCTTGCTGCCCTTGAAGGTGGCGTTGCTGCGCTCCTTCTGGCATCAGGATCTGCTGCAACTACATTTGCCGTTCTTAACGTTGCTGAAGCTGGCGATCACATCGTCTCAAGCCCAAGCCTCTATGGCGGTACATACAACTTGTTCCACTACACGCTACCTAAGTTTGGTATCGAAGTAACTTTCGTTGATGATCCAAATAACCCTGAATCATGGAAGAAAGCTGTAAAGCCAAATACCAAGGCATTCTTTGGTGAAACTATTGCAAATCCTAAGAATGAAATCCTTGATATTAAGGCAATTGCAGATGTCGCTCACTCAGTCGGCGTTCCACTGATTGTCGATAACACAGTTGCAACCCCATATCTGATGAAGCCAATTGATTTCGGTGCAGACGTTGTTGTTCACTCAGCAACTAAGTTCCTATCTGGCCATGGCAATGCTGTGGTTGGCGCAATCATCGATGCTGGAAAGTTCGACTATGCACAGCATCAAGATCGCTTCCCAGGGTTTAATAAGCCAGACCCTAGCTACCACGGCCTCGTCTTCTCACAGGCCCTCGGAGTTGGTTCAGCCTTCGGTGCAAACCTTTCTTACATCTTTAAGATTCGTCTGCAATTACTTCGCGATATTGGAGCTGCAGTTTCACCATTTAACGCATGGTTACTTGCACAAGGTCTTGAAACTCTCTCACTTCGCATGGATCGCCATATTGAAAACGCTAAGGCAGTTGCAACATGGCTTGAAGCACATCCAGATGTTGAAAAGGTGAATTACGCAGCGCTGAAGTCATCCCCATGGAACGCACTTGCTACCAAGTACGCACCTAAGGGACCTGGCGCTGTTCTCTCCTTCGAGCTCAAGGGTGGCGTTGAAGCAGGAAAGAAGTTTGTTGAATCACTCAAACTCTTTAGCCACGTTGCAAATATCGGTGATGTTCGATCCCTTGTTATTCACCCAGCAACAACAACACACTCTCAGCTCTCACCAGAAGAGCAGTTAGCGGCTGGAGTAACACCAGGGCTAGTACGTCTAAGCCTTGGCCTTGAAAATATCATTGACATCAAGGCTGACCTTGAAGATGGTTTCACTGCCGCGCGAGGTTAATTAGTAAAGCTATAGATCAACAGAAGGCCGCCACATGTAATCACCATTGCTGTGGCGGCTTTTGTGTGTAGCCATTTTTTACCTGCACCTGTAAATGTACTCGCGAGCAATATCGCACCTGGAATAATCAGAATGAGACTGTGAGAAAGTACAGAGTTCTTGCCTGTTTGATAACGAAGATTGATGAGGCCGACTGCGAGTAATAGATACCCACCCATACGAAAGTTGTTAATTCGCTGCATATTCATAAATAGATAGTAAAGCAGAAGGGCGCCGGTTTCCCGACGCCCTTCCCTAATTAATGTAGTTAATTAGTGATCTGCTGGCATGCCTTCAGCATGTGACTTCATACGAGCGATCTTCAAGATTGTTAGACCGAATACGCACTTCGCAAGAATATCTGCGATTGTGTAACCGACCTGTACACCTACGAATGATGACGCTGTTGGATCGCCGTTCATTCCAAGGATGTATGAAACTGGGTATACGCCCCATGTAGCGATGAGAAGAAGACGCAAGCGTCCGATTGTCTCTGCTACGCCTGCTGGCTGACGCTCCAATGACTTTCCAAGCTCTACGAATAGTACGTAGAGGATGTAAATGAATGGGATTGTTGAAAGAACACCGTAAAGGATTGCTGTGTTCTTATCTGAAGAAATTTCACCTGGGTAACCAAGCGCGATCATTGCAGCTGATGCTGGAACAAGGCGTGTGATAAGTGAACGTGAAACTTCCTTAGCAAGTGCAAGTACTGCAATAACTTCTACGAGTAGAAGTGGAACAGTTAGAAGCCAGTCAACATAGCGGTATGCCTCGTTGAATGCGCCTTGCTCACCTGAAACATTTACTGCCATACCGTCTGATGCTTCTCCGAATGAGTTGAAGATTCGGAAGTAGTGGTAACCAGCAATGAATGTAACCATTGATGACATCACTAGAGCATTGCGGTACTTAGGAAGCACGCGTGACTGTGATACGAGGGTATACACGGTGCATGCGAGCATTGAGATCAAACCAAATGAGAAGATGTTATAAACAAGGTTCCATTGGTTGCTGTCGAGTGTTACTGACATGTAGTAAGCCTCCATGAGTGCTGTTTCACTACAGACCATTCGGTCTATACGGCCAGCTCTCTATGAAGTCCTCGAGGAGCCTCATTGAGTACCGACAACTCAAATTGTGGACTATCTGCAAGGAATTTGCAGTTAAAAGTGTGAAAATTCTGTAACTTTTTTTCTCAAAATGAGCGTGAATTTCCTGGGAATCAGAGTTTTCACCCGGGCAGGTAGCCTTGCCGGATGCTCACCCAGCTCAAGGACCTTAGAGGCCATCAGGGCTTCTCAAGCCTTGCGATCTCTCGCTTTATCTCCAATGTAGGCAATGGAGTCTCCCCCATAGCCCTTGCCTACGGTGTCTTAAGCCTTCCTGGGTCGACAGGTAGAGATCTCTCCATAGTGATGGCTGCGCGCTTTGTGCCACTTCTTGCCTTCATGCTCTTTGGAGGAGTCATCGCAGATCGATTCCAACGCAATCGACTTGTCGGTGGAAGTGACATGCTCGGAAGTTTCCTTGCCGCAGTCAGTGCAATCTCTCTTATCGCAGGTTTTTCAAGCACATGGTTACTAGCTCTGATGGGCGCACTCTTTGGAATCCTTAATGCCATTTGGTGGCCTGCCATGTCAGGTGTTCTTCCAGAGATTTTGCCAAAGGAGAAGTTGCAAGAGGGAAATGCGGTCATTGGGTTGCTCACCAACTTTGGTTACATTGTTGGAACACTCGGAGGCGGAATTCTTGTTTCAACAGTGGGTGCGGGATGGGGACTTTTAGTTGATGCCATCAGCTTCTTCATTGCTGGAGTCATTGTCTGGTACTTGCCAATCATAGGAAAAATTAAAGATAAGAGCCCTGGGATCATTCATGACTTAGTTGTTGGATGGAAAGAATTTATCTCACGATCATGGGTCATCGCGATGGTTGTTTCCTTTGCTCTTATTAATATGGCATTTGAATCCATGCTCTCAGTGCTTGGCCCTTTAAACTTTAGTGATCCCGTTACTGGACCTAAGCAGTGGTCATATAACTTGGCTGGGCTCTCTGTCGGAATGCTTATGGGTGGAATATGGGTGCTCAAAGTCAAGATTGGCAGGCCGCTATTTCTGGCGATGATTTTGATTGCACTCTCTGCCGTCTGGGATTTGGCGCTGGCTTTTGATATGCCTATGTTCTTCACAATTCTTGCATCAGTCTTCTCGGGAATTAGCCTTGAAGTCTTTATGGTCACCTGGAATACATCACTTCAAAGTCATGTCCCAGAAGAGTCATATTCACGGGTGAGTTCGTACGACACCTTAGGTTCATTTGGCATCGCACCTCTTGGAATTGTCATTGCAGGCCCATTAGCCATGCATTTTGGAGTCAATACGATTCTCTTTGTTACGGGCACAATGACTCTCATTGCAGCAGTAGCATCACTGCTCGTGCCCTCTGTTCGAAACCTTCGAAACGATTAGGCTCATCAAGTGAGCACCGAGCCAATTCAAAGCCCTCCCAAATTGCGGGGGTGGTTTCATTTAGCTGCGACTCCCCTTGTCATCATCGCATCACTTGTTCTTTTTATATTAAGCGGTGAATCTCTTAAGTGGGCCGTTGCTCTTTACTCCATCACAGCAATCATGCTCTTTAGCGTCTCAGCCGTTTATCATCGCGTTCCCTGGATTCCTCGCAAGAAGAAGATCTGGCGACGATGGGATCATGCAAATATCAATTTGCTGATCGCAGGTTCATACACGCCATTTGCTGTTGCACTCCTTGATGATCGCGATCGCAATGTGTTGCTTGCAATTGTTTGGACCGGCGCGCTCTTAGGTGTTGCCCTTCGCGTCTTCTGGGTGAACGCTCCTCGTTTTCTCTACGTTGCCAACTATCTACTTCTTGGTTGGGTAGCAATCATCTACACGCCTCAGCTCTATAAAGAGGGTGGTCTATGGGTGATGCTGCCCATCATCATTGGTGGATTGCTCTACTCAATAGGAGCAATTTTCTATGCGCTCAAGAGGCCTGGGCGTAATGCAAAGTACTTTGGCTTCCATGAGCTCTTTCACATCTTCGTGCTGGCGGCCTGGATTTCTCAGTATCTAGCCGTCTCATTCGCCATTTACCGAAAGTAGCTTCATGCCCTAATCTTGGGCTCTCATAGTGCATCCCCCGAGTAATTGATTGAGAGATTGACGATGGCAGAGAAGAACTTCCGCAACTGGGTAGGTTTCCGCGAGGAAGCAGATCGCACACCCGTTGCCAATCCTGTCGATCGCATCCGCGAACTTGAATCTCAGCTGGCTGATCTCAAATCACGTCGTGATATCACCGGCTTAAGCCGTGAAGAATTTGAAATTCTCGCCACTGAAACTGCAATGGCGATGATTAAGTCAGCACAGGCCCGTGAAGCAAAGGCAACCGCAGCTTCAGAGCGCCTCATCAATGAGACAAGCCGAAATGCAAAAGACATACTTGATGGTGCTGAAAATAAGGCGCGCAGTATTTTGGCTGGCGCTGAATCTCGTGGCCGTAAATATATTTCAACCGCTGAAGCTGAAGCATCAGAGATTGTTCGTGATGCTGGACGAGAAGCAACTGCTGTGGCAAATGCAAAGATTGCTGAGGCAGATTCTGCAGTTGAAACCAAGCGTCGCGACGCCGTTGCGCTAACAACAGCTGCACGCCGTGAAGCAGAGCGCGTCATCTCAGAAGCTGCTGACAATGTCGTTGAATACCGCAGCTGGCTTGCAGATATCATCGCTGAATCTGAGCGCCTCTACCGTTCACAGGCCACCGCGCTCTCAGCTGCTGAATCAGCAATTGCAGCTTCCCGCGAAAAACTAGATTCAGCATTTGCACGCCTGACAAAGATGCAAGCGGTAGTTGATAATTCGCTGAATGAAGATGGAACAGTCAAGAAGTCTGCGCCAATTCGCGTTGAGAGCAAGCGCACACGTGCTGCAATCGCTGCACCCAAGAAGAGTTCAAAGGCGCCAGCTAAGCGCGCTGCTAAGAAAATAGCTCCTAAGAAAAAAACAGCAAAGCGTAAGTAACTTCCATGGCTGCCAGTCGCGGTATCCAATACATCCCTGCAATAGATGGGCTGCGTGCAGTCGCGGTAATCGCTGTGATGTTCTATCACCTTGGATTTACATGGATTCCAGGTGGTTTTCTCGGAGTTGATCTCTTCTTTGTCATATCTGGCTATGTCATTACTCGCCTTCTGCTTGATTCCATTGCTCAGAGTGGTGGCCTAGATCTTCGTGGCTTCTATATCGCTCGCGCTCGTCGCCTCTTACCTGCGCTGATCTTCATGTTGGTATCAACCACAATTGCCATTGGAATCTGGGCCCCAGATACCATAAAAAGATTGTTGATCGACACTCCATTCTCTATGAGCGGCACAATGAATTGGTGGCTCGTAGCTCACCACCAGGATTACTTTGAAAGTATCGGGCGGCCGCCACTACTACAACACACGTGGTCACTTGCAGTGGAAGCTCAGTTCTATCTCATATGGCCATTGATTCTCTATTTTATTCTCAAGCAATTCGGTAAGAAACATATTCCACTGGCATCTCTTGCCATTGCTGCAGCTTCAGGAATTACATTGCTTCTAGTCTCTTTCTCACTAGATGCTTCAAATGCCTCAAAAGTCAGCCACGTCTACTTCGGCACAGATACACATAGCATCGGACTTTTCTTAGGTGCAGCACTTGCTGTGAGCTGGATTCCACAAAACTTTACGACACAGGTTTCAAAGAAGGCCCAAGACTTTATTGATGGCGTTGGATTCATTGGCTTTATTGGAATTCTTGCAGCATTCCTCTTTATCGATGAAACTCAACCAACTCTCTATAAAATTGCATTCCCACTAGCAGGTGTGTGTGGTGCAGCAATCATCATGTCGGTTGTGCACCCTGCCTCACGTTTTGCGCCAGTTCTGCAGAATCCAGTCTTTCTCTGGATCGGTGAACGCTCATATGCAATCTATTTATGGCATTGGGTCATCTTTCAAGTTACACGTCCTAGCGTGGATCTTGCGGGCAAAGAGTGGGCGCTCTACGCACTTCGCATTCTCATTGTCTTGGCTCTGAGTGATATTTCCTTGCGATATGTAGAGCTACCTATTCGACGAGGGGTTATTCAATACTGGTGGAAGGGATTGAAATATCGCACCAAAAAGGAGCGCACACAGCAGACTCGCACCTTCTCACTTGTTACCATCATCGTTCTTCTTCTTGCAACTATTGTGAGTGTTCGAGCCATTGGCATTACCAATGATCAAAGGCAGAGGCTTGAAGACTCACTTACCTCGACGCCTGCAGCAATTACTGAGGTTGTGACAGATGGCCTATGGGTAACTGGAGATTCAGTCATTCTTGGAATTCGGTCAAAGCTTGGTCAAACTCATCCGATTTCAATCATGAATGCCCGTATTGGAAGACAGGCTCCTGAACTGCTCACGGTGATGTTGCAGGATAAGAATCAAGCAGCTGATGCCACAGTGATCTTTGACTTAGGCAATAACAATGCCCTCACTCGCGAACAGACAGTTGCAATCTTTGAAACAGTGAAAGATCAGCCTCGAATAATCGTCGTAAATACTGCAGTTCCACGCCCTTGGCGCGAAGGAAATAACTCCCTCATCGCTGCAGTGGCCTCTCAATACTCAAATGTGACAGTCATCGACTGGAACGCAATCTCAGAAGGACATCCCGAATACTTTGCCCCTGATGGAGTCCATCTTGTTCCTACTGGGGTTGATGTATACGTTGCAGAAATTCTTAAGCATTTAGATTAAAAAGAAAAACCCCGCCCATTGTATGGACGGGGTTTTTACTTAACTCTTTATTCGAATTGACCAGCGAATCCGAAGGCCTTTGCAACACCAAGTGATCCATCTGCATAAACTGCAGAAACACGGAATGATGTTGAACCATCTTCAGACTTCTTTGCAAACTCAGCTGCATATGTTGTTGCTGAAATTTCAGATACAACATTCCATGCACCTAGATTAGAGCGAGTCTCTACTTTGTAACCCTTAACATCTCCAGCTGGTGCCTTCCATGTAATGACCATGACAGCCTTCGAGCTATCTTTCCAATTTCCAATGAAGCGTGATGGAGCTTCTCCAGTTGTTGCAGCATCAGTTACAGCTGGGGTTTCAGGTGCTGCTTCTTCAGTTGCAGTTGGTTCTGCTGATGCTGACATTGTTGGTTCTGCAGCAGGAGCTGCATCGTCGTTCTCTTTATTTGAGTTAGAGATAACAATTGCACCAAGAAGTACTACTCCGACGAGAACTGCAAGGAGAGTCTTGCTTGATGATCCCTGACGTGGCGCAGCAGATGGTGCTGACTTCGCTGCTGGCTTCGAAGCCGCAGGTGTTGTTGAGACATTAACGCGCGCAGAACCAGTTGCTGGAACTGGTGGCACAACAAACTTAGAGGAAGCAGACTTCTTAGCAGAGGACTTCTTAACAGCCTTCTTAGGTGCCGCCTTCTTTGTCGTCTTCTTCTTCGCTACAGCCTTCTTCGCGGTCGACTTCTTCGCCGCTGTCTTCTTCACAACTTTCTTAGTGGTCTTCTTCTTCGCCACAGACTTCTTAGCAGTCGTCTTCTTTGCAGTTGACTTCTTAGCGGCCTTCTTAGGTGCAGCTTTCTTAGCTGCTGTCTTCTTCTTTACTGCCACGGTATATCTCCTTGAGTTGAGTGACGCCTGAAATGCCTATTTGGGTCGAACGGTGGAATATAGGTGAAAGTTTAACCTAGGGTTTTGAGCAAAGTGATCACATGAGGAGCTATTGCACGGAGTGATTTTCCTCGATGGCTAATCGCATCCTTGTCCTCCGCGCTCATTTGCGCGCTGGAGAGCTCCAATCCATCAGGGCGGAAGATTGGGTCATAGCCAAAACCATGCTCTCCTATTGGAGCGCGAAGAATCCATCCATCAAAATGGGCCTCTTCGCAATGGCTTCTACCGTCTGGCAGATAGAGCGCAGCAACGCAGGTGAAGTGAGCACTTCGTTTCTCATCTGGAATATCGTTTAACTGCTGGAGAACTTTTGTAGTGTTGGCCGCATCATCTCCGTGGCTGCCTGCCCAACGTGCAGAAAAAATCCCAGGGTCACCACCAAGTGCATCAACGCAGAGCCCGCTGTCATCTGCAATTGCAGCAATTCCTGAAGCAAGTGACATTTCACGTGCTTTCTTGAGCGCATTTTCTTCAAATGTTGCGCCATCTTCAACGACATCATGCAGATCTGGGAATTGATCTAAGCCAACTAAATCAATCTCTCCAGGTGCGACTGCATCAAGGATGCGACGAAACTCTTCGATCTTTCCTTTATTACGAGTTGCAAGTAGGAGCTTATGAGACATTTACTTTGCGAGAGCTTGCTTTTGAAGTTCGGTCAAAGTTGCACAACCAGCAACGGCCAGATCGAGCAATGAATCAAGAAGCGCACGATCAAATGGTGCACCTTCTGCAGTTCCTTGAACTTCAATGAAGCGACCGTCACCAGAACAGACAACGTTCATATCTGTTTCGGCGCGTACATCTTCTTCGTAGCAAAGATCGAGCATTGTAACTCCATCAATAATACCGACACTGATTGCAGCAACTGAATCTGCCAGTGGCTTTGCGCTTGCTTTGATATGTCCTTGCTTCTGCGCCCATGAAATTGCATCAGCAAGTGCCACATATGCACCTGTTATTGCCGCGGTGCGAGTTCCACCATCTGCTTGTAAAACATCACAGTCAATAACGATTGTATTTTCCCCGAGTTCTTTCATATCAACAATGCCACGTAGGGAGCGCCCAACTAAACGTGAGATCTCTTGAGTTCGTCCACCAAGCTTTCCCTTCACGCTTTCACGATCAGAGCGAGTATGTGTTGCTCGTGGCAACATCGCATATTCCGATGTAACCCACCCATTACCTGAGTCCTTTAACCAACGTGGAACTCCTGGGGTAAAAGATGCAACACAAAGAACGCGAGTCTTACCAAATTCGACAAGAACGGAACCTTCGGCATGATCAAGCCATCCGCGACTAATTTTGATATCGCGAAGTTGATCTACTGTGCGTCCATCGTTACGTGCCATCTCTTGCCCCATTTTCTTAACGTATTTTGATTAGAGATCTTGGTGTTGCACAGAACCTACTTCAGGCCCTAAGAATCGTCGTGCTAGAACTTCAAATGCCTTGGAATCACCTGTTGCAAGGAATTTATGCGATGCAGGTGTACCAGAAGCCTCACGTAGCAAAGAATTTTCTACGAGCACTCGGTAAAGGTCTTTTGCCGTCTCTTCAGCGCTAGAGACGAGTGAGACTCCGTTGCCCATTACATACGAGATAACACCAGTCAACAGTGGGTAGTGGGTACATCCAAGAACCAAGGTATCCACTTCAGCATCAATCATCGGCTGCAAATACTCCCGAGCAACTTTTGTGATGGCATCCCCTGAAGTTTCACCGCGTTCGACATATTCGACAAAGAGCGGGCAAGCAATCGAGGAAATCTTTAGCTGCGGAGCTGCGGCAAATGCATCCAGATATGCCTTGGAATCAATTGTTGCGTGCGTACCAATGACTCCTACTTTGCCAGTGCGAGTAGCAGCAACTGCTCGTCTCACAGCAGGTTGAATTACTTCAATGACTGGAATCGAATAACGCTCACGCGCATCTCGCAACATCGCAGCACTTGCTGTATTGCATGCAATCACAAGTGCTTTCACACCTTGATCAACGAGGAAATCGAGAGTTTCGAGAGAGAAGTCGCGCACTTCCGCAAGCGAGCGAGGACCGTATGGACCACGCGCTGTGTCGCCGATATAGAGAGTTAATTCATTAGGAAGTTGGTCAAGGATTGCGCGAGCAACAGTTAATCCACCAACGCCAGAATCGAAGATACCGATTGGCGCGTTACTCATGGCGCAAGTCTAACGGTGAGAAGGCTTTAAGCCCAAAGAGTGCCGTCGAGCCCTTCGGTCGCTTCAGCAATATGCGAGCCATAAACGCCCGTAGATAAGTATTTCCAGCCCGCATCACAGACAATAAATGCAATATCTGCATCACGGCCATCGCGGAGCGCTTCATTACCCATTGCAATAGCAGCATGAAGAATTGCACCTGTAGATATTCCAGCGAATATTCCTTCTACTTCAAGAAGTTCGCGCACTCGCTTTACTGAATCTTCAGCGCCCACGGAGAAACGACGCGTCAATACTGTTGCATCATAAAGTTCTGGAACAAAACCCTCATCGATATTACGTAATCCATAAACAAGCTCTCCATAACGAGGCTCTGCAGCAATAATCTGAATATCAGGATTTTGCTCACGCAGATAA
>Ga0214921_10008928_pt1 | contig 12822 bp, 11 predicted proteins | sample LL1505_MetaG_FD_177992 | JGI IMG/M metagenome (GOLD analysis project Ga0214921, IMG submission 177992) | Freshwater microbial communities from Lake Lanier, Atlanta, Georgia, United States - LL-1505 | ecosystem: Environmental > Aquatic > Freshwater > Lake | place: USA: Georgia | collected... | reverse complement strand
TGCGGCCTTGGCCGAAGTGAGTGTGTATCCGGCCGTGCCCATGAGCATTCAACGGGTGGCCAATGTAGAGCGCGCTCAAATGCTGCTTGAAAGCCCCTCTCGAAAAGCGCTTCACAGGGTGCTTGAATTGTTGCAAGAGCAATTGCACGCATCGCGCTCTTTGCCAGAACACAAGGGCTTGATTCGCTGGTTGGTGGATGTCGATCCACTGGCCATTTAAAGTCTTTATTGGAGCAAGGCCACGGCGCCCGAGAAAGTGAGAAATGCGGCCGCCGTAGAGACCAAAATAATTCGGGCAATGCGACCGTTGTCGGCGCCGAAGCGCTCAGACAGCATGGCCACATTGCTGGCACTGGGCAAGGCGGCCACCAGCACCATGACTTTGAGCGCAAACGCATCGATCGGCACACCCATTGAAATGGCGGCCAAGCCCACCACCAACACCAAGATCGGGTGCAACAACAATTTGATCAGTGCCACAGGCACATAGTCTTGCCATGTTAGGGGGCCGTGCTGCGCATGGTGCGCAATTTTTTGTGAGCGTGCCAACACCGCACCTATGGTGAACAGCGCCACGGGCGACGCAGCATCGCCCAGCAAGGCCACGGTTTTGTCGACCGGGCCAGGCAAGTCAATTTGAAATGCAGAAAACACAGTGCCCAACAAAATGGCCCAAGGCATCGGATTTTTGACCACGCCCAGCAATGCGTTTTTAGCCGCTTGACCCACGCCTTGTTGGCCTGCGCCATCTAAACGCGACAGGGCAATGCACAAGGAGGTGGTGATGACCATGTCGATGACGATGGTGACAATGGCAGGCCCCGCAGCGGCAGCGCCCAGCAAGGCCACCAGCAAAGGCACGCCCATGAAACCGGTGTTGGGAAATGCGCCCACCAAAGCCCCAAATGCGGCATCGTTCCAACCAAATCGCTTGTTCAATGAAATGGCCACCACAAAGGCCACCATGACCAAGGCGCAAAACAAGTACATGAAGAATGCGCCAGCATCGAGCAGCTGTGCAATGGGTGTGTTGGCACCAAAACGAAACAGCATGCAAGGCAAGGCAAAGAACAGCACAAAGCCATTGAGCCCTGGAATGGCCTCAAAGGGCAACATTTGTCGACGCGCCGCCCAGTAGCCGCAAAGGACCAATGCAAAGAAGGGAAAGGTGACGCGCAATACATCTAGCATGGTCCACATTGTGCCTTGTAATTGGCGCCTCAATTGCCCGCTATGATCGATCGGTTGGCCGAATGCGCATTTGGGCATTTGATTTGGCCTTCTCCATTTTTACGCATGTCGACCCCCACCACCGGTTTGAATCCGGCTCAATTAGAAGCCGTCAATTACGTCAAAGGCCCTTGCCTTGTGTTGGCGGGCGCCGGCTCGGGCAAGACGCGCGTGATCACACAAAAAATTGCACGACTGATTGAAGTGGGGCTGGCGCCGCAGCGCATTGCGGCCATCACCTTCACCAACAAAGCCGCCAGTGAAATGCGGGAACGTGCGCGCAAGCTCATTGGCAAAGGCGCGCAAGAGGTCATGATTTGCACCTTTCATGCCTTGGGTGTGCGCATCATGCGACAAGATGGTCATGTGCTGGGATTGAAGCCGCAGTTCAGTATTTTGGATGCCGACGATGTGGTGAGCATTTTGAAAGACTGCGGCGGCACCACCGATGCCAACACCGCACGCCAATGGCAATGGGCCATCAGCGCTTGGAAAAATGCAGGCCTGACGGGCGCACAAGCTGAGCTTGCTGCCAAGAATGAAAACGAGCGGGTGGCCGCGCGCATCATGGGTCGCTATGAAGAACGACTGAGCGCTTATCAAAGCGTCGATTTTGACGACCTGATAGGTTTGCCTTTGAAGCTCTTGGGGCAGTTTCCTGAAGTGCGTGAGCGCTGGCAAGCCGCCATGGGCCATGTCTTGGTCGATGAATACCAAGACACCAATGCCACCCAATACGAAGTGCTGAAACACTTGGTGGGCGAGCGCGCGCGCTTCACCGCGGTGGGCGACGATGACCAATCGATTTATGGTTGGCGCGGCGCCACCTTAGACAACTTGAAACGGCTGCCGAAAGATTTTCCGCAATTGAAAGTGGTGAAGTTGGAACAAAACTACCGCTCCACCAGTGCCATCTTGCGCGCGGCCAACAACGTGATTGAGCCCAACCCCAAGCTCTACCCCAAAACGCTTTTCTCTGAACTGGGTGAAGGCGAACCGGTGCGTGTGATCGACGCCGATCACGAAGAGCATGAGGCCGATCGGGTGGTTGCACGCATTCAATCTTTGCGCGCAGGTACGGCCACCACCGCTGGCGGTATTCAATACCGAGACTACAAAGAATTTGCCGTTTTGTACCGCGCCAATCACATGGCCAAACCGTTTGAAAAAGCCTTGCGGCGAGCGCAAATTCCTTACAAGGTGTCGGGCGGCCAAAGTTTTTTTGACCGCGCAGAAATCAAAGACTTGTGCGCTTGGTTTCGCTTGTGGGTCAACAACAACGATGACCCCGCTTTCTTGCGCGCCGTGACCAGCCCCAAGCGCGGCATTGGGCACCAAACATTGGCAGGCCTGGGCACGCTGGCCAGCCAATACAAACTGAGCTTGTTTGAGGCTTTGTTTTCCAACAGCTTGGGCAGCCGTTTGTCGGCGCGTGCAGTAGGCAGCTTGCATGAGTTTGGCCGCTACATGAATGATTTGGAATACCGCGCCAAACGCACCCATGGCGCCGAGGATGCCAAGGCTTTTTTGTTGCTGTGGCTCAAAGAAATTGGCTACGAAAAACATTTGTACGACGGTGAAGACAACGAGAAAGTGGCCGCAGCGCGTTGGACCAACGTGCTGGAATTTGTCGATTGGATGTCCGGGCGTTGCGGCGGCACCATTGACGATGCTGCAGGAGTGAGCATGGCTTCAGAAACCAAATCCTTGCTGGAGGTGGCGCAAACCATTTCTTTGTTGTCTACCTTGAATGAACGCGAACAAGATCCCAATGTGGTGACCTTGTCGACACTGCATGCCGCCAAAGGATTGGAGTGGCCCCATGTGATGCTCGTTGGCGTGAACGAAGGTTTGCTGCCCTTCAAAATGGACGAAGACAACAAAGAATCAGTCGACGCTCAAGTGCATGCAGAGGGCCAGCTGTCAAGGCTTCAAGAAGAGCGGCGCTTGATGTATGTGGGCATTACACGCGCACAAAGAACCTTGGCAGTGAGCTGGACTCGGCGCCGCAAAAAAGGCCGCGAAACCATCGCTGCCTTGCCGAGCCGGTTTATTCAAGAAATGGCACTCGACAAAAACACCATCAAAGAAGATCCGCGTGAGAAGTTGCGCGCTTTGCGTGCAGAGTTTGCGCTCAAAGCAGCGGCTTCTGCGGCCAACCCCAAAGAATGAAGCGGCGCGTTTTAATTTTGCGCCTGCCAAATTTTCCAAAGCTGTGCAAATTCAACTGCAGTGGTATCACCTTGGACACTGTCCCACATTTTCGCAGCCTCTGCTTTTTGGCCTAGCTTGAAAAGCACAATGCCTGCGTGCAAGCGGGTTTCCGCTTCACGCCTTAAGCCGCCCATGGCCAATGCTTTGCTAAAAAATGCCTGTGCTTGACTCCAGTTTTGTTTGGCGGCGTACACGTCCGCCAAGCTGGCCAAGGTATTGGCGTCTTTGGCAGACCTCTCAATGGCCGGCAATGCTTTGTCATCTTCGGCCAAGCGCACTTGAATTTGTTGACGCAACTTTTGATGATTGACAGCGTCGCTGCCTTGGCCCATCTTGCCAGAGGCAAAGGCCTGCTCGACCACGCGAGCTGCTTCAGCGGGCAAGCCCACGTTGAGCGCCAAATTGGCCATGTCGACATACTCAATGGTGTCTTCCATGTTGCCGGTGACTTCCAAAATACGGTAGAGGTCTAAATCGAAGCGTGCATTGAAGTTGGCTTGCCTTCCCAAACGGGCAATCGATTCTGCCCAATAGGCTTTGGTGGGGTAATTTTGGAGCAACATTTTGAGCGTGCTGTTGTATCCCGCATCGTCCTTGAGTTGCCGCTGGCTGACCGCCAAAATTCGCAAGTCACTTTGTGGTGTTTTGACTTTGCTCAATTCATCCAAACGGATTTTTTCTTTGACTTCTTGAACCACTTCTTCATGTCGGTTCAAGTTTGACAAGCTTTGTATGAGCACGGGTCGCACAGAAGGGTTGGTGCCTTCTAGCTTGAGATAAACACGGGCCCAATTGACCACCCTTGCGAGGTCTTGGGTCTGCTCACTGGCACTTAACAAGGCTTCAATGAGAGGAAATTTTTGAGCGGCAGGCGTTCCCTCGGGCATGTCTTGAAGCATGGCCTCCAAAGTCAGGACCGCCAATGGAAAGTTTTTGGCCTGCAATGACGCAATGGCCAGGGTTCTTTGGATGACCGGCTTTTCTGCCGCAGTGATGCCTGGCAAAGACAAGGTTTGTTGGGCCAAGGTGACGGCATTTTCGGCTTGCCCCGCACTCAATGCATCCTGCGCGGCTTTCAGTGATTTGGCCACTTCGGGTCGAACAACCACCTGCGCATTGGCACTGAAAGCCAATCCGAGGACCAATGACAGCATTGCCAGCCAGATACCGGCCCCAACAGCGCTCCGCTTTGTCTGACCCTTGGTTGGCGAATAGAAAAAAGAATGGCTTGTTGGGTTTGAAGACATGAGTGCTTTTTTAAAAATGAGATCAGAAAAAATCAACAATGGATGGGCTGTAATTTTGGTACATGGAAAACCAAGTTCTTCTAATTTTTTTGGGGAATACCCTGATGCCTTTTTTGTCAGTGCGTTTTTCTTTGGGCGTGTAACTTAATTACAATTTCTTGCCATTTAGAATGACTGCACAAAGTATTGTAAATCTGTGACTCGTCATAGATTGATCTCGCTGTGAAGGAGCACTTTTTACATGATTGATTACGCCAGCCGGCAACGGACCCCCCGCAAGCATTTGATCGGGCTGACCGTTGTGGTGGTGTTGCACGGGCTGCTGTTTTGGGCCATCAATTCCGGACTTGCGCGCAAGTTTGTGAAAGTCATCAAGGGACCGGTGGAAGCCGTTCTCTTGGAAGAGACCAAGCCCGACATTCCGCCGCCGCCACCCCCACCACCGCCCAAGAACTTGCCACCCCCACCGCCAGCCTACGTGCCGCCGGTAGAAGTGCCCGTGGCAGCGCCACCACCGGTGAATGCCATTGCCGCTGTGTCCAATACACCGCAACCTGTTGCGCCGCCTTCGCCTCTGCCAGTGCAGATGAATGCACCACCAGCGCCGCCCGCACCACCAGCACCGCCTGTTCAAACAGCCGCTGTGATCAATGCCTCGGGCTGCGAAAAGCCCGAATATCCCAGTGCTTCAAAACGCTTGGAAGAGGAAGGCACAGTGCAATTGAAATTCTTGGTGGGCATCGATGGAAAGGTCATTGAGTCAGCCGTTGAGAGGTCTTCGGGCTTCAGGCGTTTGGATGAAGCGGCCAGGGCTGGTTTGTCTAAGTGTCAGTTCAAGCCTGCCACCATTGATGGCAAACCCCAGCAAAGCTGGGCCAGCATGAAATACACCTGGCGTTTGGAATAAGTATTTTCAATCCGCCGCAAGCACCCAACATTTTGTTGAATATTTTTAAATTTAATTGAATACGTTTCACAGGAGTCTTTCCATGATCAAGCAACTCAAAACTCTCGTCCTGGCCATCGGTTTGGTGGCAGGCATGGGCCTGGCCAGCACCAGCTTTGCGGCCAAGCCCAAAGAGGCTGCGCCTGCAGCAGCGGCACCAGCGCCAGCCGCCGAGGCAGCACCTGCCGCGCCTGCAGCGCCTGTTGCTGCAACAGAGCCGGCCGCCGCCTCAGCGCACGAAGAGAATCCCTACGGTCTGAGCGCACTGTGGGCCCAAGGCGACGTGGTAGCCAAAGGCACTTTGCTCATCTTGGTGCTGATGTCCATGGGCTCTTGGTATGTGATCATCACCAAGTTCTTTGAGCAATCAAAGGCTGCCAAATTTGCAGCAGCTGCCAAAGAAAGTTTCTGGAGTGCAGCTTCTTTGCGACAAGGCGCAGATGGCTTGGCCGAAGACAGCCCTTTCCGCTTCATTGCTGAAAAAGGTCTTGAAAGCGCCAATAAGCACACCGGTTTGCTGGGCGGGGTGGACTTTGACACTTGGACGGCCAGAAGCATTCAGCGCGCCATTGGCAACGTTCAAAGCCGCATGCAAGACGGTTTGGCTGTGTTGGCCACTGTGGGTTCTACATCGCCCTTCGTCGGTTTGTTCGGTACGGTTTGGGGTATCTATAACGCGTTGGTGAAAATTGGCATGTCGGGCCAAGCGTCGATTGACAAAGTGGCTGGCCCTGTGGGCGAGTCGTTGATCATGACGGCCATTGGTTTGGCCGTGGCGGTGCCTGCGGTGTTGGGTTACAACTGGTTGGTGCGCCGCAACAAGGCGGTGATGGAAGACGTGAACGCTTTTGGATCTGATTTGCACTCTGTGCTGCTGGCTTCAAGCAACAAATAACTCCAAATACTAAGAGGCCAATCATGTCAATGAACGTTGGTTCAGAAAAAGACGATGAGATCATGAGCGAGATCAACACCACACCCCTGGTGGATGTGATGTTGGTGTTGTTGATCATCTTCTTGATCACCATTCCGGTGGTGACCACGTCCATCAAGGTGGACTTGCCCAAGGAGAAGAACATGGTGCGGGAAACCAAGCCAGAGAACGTGATCATCTCGGTGGACGTGAAGGGCAAGATCTTCTTGTACGACACCCCCATTAAAAATTCAGACGACTTGTTGCAGCGCATGAAAAAGTTTGCGGTGATGAAGCCCCAACCTGAAGTTCAGATTCGGGGTGATGGCAAGAGCGACTTTGAGTCGGTGGGCCGAGTGATGTATGCGGTGCAGCGTGCCGGCATCACCAAGGTCGGGTTCATCACTGAACCACAATAAAGGAACAAAATCATGGGAATGAACGTAGGCTCGGGCTCGAGTAGTGATGAGCCAGAAGTGATGATGGACATCAACACCACGCCACTCATTGACGTGATGTTGGTACTGTTGATCATGTTGATCATCACCATTCCGGCGCAGCTTCACTCGGTCAATTTGGACATGCCCATTTCACAGCCACCCACCAAAAAAGTGGATCCTGTGGTCATCAAAATTGATGTCGATGCCAGCAGCGTGATCAATTGGAACGGCAAACCCATTGCAGGCCGCGCAGACCTTGAAGCCAAATTGTTAGAAGCTGCCGCCATTCAGCCACAACCCGAGCTGCACATTCGCTCGCATGCCAAGGCCAAGTATGAATCTGTGGCGCTGGTCATGGCCAGTGCGCAACGCCTTGGCTTGACCAAGCTGGGAATTGTGGGATCTGAGCAGTTTGTCAATTAAGCTATTTCTAGATATTTGTGACAAATTCGTTTCCGCGCTTATTGGGAGATATTGGCGGAACCAACGCACGTTTTGGATGGCAAGACGGCCGTAAGCCCGACATTCAACACGTGCTGGTTCTACCCTGTGCTGCTTATGAAACACTTGAGGCTGCCATTCGGGCCTATTTAAAGCTCAAAAATTTGCCAACCCCTCGCATTGGCGCGCTGGGCATTGCCAACCCAGTGACAGGCGATGAAGTTCGCATGACCAATCACCATTGGTCTTTTTCAATCTCAGCAATGCAACGCAGCTTGGGCTTGGCGCAACTCAAAGTCATCAATGACTTTACAGCTTTGGCTCTGGCCCTGCCGTCCATTCCTGCAAGCAACTTGGTTCAGGTTGGGGGTACCAACGACATCACCCAAAGCTTCGCGCCCAAAGCACTCATTGGCGCTGGAACGGGTTTAGGTATTTCGGGTTTGATTCCCACCCATCAGAACGGGCATCAGAGCGACCATTGGTTGGCAATTTCAGGGGAGGGCGGCCACGCCACGTTGGCAGCTCAGACAGATCAAGAGTACAAGGTGATCGAACTCATTCGCCACCGTTATGGGCATGTCTCTGCAGAACGCGTGTTGTCAGGCCAAGGTCTGGTTGACTTGTATTTGGCTTTGCGCCAATTGCAAAAGCTAGCGCCAGTGGATGTAACAGGTGCTGCAGAAATCACGGCATGGGCCTTGCAAGACATAGACCCCCTTGCGCTTCAGAGCCTTGAAATGTTCTCTGGCTTTTTGGGCTCAGTTGCCGGTGATTTGGCGCTCACATTGGGTGCGCGTGGTGGCGTGTATTTGGGAGGCGGTATTGTGCCTCGGTGGTTAGGCTGGTTTGAAACTTCTAACTTCCGGGAGCGCTTTGAAGCCAAGGGTCGATTCAGTGCTTACCTGAAAGAAATTCCTGTTTGGGTCATCAATGCCCAGGAGTCTCCGGCATTGTTGGGTGCTGCTCGTTCATTGAGAGATTAAACCCATTCGAGCCCCGAAAAAAAACCGCTTTGCAGCGGTTTTTTTCCTTCAAGAGGCTACTAGGTATCAGTCAGCATACTTGCCGCTGGCATCCACTGCGGTTTTGATCTTCTGAATTTCTGCAGCCACAAACTTTTTGTGCTCTGCAGGTTCAACGCGTTTGTCTGTGACCACCAAAGCGCCCAAGCCTTCTTGCTTTTTGATGAACTCAGGGTCCTTCAAGGCTTTTTTCATGGCTTCATTCAATGCAGTGGTAATGGCTGGAGGCGTGCCCTTAGGCGCATACAGACCGTGCCAAATGGTGAGGTCAAAATTCTTCAAGCCCATTTCTTGCAATGAAGGGTAGTACTTCAACGATTTGTGATCCGACAAAGGCTTGGCGGTGGTCACTGCGAAGGCTTTGATACGGCCAGACTCAATTTGCGCTGTGGTGTTGGTGGTTTGATCGCACATGACATCAACTTGACCAGCGACCAAGGCATTCATAGCGGGTGCTGTACCGCCATAAGGAATGGTGGTCATGGCTTCTTTGGACTGCAACTGTGCTTGCCACAACATGCCGCAAATGTGCGAAGCTGAACCCAAGCCTGCGTGGGCAATGTTCAACTTACCCGCATTGGCACGGATGTAGTTTTCAAAATCGCGGTAGGTGTTGGCAGGTAGCTGTGGTTTGCCAACCAAGGTCATGGGCACATCGTTGATCATGCCTAGGAATTCAAAGTCTTCCAAGGGCTTGTAGGAGAGTTTGCGGTAAAGGGCTGGGGTTGCAGCCATGCCGATGTGGAACAACAGCAGTGTATGGCCGTCGGGGTTGGCACGTGCCACCTTGGTCGCGCCAATGGTACCGCCAGCACCCGCCACGTTTTCGACCACAAAGTTGCCACCTGGCATGGTTTTGGCCATGGCCACGGCCAGGTCACGAGCAACTTTGTCGGTGGGGCCGCCCGCGGCAAAGGGAACTACAAACGTCACAGGCTTGGTGCCTGGGAAATTTTGAGCATGCGCAACCATTGACAAGGCAGCGGCAGCAATCACTAGCAAACGTTTCATTTTCATCTCCTAATTTGGAACGCGAAGTGTAGTGGCACATTGGCTCCAAAGCTACTGAAAAAAAACTGCCAATACAAAAATTAAGGACATTGAGGCCCCAATTTAAACAGTTCCTGTGCAAAATCAAATGTTCATTGATAGCTGCGGGCGTCTTCAATGACCTTGCCATCGTTGGTCAAAGAGCCCGGTGCCACCAACAACACCTCACTGCGCAATTTGGTGATGTCGCGAATGGCTTCGGCAATTTGGGCCTTGAGTGCTTCTGCATCGCTGTTGGAAGCGGTCTCGGCATGCAAAGTCATGCTGTCGTTGGCCATTTCGCCCTGGACCACCAAGCGGGCTTTGAGCACCGCTGGAAAACGCTTCACCACTTCAGCCACTTGGCCCGGGTGCACAAACATGCCGCGCACTTTGGTGGTTTGGTCGGCACGGCCCATCCAGCCCTTGATACGCTGGTTGGTGCGGCCTGTGGGGCAGCTGCCCGCCAAGATGGCCGACAAGTCGCCGGTCCCAAACCGAATCAAGGGATAGTCGGGGTTCAAGCTGGTAATGACCAGCTCGCCCACCTCCCCTTCAGCAACAGGGTCGCCTGTACCGGGCCTCACAATTTCCACAATGACGCCTTCATCCAGCACCAAACCTTGGCGCGCACTGGTTTCGTAAGCAATGAGACCCACGTCGGCAGTGGCGTAGCACTGATAAGCATCTACCCCTTGGGCAGTCATCCAATCGCGCAGGCTAGGAGGAAAGGCTTCGCCAGAGACCAAGGCTTTTTTCACAGAGGGCAAGGCCACGCCCATTTCGACCGCTTTTTCAAGAATGATTTTCAAGAAGCTGGGTGTGCCGATGTAGCCCGCCGGCTGCAGCTCGGCCATGGCTTGCACTTGTTGTTCGGTTTGGCCAATGCCTCCGGCAAATACCGTGCAGCCCAAAGCGTGCGCGCCCGTTTCCATCATGGAGCCAGCCGGTGTGAAGTGATAACTGAAGCAGTTGTGGATGAGTTCGCCAGACTTGAAACCTGCTGCAGAAATAGCGCGGGCCATGCGCCAATAGTCGGCGCGAGCACCTTCCGGTTCGTAAATGGGGCCAGGGCTTGAAAACAGACGCGGCATGTGTTTGCCATAGGCCACGGCACTGAAGCCACCAAACACACTGCCACCCTTGGCGCGTGAAGCTTTTTGCTGTTCCTGCAACTCATGCTTGCGAATCACGGGCAGTTTGGCCAAGGCGCTGCGCGAGGTGATGTCTGCTGGGTTGATGCCCTTCAAAGACTCTGCAAAGGCCGAGGTGTTTTTTTGAGCGTGTGCAATTTGCACAGGGAGGGCGGCCAACAAGGCCGCTTCGCGCTGTTCTGGGGCGCGCGTTTCCAATGCATCCATGTGCGTCTTCATATACTTCCTTTGAAGGTGACTGGAGAAAATTAAGCCAACCAACGCTTGCGGCGTTTGTAGCTCTTCACATCTTTGAAGCTCTTGCGTTCACCACCACCCATGCCGAGGTAAAACTCTTTCACGTCTTCGTTGGTTCGCAGGTCTTCGGCCAAGCCATCCATCACAATGCGACCCGACTCCATGATGTAACCGTAGTCAGAGTACTTGAGAGCCATGTTGGTGTTTTGCTCTGCAATCAAGAAGGTGACTTTTTCTTTCTCATTCAAATCTTTGACGATGTTGAACACCTCCTCCACGATCTGCGGCGCCAAGCCCATGGAGGGCTCATCCAAAAGCATGACGCTGGGATTGGTCATGAGCGCGCGGCCAATGGCACACATCTGCTGTTCGCCACCCGAGGTGTAGGCAGCTTGGGAAGTGCGGCGTGTTTTCAAGCGCGGAAAGTAGGTGTAGACCTTCTCGAGGTTGGCTGCAATTTCGCCTTTGTCTTTGCGTGTGTAGCTGCCCGTCATGAGATTTTCTTCAATGGTGAGGTGGGCAAAGCAATGGCGTCCTTCCATCACTTGCACCACACCGCGATTGACCAAGTCGGCCGGGGTGAGGTTTTCAATGCGCTCACCACGCAACTCAATGCTGCCCTTGGTGACATCGCCGCGCTCACCTTTGAGCAGATTGGAAATGGCCCGCAAGGTGGTGGTTTTGCCAGCGCCATTGCCACCCAAAATAGCCACAATGCCTTGCTCTGGAACTTGCAGGGACACACCCTTCAGAACCAAGATGACGTGGTTGTAAATGACCTCAATGCCATTGACATTCAATACAATTTTTTTATCGCTCATGGACTTTGCCTTTATGACCAAATGAAAATCTCAAGCGATGAGACTTTCATTTGGCAACTGCTTTCGCAGTTACCAAACGGCCGCACCCAGTGCGGCCTCCAGTTTTTTAAGACTGGCAGTCAGCCGGTGTACGGCGTGTCAGTTTCTTTTCTGCCGCGTATTTGTCGGCAGCGGCTTTCACCATCGGCTTGATGATTTGCTCATCGGCCTGGTACCAGTCGCTGGAGAACTCCCACTTGGTGCCGTTCCATGTGTGAATGCGGGCCCAGTTGGCGCCCATGTGATCGGCGCAGGATGTGGAGATAGGACGCAACACGCCCTTGAAGCCCAAGGCATCCAATTTGGCTTGTGTCAGGTTCAAGTTTTCATAACCCCAACGAGCTTGCTCGCCGGTCATGACTTTGCCTTTGCCGTATTTTTCTTGAGCTTGGCGAACACCTTCAACGGCAAACATGGCGCTGAACAAGCCACGCATGTAAAGCACTTCACCCACTTCATCCTTGGGTCCTGTACCTTGGCCTTTGGCGTGAATCTTCTCCAACACTTCTTTCACAACAGCAGAACCTTTTTCGGTACCGTGCTGCATGGTGATGGCGTTGTAGCCTTTGGCACCCATGCCAACGTCTTTGACGTCTGGCTCAGCACCTGCCCACCACACGCCATAAATTTGCTCACGTGGGTAGCCTGTGGCTTGCGCTTCTTTGAGCAAGGTGGAGTTCATCACACCCCAGCCCCAGTTGACAACGTAGTCAGGGCGATCGCGGCGAATTTGCAACCAGGTTGATTTTTGCTCAACGCCAGGGTGTGTCACGGGCAACAAGCTCAGCTTGAAGCCGTGCATGGCTGCGCGCTCTTGCAAAATAGGAATGGCTTCTTTGCCGAAGGGGCTGTCGTGGTAAACCAAGGCAATGTGCTTGCCTTTGAGTTTGTCAGCGCCGCCTGCTTTTTTGGCAATGTCTTGAATGATCACATCACCCGCCACCCAGTACGTGCCGGCCAATGGGAAGTTCCATTTGAAGACACCACCGTCAGCAGATTCGCTGCGGCCGTAGCCAGCAGTGATCAAAGGAATCTTGTCGCCAGGGGCTTTTTCAGTCAAGGCAAAGGTAATGCCTGTGGACAATG
>Ga0214921_10008927_pt1 | contig 12824 bp, 14 predicted proteins | sample LL1505_MetaG_FD_177992 | JGI IMG/M metagenome (GOLD analysis project Ga0214921, IMG submission 177992) | Freshwater microbial communities from Lake Lanier, Atlanta, Georgia, United States - LL-1505 | ecosystem: Environmental > Aquatic > Freshwater > Lake | place: USA: Georgia | collected... | reverse complement strand
TGCCGCAAAACACATTGTCTTTTCCCGGCCCATTTCCAAAATCAAAGATATGGGCATTATTGGTGAACTCCTCAAAGTAGACCCAGAAGCAAGTGGCACGCAAATATTTAAGTTGAACCACTGCCCCAAGTGACATGTCTTTGCTGTCTCCGATACGTAAGTACTGATCTTCGCCATTAAACGTTAGTCCTTCCGTTGTAGGAGGGTTAGGAGGGAATTCTTCTATCGTCATGTCACTGGGTTTGATCACGGTGAGATTCTTGGCATAATCCAGCATATCATCGCGTAGACGAAGCCAAAACACGATTCCACTGTAAAATGTTAAAAGAGTCTGAATCTCTTTAGGTGGTTTGGAATCTGTAATAAGATTTTCCGAAAAGGAGGTGTCTCCTGCGGGATTGCATTGAGCTTCAAAGGTATCAGGACCGGTTTTAAGAATTCGGCAGTATCCTGCACGTCCATCACCTACGACATCATTCATGTAATCATCTCGTGAAATTTGGAAGCCATCTTGTACAGAAGGAGTACGATAGGCAACCGTGGAGAGTCCTTCGGTTCCTCCCAGAGCACATGCAAAAAAGAGATTTGTTTCGTCGGCTTCGTATACCATTCGGCAAAAATCATGATTTTGTCCCAATCGCTGAACATCCGTATATCCAGCAAAATACCGAGGATCACGGTGATATCCACTCTGTTCTTCCGTAGGATCCAACCCTACATCGCCACGTCGTGGCATCCATTTTGCCCAAAGGGCACTCTCTCCGACCGATACTAAATTTGCAAATCCTTCCTGTATGAGTGTCGGTTTCCATATTTCTACGATCGCAATGGTAATGAAAAGAATTAGTCCGATCCAAAGGTACCCCTCATACATACTATCATACCTTCATTTAAAATAAAGAACCTGCGAATCGCAAATAAAAAGTTTCTTTTGGTCTGCTAGGAGTCATGTCATCAGGTGGCCATTTATTTGATGAAGGATTGTATGGTTGCATTTTTAGACCTTCCTTACAATGCAAAGACAGACGAAAGCAACCTTCTCCTTCTACGGATCCCATTCATCCACCCCTCAGTAAATTAATCTTAAAAGAGGATGCAGAGATTGAAATGAAAATTTCTACCATCATCCAAACCATCCCGTCCTGGAACAACTATTTCGCCGTCTCGGAATCCATTTGTGAACCGGCAAAAAAACAAAACGATCCCGAACTATTGGAGTGTCCCTCCGTACAGCGTTATTCTCTCTCTGATTTTCGTATTCTCTCTATGACCTATCACGGTGTCCCCCTTACCACCTATCATTTTAAACTAACATCCTTTGATTTTATGAAGTTTGCACAGCATTTGATAGAAGCAGGGGCATTATTGAACTTGTATGGAATTGTTCACCGTGACATTCATGCTGGAAACATTATCGTAGATTCGTATTCCGTGCCTCGTATCATTGATTTCAATTTATCCATTCAAACTCACGAAAAAGTATCCTCTGCCGACCTACGACATCAGCATAATACCATTACTGCACATGAGCCACCGGATTCTACATTAATTAACGCCGTTACACAAGATTACTCATATGATGAGGTGATTCAGAAGATTGTATTTGAAAAACCCGTTATTAAAAAGCTCCAGGCCATATTCCAGTTTTCTTCCGATGAAATGTATCGCAGTCTTCTCCGTTTTTATCAGAAAAGCACCTTTTTAAAAGAGAAAGATGCGACAGAATGGTTTCACCAACACTGGAGAACCATAGACAGCTGGGCCATCGGTGTGAATCTTTCCCTTCTTTTTCTCAAATTCTCAGGAATATCCGCCTTTCCGCATCATTCCTTTTCTACCTTATTACCCGTTCTCCGACAAATGTGTGCCATATCTCCCGTAGACCGTATAGACTGTGTCCAGGCTCTCTATCAACTTGATCCACAGCACCCGATCATTCGTAAAGAAGGTAAACAATGGCTGGATTCTGTGGGGTACGGAATCTAGTCATTCTATAGATGATAGAGGATGATCTTCTGACGGAGATTAAGCCTCTTATTACGGCTGGAAACCTAGAAGCTCTCCAGATTCTATGGGAAGAGTATCAAGAAACCGATTTTGGAAGAGAGTTGGCATGGGACTATCTTTTTCAAAAAATCTATCTCCACGCAGCTCTTAAGAAAAAAGTAGAGATTTGCCAATGGCTGGATTCGCTCTATGCGTCGTTTGATTCCATTCATCAGATTGCCATGCGACAAATGTTCTCCTATGCACGATACTTGTTACGAAAATGAAGTACGTCGCTTTGTACGTCGTTTGCCACCCCGTTTTAACCGATGCTTTTTCGTAGCAGGAATACATAAGTATCCGCAAAAATTATCATAATCCAACCCAGAATCGGGGTAGTAACGAGAGGCCAGTTGCGGATCATAAATCGGTCTCTTCGTCGCATCCAAATGGGTCACCTCCGTTGCACCGGGTTTATGTGACCAATATCCATTGGAGTCCTGGCGATAGACATGATAATCCTGATCCTCATCTGTTACAAATGCAATTTTACGTTCCCTCTTTCGGCATTTGGTCGTAAACTGTGCAGGTCTTGCACCTGGAACATCACCCATTGCCCGTGCCATCACATCGGGACATCGTTTTCCTTTTACCTTCTCCCATTTCGGAAACCCACTCGCACGACCGGGCTGAGGATAACCCACAGGACAGGAATCCGTTGTACAGCCCTTCTTTTTCGGTAACTCCATATAATCCAATGCATAGGCAAAGCAATTATGTGATTCCTTGACTCCTTTATAATAGTTGTATTTTGGCGGATTATACTGGGGTTCCCATCCTGTTAATGGTGAGATTCGTGGACAGAATTGAAGATGATCCTTACAAAATGGAGAATTCTTTAGTGGAGGATTCTTACAGGATGGATCACATTGACACCGTGCCTTTTTTCTGGTTTGAACCATCCCTTCTACAAGATCTGGTTATTATTCTATGATCTTCGTATTCTGGCAACAGACATATAACTGCATAAAATAATTACGCAGCTGATGAGGGGGCGTATCAGAAAGAGAATAACACTTCATCCGCGTGTATCCGAGCGAATCCAGGAATGAACATAGTGCCTCCTTATCCCCTGTTCCATCCAAAAGCAAAAAGTCGTTTCGTCCATTACGATATGCCTCTTTGATTTCATCATGATGCTGCATAAATGCATTGATTCCAATGATACAATATTGCATATCATAATCATACTGAATACGCTCATTGCAAAACCGATGCTCATACGAATCACGCTTCCATAATTGGGTGCATTGGTGTACATACCGTTCATCCTCATAGGCACCCTTCTCTTTCATCTTATCATGAACCTGATAGATGCTGTAAAACTGCGGAACAATGAATTGCGGGCCCAGACGGTTGATCTCCCGATTCCGAATCAAACTGAAATTGTTGTTTCCATCATTCATATATTGCACATAGGCCAGCTTTGGAATCTTCACCATCTTGGTCTGCAAGGCAGTTCGCATCAAAATCTCCTGATCATCACAAATCGGCAAGAGCTCCGAATAGTTCCCCATTTTTAACAGAGTTTCGGTACGCCAAATTCTCGGGTGATTCGGCAAACACACAATATGACTGAGCGTAATGTTATTCACATTCGGCGTCATATAGACATTGACCCAGCGACCATTGTATTTCTGCTTATAATACCCACCGTATCCCTTGCAAATGAAATCACTATAGGAGAAATTGCGACCATCCTCGTAAATATTAATAAAATCCATGTAAACAAATCCAACCTCCTTATCTTCAAACGCCTTTGTTGCATCTAACAGAGTATCAGGCAGAATCTCATCATCATGGTCCATCTCCAATACATATTGGCCACGACACAGACCCACCGCCTCATTTTTCACATTTCCAATGTTTCCCGAATTGCAACTACGCTTATACAGACGCACTTTCTGATCCAAATGGAACTTCTTCTTCAAAAAAGCAAAATGCTCCTCCGTTGGCGAATCATCCAGGATCACCCACTCCCAATCCAGAAATCGCTGTGCCCGAATGCTCTGATACGCCCGCTCTATCTTTTCATACGAGTTATAACACGTCGTAAAAATAGAGAACACAGGACGAACCGATGTACGATCCGTTAATACATTCTGAATGTAACAGAAATTAGAACTATATACAAACTGCTGAACAGACGCAATGTCCTTATAATGAATCCAACGTTTATTGATTCGTCCTGTTAATACCTTATACACCTCCTCATAGTACTCTTTATCGGATTGGCCATACGTAATTAAAATGGGATAGTTTACATCATACAGCAAGGATAAATCTTGTACAGAGTCCGTAATGCGAATGGAACACTCCAATGCATCCGTTGTGGTATCAAACACGGAGTCCACTGCTTCATACTGAGAATGACGGAAAAAGAGTATACACGGATACTTCTCCATAAACTTTGCACCTTTTACAGGCGACGTGATCGGGTAGAGAACCTGATTCACAACCTTTCGCCAGACCTCATAAAACCGATCCACACACGCAAAGTTCAGACTCTTTGCTAAGTTACATCCCTCCTTGGTATATACACATTCCAGTCCTTTCTCTTTGAATCGTGCATCCACACAGGCCTTCTGCTCCACCGTCGCATAATCATTCTCTACCAAGACAAGCGTCACATGATCCATGATCTCAGGAAAGTCCTGTAAAATGTAATAAAATGATCCCTCACAATCTAGAACAAGAGTGTCAAACTGGAGATTATATTTGGCTTGAAGCTGAGCATAGCTCGTAATCGGTACCTCCGTGTATCCCTCTGGGACTTCATCCGATATGGTCGTATTCCATCCTTTCTGAATCATCTTTTTCGTAGATAACGCAGCATTTTCTATATGAAAACGGAATTGATTATGATCCCGATTATACTTCAGTTGTTGTGCAATGGAGGTAGAACACTCCAGCGTTACCAGATTACGATCGTCTTTCAAAATGGTTGCGATCAACATGGAATTTCGCCCAATGTTTCCTCCAATTTCTAATACGGTTTCCTTCCCTGTTAAAAACTCCATAGCAATACATTGTTCAGGAAATTCATCCGCCATTGTACCACCTGTTAGTGTTAACAACGAATGCAATGCTTTTACCTTTTGCTCATGTGATAATCCTGTTTGCGTAATGAGAGCTCGGGCCTGAATCGGATCATGCGAAATCTGATTCGTTCGTAGATCAATGATCGTAGGCTTGGTATGATCTAGTACTTTTAGCGTAGGAGATAGACCTGAAATCATAATCACCTTTAGAACTTTAAAACAGGGATCCGTAAAGAGTGTTGCACGCACATTATCATCCCCTGGAATCACTACATAGGAATCAACTTGTAGACTATGATACACTTTCTTCGTAATTTCTATGTTTTTCTCCAAAGAACCATAATAGAAGTGTAAGGTATTCATCTATTGTGATACTGGGAGGAGGTCTTTAGATTTATTTAATGACAACATTCGTAGGAACAACATTGGTAGGAGGTTCTTCCTTAAATATAGGATTCTTCTTATCTAGCGTTGGTATTTTTTCCAATACTTGCTTTTGTGATAAGATCATGGAGGAAAGCGTATCCTTGATAGAGAGAGGTGCTTCTCCCATGGATTGAAGGGGCTGATCCGGTGATGGAGGATACAGGTCCACCGCAGCAGTCGTTGGCTGTGCACCATGCGGAGCCTGTGTAATCTTTTCATCGGACTTGTAATACTCCTCTTCTACTTGTTTCATTTTGATCTTCTCAATCTGATGCGTAAAAAAGACAAACTGATTTTTGTGAGTCGGTACAATCCCATGCCCCACCAGATGACCCGCATAACGCCCTGTTAACTCCATATACTGCCATCCTTCCGTTCTCAGCCTCTCCAATGCCGTATTCAAAAAATAATACTTCTTATCAATCTTAAACAAGGTCAAAATTCCATTAAAAATGGTAACAAGAAGCGAAATAATAAATGTGGCCCAATAAACTTGTACACTAAAATTGGTATTCCCCGCTGTGATATTGGCATTGGAGTTCTGAATAGACAAGAGAGCCGGAACAAAAAGCGATCCTACCGTAATAATCACATGTCCCATATAAAACATACGAGAGTAGTTCCGAGCACGCTTATGAAAGGTTTCTATCATATGAATAAATCGGGTTTCTATCATTTTCTTTTGAGCGGGTGACAAATCTAATTGTTGCAGCACCATCTGCCACTCTTCTCGGTCATCCATACGTCCCATACAACAGGTCCGATCCGACATTCTAAGTAGCTCCAAGAAAATGGCGAACTCTTTTTATACGAACCTTAGTCTTGCTTCAATCGGTATTGTTGTAGGTGTGGGGCAATCTCCGAATGGAATCGCTGATCAAAATACTGAATAGAACGGCCAAAATTTGCACTCGGATGAAAGGCAATGCTTCGCTTTTCCTTGATCATTCGCATCGCATCCTGTGCACGCATTCCCCGATACAGAATCAAAAAGAAGGCCACTGATGCAGCAGAACGCTGCATGCCCGCCATACAATGTACCAAAATGACATGACCCTCTTTGTATTCCGCCATAATCTTATAGGCGATCTCACTAGACCATAACTCCATATTCCGAATCTCTTCTTCTTGTAAATTATCGTCAACGGGAACACGATATTTAATAGGAATCATCGGACAAAAGGGAAGATTCTTGCTGCAATTAAAAACAACTTGTATCCTTTTCTGTCGGATAAAGTCTTCATCCACGGAAGCACGTGCATTACCGAGCCAGAGATTCGGAAGAATCTCGTGGGCATTCTCGGTCATTCCTACTCCTTCTATCTTTTTCTATGCTCGTTTAGACCCGCAATCAATAAAGGGGCATCTCTTGATCCACTGGACACTGAAATTGAATCTGCTTTCCCTCCCTTGAACTAAACTCACGTGGTGCCATCAAGGACCAATTGATCTCTTTCTGAACAATACCCAGTTCACAAAACACATATGATACCAATGCAGAACACCAGAATGATTTCTTAGTTTGAAATCGGGCATTCACTGCAATCGGACATACAATGTTATACTTGGCACAGAGCCAATCCAGAGGATTAAGATCATAGGGTTTTCCATGAATCTCGGTATGAACGGCTCGTAACGTATTATAAAATGCCTCATTCCGTTCACAGTGAACATGACGCACCTGAACGGAGCCTTTTGTACATTCCTTTACTACATCTTCCAGCAAATGAAGTTGCACCCCGATTTTATACTGATGATCCTCCGCATCCGGTGTATTGTTCCAGGACGATTCCAACAAATAGACGCCATCTTCCAACTCGGGATTCAGAAATTTTGGATTCTTGATAATGATTCCTACATGACTATACCGACTCACTCCAAACCACTCTACCAACCAGGAGATCCAACTGGTTCCTCGGAACAAGAGGAGATCCCCCGTTTCCAATTGAATCTCATCTAGTAGATTCATCTCTTAGAGGATAATAAAATTGATCCCTATCTTATTTTCTAAAACAGGTACCCATGCCATTGTCGCGTCATTTCTATTCTCTGGACGAGGTCCATGCGGCTCTCTCCTATTCCACCACCCGCAATGATCGCCAAGAAACCGCCTTTTGGTGCCACGAACTCCTTCTCAGCGGGTGCATCAGCGAAACAATCTCCACCCTATGGGAAGCCTGGCTCTTCCATAAAGGACCCTTCTGTCTCTCATGGCTTCTCCATGCATGGTCCACTCTCGGTCGCGACGAAATCGTAGAACAAGACATTCTCCTTTCCGCCGATCAACTCAGTTCCATTCCCTATCAACGCCGCGATCATTCCCTCTGGCACATCCTCGCCCTCTCCGCAGGATCCCATCCACCCGATCGCGTCACACCCAAAACGCCCTCCCTTCCTTCTTCCGATCCGAACGAAATCTACTTTGTACGTGCCTTATACCAGGGGAAAGGATACAGTGCATGGTGGATGGCACGGCATCTCTCTATAACCCGAGTATGGGAGCTTCTTGCCTGGTACACAGAGACTCATTCCGCATATGCAGCAGAATACACGACGATATGGGAAGCCCTTCAAGGATATGAACAGCTTCTTGGATACCGCTCAGAGGAATACGATACGATCATTCTATGTGCCGCCGTTCTCTCGGCGTGTTTATCGCCTGCACAACAAGACATGAGTTTTCAGACTCTCCCTACCAAACATGTACAATGCGATATATCTACTGTCGGTCGCATGGCTCATCGCCGCTATGCCATCCCTTCCGCCTGTCTCTATGGCCGTACCAAGCGAGGCCGATCCACCTGGTCCGCCTCCACCATGAACCAACTCAATCGTCTAGATCTTCTTGGATGCCCCTTTTGGGAAGAAGCCTTGGCTCCTTATGCGACATGTGGCATACGAATTCAATGGAACTCGGATGATGCCAAAGAGGCCTTTTATGATCGGTATTTGTTGGATGATGTGCCCGATGAATGGACAAAGGCAGAGAAACAGAAGTCACACGGTGATGGCCTACTCGGACCCTCTGAGTCCGTGACCCTTGTGAAGTATACACGGCTGTTTCTGTCACATACACCTCGTTTGGCATGGAATACCACCTCTACGATTCTTCGGATACTAGAAGGCAGGAAAGAGAACACTCCTTCTTGCCTTTCGTTACCTGCGGTGGTACCTGCGTTAATACCGAATACGATCTCACTGGATCCGGTTCGGCGGATTCGGATCATTTAGCGTTTTCTCGTTTGAAACTTCGGCTTGCAGAGCCCCCTACCAAAAATAGCACACCCCATCCGCTTTCCCGAATGACCTGTGATCAAGCTGTCGTCAAATGATCCCTTTCCCAAATCATCCTCATCGGCATGCACAATAATGGAGCGACCCCACAGATCTTTCAATGAAACTCCTTTCAGCCGATATGTTTTTTTGGTGCGAGGGCCGGTTAGATTCCCCAGATCTCCCGTATGACGCTCTCTCTTAGAAGTAGGTGGGCCACCATGACGATTCCCACCCACATCATAATGCTCACAGAGCCCCATGCATCCCTCTCCTCTCAAATCCCCCGCCTTGTGAATATGGAACCCATGTTTACCCGGCGGTAACTTCGTAAATGTGGCATTCATCTGTACTCCTCCCTTCTGTTGTGTTGCCACCACCTCTCCCTCTATGTCCGCGGTACGAAAGACCGCTACCGCTGCCTTCATGCTCTATTATCCTCTGCAGTTTTTTCATCTCGTTCCTTTGAGACCTGTTCAAAGCTCTTCTTCGTCTTTCCAAAGTATTCCGTGGCGTGGCCATGTTGAATCATCCATCTGTTGAGATTCTCCTCGTTCTTCCCATAGACCGTTCCCAGAAGTCTGCCGTATTTGTCATACTGATGGAAATGAATCGTCACCATGTGATAACACTCCTCTATTTTCTGGGTCATGGCCCGACTGGCTTCCATTGCCGCCATGATCTCCTTTGTACGATTCGGATCAGATTTCAGCGGTCGTTTCTCAGGTGTGTCAATGCCATACAGCCGAACACGGTATTTGTAAATCCGATTGGTTTCCTCCTGATACATGGCAATGTCCAGTGTATCTCCATCTACCACCCGCAAGACCTTCACACGTTTCTTTACATTCTCATAGGATACCACCGATGTATTTTCATCCGTGGAATTCTTATAGACATCATCTGTAAAGACGGGAGTCGGTGGAATACAAATGCAATTTCCCATGGTCTATCCCATATTTCCTGCAAGAATCTTATTCAATTTTTAGAAAGTCAGCATCCAATGGGGCTACCTGTCCATCACACCGAATCCGCACAAAGATAAATGGAATATATTTCCATGTTATCCGATGCTCTTTGAGTCGTTTTGCTAGCACGGTTTCTGAATGAAGTGACATCTTCTTACTGGTTTCTAATAAAGAGGGAAAGGTATCTCCATAGATTATGTATGTTTTCATGGTAGTAATGGCAAACCGATCATTGAATTGGAATGAACCATAGAGATGGAAATTGGGAATTCCAATGCATGTCTCCGTAGACTGTGCAAACCATTCGGGTTTCAGAGGCTGGAGATATCGTACATCGGGGCGAACATAGAGTATATAATCGTATCCCTGTTTTGTTCCCTGAATCATACGAGTCACTTGCGACTTAGAATATTGTGCTAAAATGAAGTTATCTACCGAATTATAATTGGTATCCCATGGATCCGGGTGCGTCCGATACTTTTCCACCCCAATTTTCCGTTTCACAGCGTCTTGATCCTCGCATTGAACATAGTTTGCTTTTAGTAATTTGTATTCTTCATTATTAACTCTTGCACATTGCTCATTGGTTCGTACATTATAATAGGAAGATAACCGATAGGTATGAACAAATACATCATAGGAAATCTTATGTGCACGAAGAGGGGAAAAGAGATAGGCTTGTATAGAGGGTAACGTATAGCGTAAGCTTCTTGTAATCCCAAAGAAAGCTAGTGCAACCCGCATTCTTTGATAAGTTTAGATTCTATCCAGATGAATGTAAACATGCATCTTAGACTTGTGCCGAACGAATGATTTGAAGCCGGACCAAATCTCGTAGGAAGAGATGTTGTTTTTTAAAGAGGATGATACATTTTCCATGAATAAGTCCATCATGATTCCGATGAAAATGCTCCGCTTCATAATGAAAAATGGCAATTTGTTTGCATCGCTCTAGATACCAATGCGTGGGTGCCCGTAATATCGCTTGATGATAGGCCGTTGCAAGTCGGGAGGTAATCTGATAACCCGTATCCTCTAATTTTGAAAGAATGAAATCCTCTAATAATTCCCGTCCATCTACTGTATCCAGACGCTGAATGCTATTTTTAATAGCTTTGACCGTAATCATAGATTCGTGGTATAAATGCCATATTTTCTTATTAAAATTAAATTGTCGTAGTGTATGAAGGGCCCATTTCACATGACCATAGAAATGAAGCTGAACATAAATGGATAGTAACTGCACATAGGTAAATTCCAGATTCGTCCAGGGATTGCGTGGAATCTTGGGAAGAGCAAATCCACCTTCATGATAAAGTAGCATGGATTCCATATGCTGGGAAAGTGTCTTGGCCTCAAATACGTATTTTGTCGTGGCCTCATATACATTAATAGGCTGTTTAGGCTCCACTAGTGTAATGGGGTCTACCGTCGGAACATACTTACGATCCGCACGGCGAATCCGCCATCGCTGCAGAAATCGGCGAAAGATCCAACGAAGACCATACTCTCTCAAGTACGCCGCGGCAACTTGTTCCTTTAAGTTCTCATAAAGAAGATTATGATTTTCATCATACCCTTCCTTCTCTTTCATGAACTTCGCCAAATAAAAGAGACGATCCTTCAGGGGGCGAGGAAGAGTTCCTAGAATGTTTCGCACAAATCGGTTGGGCTCTATGGAGAGAGGTGTGATCACACGGGTTTCGTCCTCCTCAGAAAAATAAAACTGCTCCAGCGAATTCAATTCTAAATAGGTATAATCTATGGTGGTAGAGGAGACACTTCCTTGATTGGTTCGTTGGCGTTTGGCAGCCGGTTCCGCTAAGATAAGTTGTAATAATGTCTCATTGTCTGACTCCATCTTATCTTTTCTTTCGGCAATTTCTTTTAGGTATCGGGTAGAACAAAGAGTTTGATCTTCTGATCGGAGGGTTTGATGATTCCTACTTGGGTTCCATTAGATGTTAGGAGGCGTTGCCCTTGGATCCACATGGAATCCATGGTGTTCCGATCTTTCATCTTTTGAATGATTGTGGGTGAGATTCCCTCAATCACCGTCATTCGTTTTTTACGATGTAGCATACAGTACTCAGAATGCGATCCGATAGGTCTCCTACAGTACACTGTAAAGTGATCTTGTTGCAAATAAGCTTTACATTGATGTGATTCGGCGTGAGAATCATATAGGATGACCTTCAATGAATCGGATGTGGGAAGAACCCGTTTCAACAACTCTTTTTCGGAGACACGTAGGTGTTTTGCCAATTCCGATACGTAGCGTTTGGATTGTGCGAGGAGAACCGACTCCATGTTCTCCCACAGAAGGCGTGGAACATTATATTCTAGCGTCATGGCATCCTTGTTTGCCTTTCGTATCTCCCATCAATTTTTATACTTCCGTGTTTTCCGTCGGTGACGTCGTTGTTTTCTCGTTTTTGCTACGACCGACCATGCTTCTACAAACCGAAAAAGAGCGTCTTCTACCTTATCAAATAAGGTAGCATCCGTGCATGAGATGTAGGCATCCATATAATATTTGGATGGAGTTCCAAGATCACTCCGATTCAAATGAATGAATTGAATCTTTCCAACGGATTCCTCGCCTCTATACAATGTAAGATCGGGATGATCCTTTCCTCCTTTAAAATTGGGGAGAACCGTAAGGCCACTTTCTAGGGAACGAAGGAGAGAAAGTAATCGTTCTTCCTCCTTTTCGTGAAACTGAAAATGCCAGTATTTGAATTTTGGACGAATCAGGCGATGAAGAACATGGGACGGAAGAGGAGCTCGCATTAAATGAATGGTTCGGGAAATCGGCTCAGATGGGATCGGTTCTACCCTAACAGGTTCTACCCTAACAGGTTCTACCCTATCAGATTCCATTGGTACATCCTCCACCGTTTCTACAAAATCAGCCGGCATTCTCTTACAGCCTGCGATTTCTTTTATCTAAAAAAATCATGGATGGTAGTACATGGAATCACCAAATAACGCAATATGGGGTCCACAATTATGGATCATTCTTCATTCCTCCGCCGAACGAATCGGATCCCAGCATCTAAAACGCCTT
>Ga0214921_10008926_pt1 | contig 12824 bp, 17 predicted proteins | sample LL1505_MetaG_FD_177992 | JGI IMG/M metagenome (GOLD analysis project Ga0214921, IMG submission 177992) | Freshwater microbial communities from Lake Lanier, Atlanta, Georgia, United States - LL-1505 | ecosystem: Environmental > Aquatic > Freshwater > Lake | place: USA: Georgia | collected... | reverse complement strand
TTCAGATGCTTCATTTGCTTTTTGTTTCAGCCATCATTTGATCAGGCATATTCCCCATTTCATCAGCTTTACCAGCTAGATGTTCGGTTACCGAATGGATATAATCAGCAGCTAAGGTAATGTAAGAGGATACCCAGCCCGGTAATTGATCATTGCTTCCGAGCATATTGTGAAGCTGTACGGCGTGTGTGATTAGATCTTTGATCTCAGATTTAGCCATCGATCCTTCATGATCATGACCGTGAGTCCAATCATTGCTCTGTTCGCTATCGCAATCAGCGCATTCTTTCATATGCTTTTTCTTAGCTTTCTTAGCTTCTCCCTTCCACATAGCAGCAGCAGCTATCTTTGTTGCACCTTTTTTAGATACTCCACTCTTTTCAGCCGCTTTTTCTACTTCTTTAAAGCCAGGTCCTTTCTTTCCTATATCTTTACCTGCCTTAGCTTTCTTAGCTACAGCGGACTTTTCTTTTTTAGTCATACCCGCAGAAGGCTTTTTCTTAGCTTCATCTAGAGATATTTCTAGTAGATCAGTTAATTTTATCATGATATTCTTTTTACGATTTTGCTTGGTTTATAAATTACTACGCCGTCTACTTTTTTAATCTGGTCGATAATGCCTTTGATTTGATCTTTACCAAAGGTCGGAAAGGGATGTGGATCAATTTTAATTGAGAGTTCTACGGTGTACCGTGTATTATCGATAGGAGTATCGCCTCCATGATAATCCTTTGGGGTAACAATGGTTACGCCGGGTATAGATCTCATATCAGAAAGTATATCTCCTTGGGTTCTCTTTTGGGTATTTGTAGTTAGTATACCTCTGATTTGATAAAGGTGCGGGTTTTTACTTTCGTCTATACTAGCCTCTTCAAGTCCTTCGCCTTCTCCGTAGTTTAATTCATGAAAGCCTTGATTTGCTTGTTCGATATAATTTTCAGCATTTGTAATGTGATCTTGGATCCATCCGGGAATGTTCCTCTCCTCGCTGCCTAATTTTGTTACTAGCTGGCTGGCATTGCTTACAATAGCTTTTAAGCTAGCTAGAGCTATAGCTACTTCATGATCATCTGCTTTCATTTCTTGGAGCGCTCTGTTGAGTCTCCAATCTTGCATATCGAAATTATCTTGCATACTGCTAAGGCTCTTTATAGTTTAATTTACCATGCTTTACAGCTCCAATACCGGGCTTTCCATCTTGGACCGGGGCTATCGCATTTATGTCTAGCTCTAAATGACTTTCTACGGGAGGGGATATTCTTTTTTATCTTCATGTTAGGATCGCCGAAGTTCACCTTAACGACGTTTCCTTTTGCATTCTTAACGTACACTGATCTTTTCTTGGGTCCGCCCGGTGTTAAAAATGGTTTGCCTAGTTTGACTTTCCGTCCTCTGTACTCTGCTTCCTCTATTTTGTCTTTATACTCTAATAAATATTCTATAAGGCAGGCTGTACAGTATTCATTTACTTCGTCTACAGACTCTGTCACAGGAGCTAGGGTTTTTCCGAAATAAGCTGCTGTTAATATGTTGTTAAAACGGCGAATATCTTGGAGTTTACCTCCTTTCATAAAAGGTTTGTTGTATTTAACATCTACCCAATCTACTACTCCGTTAGTACCAGCCTTACCGCCTCCCGCTGCTGCTACAATCTTGCCGGTTCCGTATTGTTTATGATCAAAATTAGCTCCTACTCTGTAATCCGTCCTGACTTTATAGTCTAAACTTTCTTCAGAAGTCTTTTGTATTTCTGGTTTCTTCTCTACATCTTTTACCTCATTACCATCTATATCTATTTTGTATATGTAGTTCGATAATGTATCTACTTTTGGCGGCCTAGCATCTTCTGGCTTCTCTCTTTTTATATGCTCTTCGATATCTTTTTCTAGGTCTGCTATTTTCTTATCACTAGAATACATTGTTATTAATGTATTGTTAGCAGCTATGACAAGATAGTATCGTCCAGGGCCATCGCCAGAAATCATTGTGATTGGATGGAGCTTAAAATCCTTTTCGATCACCGGCATAAATACAACAAGCCCTAGATTTACATTATTAGATTTTCCGATATCTCCTGTTTCTACTCTTGTTAGTCGCTCATCTAGCTCTGTTTGTAGCTTAGGTATTAAAGTAGCTTTAACATCTTCAAGGTTACGACCCCTATATACTGATTCAGGAATTTCTATATCTAAGATAGTACCTCTTTGTTCCTTTCGTTCGTTATAATGGCTTGTTACTTCTGCTTCTTTTAACGATCTTCTCGCACAGCTCCTCTCTCCTGTTAAAAAAGGTTTAGGGCACGATGTTCCTTTTACGTGAACGTGCCCGCATTTATGACAGCATGTACCTTTCTTTTCGTTGAGCATATTAATGCAAGAATTTTAACTTATATTTGGTTGATTCGATTAATCCTACCACATTATCAATTTCATTTTGTATGTAGCTATCTTGAGGTAAGCCTTTTCTAGCTGTTTCTACATACTTTGATAATGCTTCAAAGTAATTTACTACTTGATCATCTTCTTTAAAGGTAGCTGGGCTTGTATAACCTCTAACGATTCCGTATCTTCCTTGAAAACTTTCTACCAATCCATCCGCTAAGTCTACGATTTCATCGTAGTAAGTGTTTAATGCTGCGTGAGCTGCAAATGAAGTTGTCTGTAGATGAAAGATGTGTGCTTGGGTGCGTGATGCAAACAAAGTACTGATAAATTGTGCGTACTGCTCCATAGTTATTTTTTAGTTATTATTGATTTTTCAATAGCCTTAGCTCTCTTCTGTTCGTATTTTGAGATATCTTTGTTTTTGTCTAGATCTGCTTTTTTAGGATTTTTAAGTCCGGACTTACTATAGTCCATTTCTTTGACTTCTTTCTTAGATCCTTCTACCATCTTCTGCTTTCCACGTAGCTCTTTAAGCCTTGCCATTACTTCCTCCATTTTCATTTGATGACTATCGGCATTGTTTGGCTCTTCTTTCATTAGTTTCATATGACCTTCAGCAGCTTTTTGAAGCTCATCAATAGTTTTTTGAAGCTTTTCTGCTACCATTGCTTTTTTCTCTTCTAAAGCCTTAGCAGTTTCGTAGAGGGTGTTGAGCATACCTTCAGCCTTCTTACTAGCTTCTACCTCATCCATAAAAAATCCAGCTACTTGGTTTGGAGCTAGACCATTTTTATGCATTTCGCAAAATTGGAAAGGATCTGCAGGAGCCATAATGTCTTGAACAGTAGATTGATACGAGGTTGGCTTCATTACTACCCAGAACTGTATATTATCTAGAGGTTCTGCAGTATTAATATTCTCTTTTTTGATTTTTTTTGCATTTGATTGCATATGCTTACTTTATTTACTAATAAATATCAGATTTCTTGCTCTTTTGCCTTTTTTATAGCCTCTTTAAACTGTTCATACCCCACTGTATCTCTTTTACCCACGCTCCAATCCTCTGTCACACCATCTTCTGATACAAAGCTTTCAGTTTGAGTCATCCATCCGTCAAGAGCTCTTTCTAGATCCTCTAGCATGGAGTTCTTATTTCCATTTAAAATAGCTTTTTGATAATCCTCAAACTCCCCCTGTGCTTTTAACGTAGTTTCCCTTTCAATAACACAGTCAAAACAGGTTTGATGTATGGTATACATCTTCTTGTTAAGATCATTGAGCTTCATAGCTTTCTTACAGCTAGGACATGTCAGAGGGATGTGGACTAGCTTTTTAATGGCATCAAATTTAGTAACGGTTTGTCTTAATCCGTTCTTGATCGTCCATTGCTTTCCGTTTTCCTCCCAAACATCGCCTTCCTTATGATCTCGGCTCTCTTTTTCATAGCCTCCTTGGATGGCGGTTTTTTCATTAGCTTTTCCGGTCAGGAGATTTCTTGCTCTTTGAACATCTTTTTGTCGGAACTCTTTTTTTAGCATAACATTTTCAGTTTTATTCGTCGTCTGGAAATAATTCATGTGGTTTCTTTGGATTAAAAACCATGAATTTTTTTACATCTTCTGGGCTAGATATTACCGTGTATTTAGCTTCGTGATTATCTTGTACTGCTTTTCTAGTTCTGTGATTGCCATCAATTAGCATCCACTCTTTTTTACCGTTTTCTGGATCTTCGATATTAGCGATAAGTCCTATTGGCTTGGTATAGTCTATCTCTAGCTTTTCGTATTTTTTTGGATCTGCAGCTTGTAGTTCTGGGTGAGATAAGAAATACATTTTATCGGGAGTGTAAGTCTTTTCGATAGTCTTAATCTTACCTGCTTTAATTAACTTGTAGGCTTTAGTGATATCGAAAAGGTATCTACCATTATAAGCAGAGAAGATCTCATTATTATGTGGTAATGCTTCTTTTAGTATGTCTATCAGCTTAATCATTCCAAATTATTATTTTGAACTTCTCTGGTTCAATACCGTAGAATCTACACTTCCAATCACTCTGCTCAAAGAAAGGTAACGATGCCCACTCCTCCCTTCTTTGCAATAATTTCTTAGCTGCATCTTCCCAATCTGTATTGAGAGCTAAATTCTCGATGTGTTGCTTAGCAGCTAAAACAGCTTCATAGTTGAAATCGTCCCACTCGTAATGGAAAACTTCAAATACATTTCCTTGTCTATCTACATAATCGATAGATAGGTCTATACCCCACTTTGAACGTATTTTTATGAGCTTATTAACTATCGGTAGTTTACTGCTCCACTCTTTTAACTGCTCTAATGCAGCTCCACTATAAGCTTTTCTTTCAAAAAGTAAAGCGTGATTTATGTGAGCACCCTCTACTTTAATTTCTGGCGATTTAAACCAAGTTCTTTTTATAGCTCTCTTATACCTATGGTCAATAGCCGGTGTGTTTACTTCAGCATAATCTTGCTCTAGTTCTGTGAGATCATATCCATTAGTATCAAAAAGATCTACGCAATTAATGTACGGACTTTCATACTTCTGTATTGGATTTTCCCAAGAAGACTTGGAATCAAATTCGCTATCTGTCTTAATTAATTGCATTATTTTTTATCGGTAATTGGACCTCCAACAACCCATGCATCACAAGTTCTAGCAGCTGCACATTTGAATTTTAAAAATCTACAATATCCTAACTTTCCAGCTTCAATAACATCGAATGGATTTTCAGATCCTTCATCGTCACCTATTCCTTTTGCTATGCAGTCTAGAGTCTTTGTTGTTATATCAAATGCTGCACAATTACCGCATCTAGAGGTTTTAGCCTCTTCAACTGAATCTAGCTTCCACATATCTGCTTTAGCTTGCCAAAACTTCTCATTAGGTTGGTTAGGATTGAGCGGTCCATAACCATCCTCGTTAATAGCTTTCTGCCTGTTTTGGAGGTTAAGTTCAATATTTTGAGTAGCAGGTGGACACTTGCTGATTTCCGTTTCGTTTAGGATGTCGATTAATTTTATCATATTATTTTGTTTTTCCCCATTTTTTACCCTTACCTGATTGCTTGCAAGCCGAAGGCGTTGGACGACAGGATGGATACTTTGCCCTATCTTCACCTTTCTGTCTACCGCACGGCTTGTAACCTCCCTTTCCATCTGGTGCGTTACAGTCTATCCATCCTTTTGCTTTGCCTTTTGCTCCTCTCCTATTAAACCACTTATGCAACGATTCTTCTTCTTTTATATCAGCGATAGGAGTTGGAGTTGGTATATTAGAATTTTTATACTTAGTAAACATAAAGCTCACCATTCGCATATCTGTTGTACTTAATCCCTGTTCTAACTTAGGAGTTATTACTATAGCTGGGATCATATGGTTATTTAGCCTAAAAGCGTGTACTCGGTGAATACCGTCAATAACTTCATATTTATCATTATCTATTTTAACTGCGAGTATTGGAGGAAATTTTTTAGGATCTTCTTTAGACATTTTTATAGACTTAGGATTATCAGGATCGTCTGATAAGTAATTCCATTCTGATGGTCCTATACTATTAGGGTTTAGTAAAGTTATGTAGGATTCTTTTCTCCAATCAATACCGTCCATTTTTAAGTATAAATCTAAATCTTGAGCAAACTCGTCATTAGGATCGTTATAAGGCTCTATAGACGTTAAGTTAGATAACTTATCTTCGCTTATATCTTTCCAAATCTCTCCTCTCCTACACCTTACTATTGCCCCTGATCTATAGGCTGAGGGTTTATCGTACTTCTGTCTTGCAATACGAAGACAACGATCTGCTTTCTTCTCTTCTAAAAGCTCTCTTAGTATGTCAGTTAGCTTTATCACTGGCAGTGGTAGTTTAGGTAGCGCTGTAATGCTTTTGCGTAGTGAGTTCCTTTATTTTTTAGCTTTGCTTTTTCTGCTCTTACTCTAGAACATGACAGCTTTCCTAATCTCTTTTTTAGTATCCCTGGCTGAACCGGGTCATCAATACCCTCTTCTAAGGTACCTCTAAAAAGCTCAGGATTTCGTTTACCGTATTCTCGCATTATTACTCCTGCCATAGCATTGGCTTCGTTTTCTACATAGGACCCTGTCTTGCCGTCTTCTAGATTAATGCCACTGCTTTCATTTTGCTTGCAGTGTACTAATTCGTGGGCAAGAGTACGGAGAGTATCGACGATATGACGGCCATGAACGGCGAGATGTATTATATTGCTAGCGGGATCATAGCCTCCAAAACTGCATTCTCTTTTCGAGAATTCAAGATCTGGTATAATATTTACTGGAGGTATGTTTTGGATATCGAGCATCATACAGCACCACTCTGCAAATTGAATTATAGCACTATCTATTGAATTATTCTCTAGCTTTACGAGATCGTAGCCTTGCATATTTAATACGCTCTTTAAAGCTTCTAGACTACTGTATGTGTCTGGTAGAGCTATCTTGATCTGCTCTACACCTGGTTCGAAGTTCTCTGTAATAGCTTCTTTTTCAGGCTTAATAACGGTCTTTTCTAACATATTGTAGATAATAGTACCGTTCTCTCTTTGAGCTGTTGCAGCAGGTAGCGTTTTCTTAAATTCCTCTTCCTTAACTGCATCAGGACTATTTGATGTTAGTATGGCTCTTATGTTAGGAGCAGTAGCTTCGCCATCTTTTTCAGCCATATTTAAAGGCTTGACTCTACTTCCGAAGGTATTCTGTAGGGATTGTAGGTAATTCTGATCATCCACTTCGTCTATCCCTCCGACTACGTACACAGGTTCTACAGATTGACTGTTACCTATGTAAGACATAATTGTTTTTATTGGAGAGCCTGTAGCGTCGATAATAACTTCAACATTCTGTATCCTCTCGTCTTGGAAATACATATCCCAAATCGCTTTACTTTGTTGGGCGGTTATTCCATCTACAGTTTTCGGTGAGATTATTATTATAATCTTCTTGATATAAGATCTAGACCTTAATTCTTTTACTACATTAAAGTGTCTTTTATGTGGAGGCTTGAATCTACCGGGATATAGACATACTCCCGGGTCAAATGTAATCTCTTCGCCTAATATTCGTCCAAGCTCTAGGATATTTACCATATGTAATAAATATCTAAGCTTCTATAGTCCCATCCTCTGCTTTAGCTTCAAAAATAACTCTTAATTCCTTCATATATTCTATAGCAACCTCAAGCTTTGCTCTCATATTCTTAATTTCTTCTTCATCTCGATGAAGCCTGTAAATGAACATCATGTATTTTTCGTCTACTCTTGGGTCGAAACTAACGAAATCACACCATTTTGCATTGGAAACCAAGATGTGTGACATGGCTTGGTAGTAATAAGCCGGCGCTACTTTCTTAAAATCTACATCAGACTTGATTAGCCCATGCTTAAAGTGATTTGTTGAGTTGTACGGGCATTTTATTTCTATTGCTCCTTGATCTTTTACTAGTGCATCTGGAGATCCCCCGTAATGTTCGTTCACCTGAATGAAAGAACACTTAGTTGCAGGCTGTTTTGCTTTGTTTTTATAGATCTCTAATGCCATATCTTCTAGTTCTCTGCCCCAATCCAGTGCTATTCCCGATGTTGGTGCCAGGAATCCATTGTAACTTTCAGCTACTTTTTCTAGTAGGTAGGTCTTGGCAGTTTCACTCAAGCCATCTTTACCTCTTCCTTCTCCCATTATTTTATGAAATTCTGAGCTTGTTATTTTACCTTTTCTTAGTTCAAACCAAGCCTCTGAACGCTGTTCTATGAGCATAATTCAAGTTTTTTATATAATAAATCGCTGTATGTCAGCTGTGTGGCGTTGTATAGGTGTTGTGTCATTGCTCGGAACCCTAGATCTGATGGGTCTTTTCCATCAAGCTCTATAAGATAGACATCTTTTCCGAGATCTAGTAGCTTGTGTGCATGCTTTAGAGCATCATTCAACGCGTCATTATCTAGTGCTATATAGATAGTCTTAACATCACTCTGTACAAGCTGCATCATTAGAGCTGTGGAGATAGTTTTTCCAAATAGCGGTATTGCATTTCTCTTTATAGCTATTGCATCGAAGATACCTTCACACAGTATTACTGGGCATTTCCAGTTTATGTAATGCTCCAGGCCTATAATTTCATTTTTATTGCACCGAGGTGCATTATATTTTCTTGCCGGCTCCTTCTCAAAGGATCGGCTAATAAAGTAATTTAACTTTCCGTCCTTATCGTAGGATTGTACGATAATTGAATTAGCGTATTGTCCACTTTCACAGTATCCAATTCCGTACTTTACTATATCTTCCTTGGTTATACCCCTTTTATCCGCATAAGCCATAGCTTGTCTATAAGCTATAGAAGTGCTCTTTTGACCGGCAAGAGATTTATACTCTTTTGGTAGGGTTATAACAACTTTTACTATCTGCTCTTCAGCTCCTTCGGCAGGAATATACTTTACAAATGGCTTTAGCTCAGCCACCTTCTCCCTTGAAGCTCCCAGTTTTCTAAACAAGCCTACTAGTGTTCTACCTTTTGTGCCACAAACCCAGCAATTCCAGGGATTCTTACCGTCAGATGTAGTCTGCATATCTACTTCAAGCTTGGGCTTATAGTGATTACAGAACGGACAGGTAAAGGCGTAGTTATGCTTTGAGGTATGTTTACCTTTGCCGAGTACAGTTTCTACGAGTCCGAGTAAGAGTCTAGGTGTATCCATACTCTACTATAATAGTAAGAATTTATTAGATTTCCAACCCGTTACTTCTCCTTAGGTAACTCTTCTAGCCATTCCTGAGGTATCTGCTTATCTGCATAAGGAATGCCTAAAGTTTCGCACCAACTTGCGTAGGTTGTTTTAGATTTTTTCGAAATCTTCGTATTAGAATTACTGAAAACGAATCTAATATCGAGGTCTGGGTATTGTTCCTTTATTAGCTTATGCTTCTTTCTATCTGCAAGTACGAACCTACCCTTAGTCTCTACAATAATTCCGTTTGGAAGCTTGAAGTCCGGCAGGTAGGTATGGCTTTTTGCTGGTACTATATACTTTACAATATTGGCTTTATCTTCGTACTGGTAGTCTACTCTATTGGCCTGTAGTTGTCCGGCAACACTTTCTTCTAGCCCGCTTCGATAACCGTTTTTAATTGCTCGAGCCTTTGCACTAACCTTTTTCCTTTTCATAAATTTTATTTTAACTATCCCACCTCACTACAAATGTTATGTCTGTATTAGCGGGGATAGGATATGGTTGACTTAGTTTGCCTACTGCTAGTAATTCGCTAGCTGCGCTGTATAATCCAACAGTTGTTGTGTAGGGTTTAAAGTCCGATCCTGTTACGTTATCATTATAATCGCTGAGAGATCCTGATCGATTATAGTATGTAGCTGTCGTAGTGTCAGCAGTGTAGAGCGGAGTTACGTACCCGATATCAACGTACAGTGTTGTGAATGTACTTGCTCCTCCTAGTGTAGCTAATGCGGAAGGATTCATCGTTGCATTAAGCTCATTCTCATTAACATGGCATCTCACCTGGTTTTCGTATAGCGTGAGTTCGGATTTGAAATCTATAGCGAGTGGTGGGATAGGGTCTGGTAAAAGTGAGTACTGTCCGGATAGATCTCCTGGAGTTCCGGTCAGCTGTATTACTTGGAAGTTACCGATTTGACTATAATCGACAGATCTTGTAGTTATTGTATTGATTGGCAGTATTTCATTAATCCAAACTCCACTTGCTGTTACGTAGATATACTCTATAGTTCCAAGTCCGGTAGTATCTAATGCAACTAACCTCGTATTTGTTGTTGCTACTGCACCAAATAAACTAGCAGTCGTTACTACAGCTATACCATGGGGGTATATGACGTTTCCGGCATATAGAGTACTGCCAGATATTAGTAAATTTCCGTATCCATCATCTACTATTTGAACGAAAGAAGAACTTATTTTAAGACTACCGGGTTTTATGTTCTCACCATATAGTGATGTCGGTATCGAAATAATCCTAACTTCAGCATTAGATTGGGTTGGAAAGCTTCCTCTAAAATCATACTCATAAGTTCCAGAAGCAGCAGTAGATTGCCAGTAATTATCGTACATTAGATAATTTTCTGTCTTAGTTCTGTCGTACTGCGTCTCTTCTAATTGATCGTAAGTCTGTTCTGAAAGCGGAGTGTTAGGAGAAAGGCTTTGTAGGTTCCTGGAGTAATACAGATGGCGTATTGATCGGTAGTAAGCTAGTGGCTGAGTAGGTACCTCTGGAGGCGTGTAGGGTTCATTAACTCCTGCAGTAACGAGTATGCCGCTTGCAGACATTTCAGTTTGCGAGCCAAAGCTATAGGACTTGTTTACCTTATACGGATATACGGTTATATCTGAGGTCTTCAGTGTCTTGTAGGCAGAACTCATTAGCTGTATAAAGGTTTTACCAGTTCAACTTAACACGAACGAGCGCCTCTTTCGTAAAGTCCTTAACTAGCGGTTTTGATAGTTTCGCAACTGCAAGTAGCTCATTATTCGTATTATACATCCCTACAGTCGTGATATAGGTCTGCGGATCATTGATCAAACTCGGGAAGTTTAAATTACCGCTACCGCTTATTATTGACGGGTTTGTTGTGTAGTTAAAGTCCTGGCTCTTTACTCTTACGAAAACATAATTCGAAGATATAGTCTCTTCGCTATTAAGTTGGAAGTTTGCTCCACCTGATATCGCATTAAATAGCGGTCCGTAGTTCCGGGCATTCGTATTTACGCTTTCACTTACAAGTAAGTTGATGCCTCCGGAAGCAGGCGGTAATGCTAAGGCTCTGGGATTTAATATAATAGTTCCGATATCGGGTAAAAAGAGTCCGTAAGATCCTGATGGAGTATATCCTGCGGTTACGCCGGAAGCTACAGTAGTTGTTACGGCAGATCCATTACTACCGCTTACAATATCAAATACCCTGCCACAATCTAAATATGTTACCGTTGTAACGTCTTTACTATTGTTGGTTAGGTTGATAGTACTGGAACCTGAAGTAAGAGTAAGATTAAAGGTTGGTGAATAGAATTGCTGTTTATATCTATTCCTGTTTATATTCAGCACTAAAATATCCCGTGCAACAGTATTACCGGTCCCGAAATTAAAATTTGTATTCTCATCACCGTATACCAATGTCCTATACTGACCGTATATTGTACGGGTAGGCGATACATATGGCACTAATTGATTGTAGTACGCTGATCCGGATCCATTTAGGTTACCGTATGCTATAGAAAACTGTGCAGTCGTATCTGTAACAGAAGATCCGCTAACATATACATCTACGTAAAAAGTAGGTGCTGTAGAAGATGCAGTTACGAAGGATGTTAATACGGGTAATCCTGTGCTCCAAGCAGGTGCTGTTACACTATCAGCGCTTACAACGAAATCGGTTGGGTCTAAATTGACGTAGCTCATGTTATTTTATATTACTGTTGCTTTACTATTGTTACCGGTACTGTTAATCTAGCTCCGCTATCTCTACCGATAATTATTAAATTAGTTTGTAGTTGAGTTCTTGTAGAACCGAAAAGCGTGTTTACTGTTGTTGCAGAAAGATTTATAGTTGCACCTACTACCGTCTTGGATACATTAGTTCCAAGGGTTGGTGTTGAGTTGAGTGCTTGTGCTTCCTGCGTGTTGATACCTACGCCTGTAAAAGACGACATGGTTCTAACATCTCCGATAGTTGCAATATAGCCAGACTGCTCAAAAGTGCTTGTAGCTCCGAGGTAATTTAGGGTCTGCGGGGTAATGGCTAGAGAAGCTCCTTGCTTTATTATAATGGACGTATATCCAATATCAAGTACCGGGATCTTGGCAGTACCTCGAGGTAGGGTTATGAGTTTATACTTCATAATCTCATTATCATTCGGAAAAGCTTCGATTATTGGCATAGCTTCAATAGCTTCGCCATAGAATGCAGATCCGGATGGATGATTTGGATTATAGAGCGTGTAATCTATCTCATCGTCTGAGAGAGCAAACTGAGTGATTTGAAAGGATCCGTCGTTTCTAGCGAGGAGCTCCCTACCTTTTTTTGTTAATATGGCGTCAACTGTAACGGTTGTGCTATTTAAAAATCCCATTTTTGATGTGTTTTTGTATTAATAAATATAGTGAATTCCGAAAATTTAGGATTTACCGATAAGTGCTAGCACTGCCTCGTAAGTATGTGATGCACTAGGTATAAATGAAGCGCTTAAAGGAGCACTGCTGCCGGATAGATTATATATTATATCGCCAGGTATTCCGGGAATCTGCGATCCGGTAGTTGTGTCGTATAGAGCTAAGTAAGTATCGTAGGTTGCAGATGTATTAGCTCCTGAGATGAATAATGTATAGCTAGCTGTTGTATTCGGAGTAAATGCACCGTTTCCGTTTACTCTACTTTGGCTTACATAGTACGT
>Ga0214921_10008925_pt1 | contig 12824 bp, 10 predicted proteins | sample LL1505_MetaG_FD_177992 | JGI IMG/M metagenome (GOLD analysis project Ga0214921, IMG submission 177992) | Freshwater microbial communities from Lake Lanier, Atlanta, Georgia, United States - LL-1505 | ecosystem: Environmental > Aquatic > Freshwater > Lake | place: USA: Georgia | collected... | reverse complement strand
ATATAATAAATTCTATTTAGAATTCTAAATAATTGTGAATTTCCAAAATAACCTCATACTACTTTAAAATCAGGTGGTTTTTAGGTCTCATGATGTATTTTCACTTAGCTAAAGTAGTAGATTTAATTTTCTTTATATTGTTTTAATTACTTTATTATTTTTTTTTCATTTATATATTTAAAAAATAAAATTGAATATTATTTTTCCCATAGATTTATTTAAGGATATGCCCATTATTAAATTTTTTTTATATTAGTTATTACTTTATCATATTTTTTAATTTTCATTATTATATATCCGAGTTGTCCTTAAAATATATTTTAAGTATTTTAATTATATTGATAAGATGGTTTTGTCATAAATAAGAATATATTTATTACCAACGTTGATTATTGTATCCTGGTGAACTAGATTTACTGATAGTGCTAGTATCCTTTAACCGGTTTTGAATTTTTAAAAAAATCCAAAACGGTTATGCGGATAGCGGTGAAAAACTAAAGTTTTTCACTGCATCCCTTATTTATGGCGTTAAAACGCCAATAACCGTTTAAGGGATAATTATTTTCCCTCACGCTAGAATCAATAATTAAATTAGCGTATGAATTAGGAATACCGTTATCTTGGTTCCATACTTGATTATAATCAGCGATACCACCACCACCACTACACCCATTCCACGCATTCCAACTATTCATTCCATTTTGTGGTTGTAAATGCAAATCTGGCATTAATGGATGAAACACGGGTTGCTGGTTATTATTTAATACTGTATTTTGTTGATGTTGTAAACTAACATAACATTGCATACAAATATCCCATTGTGGGGTATCTTGTATTTTCCAACTTCCACCTAATCCTCCACGACCGCAATAATCACAGGAAACTGAATTAACTGGTAAACCCGCGTGATTAGTAGGTTGTGGATAATATTTTCCTTTCTGCACAATATGGAGTGCGTCATCATAAGAGATTCTAGAAGTCATTTCAAAGTATAATCTATCTTTCTACTTTGAATTTATAAATTATTCGTTGTTTGTTAAACTTAATGATTATCACGCAATCTTTGTTACATATGTTCTAGAAATAAAGTTTTGCAATAGATAAAATAGACAAAATAGACAAAAATAACATAAAATTGATTTGTATGAAAGGTAACAATGTGAGTATTTTTCCTTTGTGAAAAGGTTTGTGCACCCTCATCTTGAGAATGGTTCGCTGCACTCCATACTCTATTACCGCCTTGGAACAACTCCTTGGCACCCCTAGCCAAGTAAATGAAATTATGTACCCTAATGCCCTAGCTATGCTGCATACACCACTCTATATCCCTATTGAAAATCCAATTCCCGCCCCCGTCCCGCTCGGTAATGCAAATGCAGTAGACATATCCGATGACGATGATTCAGAATACGGCGAGTATTTTGGTTCAGAATACGACAAGTATTTTGATTATCATTGCAGTGTTCCTGATTTTCGTGGTCGTGAATTCGATTATCCTGATAAAGATTGGCTAGCAGACGCCTATACTGAACATTGTGCGGAATTCAATGCTCGCACCCACATTTTGGACGTGCGCAAGCAAGAGACTATTGACCGTGAAAAGGACAACATTCAAAGGCAAAAGCGTCGGGCAGCTCAACTCACTAAGAAGGCAAAAAAGGCTGATACCAAGCAAGAGAACCAAGCAATGTGCAAGAAGAAGCGACCCTCAAAAAAAAGTGGGCGTCGTGGTTCGCACGATAGGGATATCGTGGTTTGGTGATAGAGTTATCCCCTAGTAATGAGACTAATGTGTTTTTTCTTTTCTTAAGAAAACTAGCAAAAAAGACAAAAATGGATATTCCGGCAATAATTATTAGGGATTAAATATTAAAATCCTGCTAGACATCATCTCTGCAATAAGTTTATACTTTTCCCAATTACTAATACCACCCAATTGATTAATCAATGCAATCACATCAATACTTGTGCCTCCGCCAGTGTCCATAATAGCATCATAATTAGGTATAAGTGCTTGCCCTGTCCGTTCTGGATGTGTGTTTTTAGGCTTCCCATTCCCATTCACATTCCCAGATTGTGAATGTTTCTCAATAAAATTGGTACTATTTTTCCCCCGTGCAATATCATAATGCCAAATTGGGAATGTTCTCGGCATATTGATTACTTTATATCCGCTAGATAATATACGATGTGCAATAGCATTATCACATCCTAGCATACCGATTTTGAAATCGCAGTCATTTATCTCTATTGCTTTTTCAGTGGAATAGAACCATGCGTCCTGAGTATTGGCGTGCATTACCTTAGAAAAATTGGCATCCATTTTAGCGGTGCTAGAAACTGGGTCATATTCGTGTCGAGATTGTGCTAGGATGTATTTAGAATTTAGCCATCCACGAATCAGTGGCCATTTAATTAATGGTGCAGATGCTAGCATAATATCACAATTTATAACAGCCCAATATATTCCAAAACGTTTAGTATTTTCACTTCTGCTAGAATAAGTAAATGCAGTTTTATAGGTTAGCCACGATCCGTTAATTGATTCTCCATCTGGAACACGGATGTATTTAGGGTGGCTAGTGATGCTTATTGGTAGATATTCGTTTGATACTCCTGTAAAGTCGTGTATGTATTTAACACTTGGATGTGCTAGATTAGCTAGGATACAATGTTCTAATTCTTTTTGTCTAGCAGGATTAGATTCCGGATAGGATTGGAATATTATATTTATAAATTCTTCCTGTTTTATTTGTTTATCTTCTTTCTCCCCGTATTCGACTTCTACACCATTAGATTCAACCCTATGTGATGATAGTGAATTAAATAAGCCCCGATAGCTAGATACTTGTTTTTCCACGGTGTATTTAGTTAGGCATCCAATCCCAGTGTCAATCCGCCTTTGAATAGTGGGATTGCTTTTTAGAACATACATAATCTTTTGGAAAAGGTCATCGACATCATTCTCAGTATATGTAATTGCGCCAGGACATAATTCTTCATACACTGGTAAATTACAAGTAATAACAGGTACTCCATATGCAAAAGCTTCAAACACTGGAAGACCAAATCCTTCTGCTAAACTAGGATTAATGAATACCGCGGCGTTTTTATATAACACTTGAAGCCCGGTCTCCGAAATATCTGATAATAGTAATGCATTATTGGCTAGAATACCATTAGGATGTGGAATATTCTTAGTTATTACAACTAGCGGAACCTGGCAACCTAGTTTTTGAGCTAGTTGACTTTGATACTTATCTAGCAAGCTTTTTATCAGTGCTTGGTTCTTGTAGGCCTCTTGATTAGTTGCTATAGTTAGTATATATCGCTTAGATTGTATTCCTCGACTGATAAGAATATTTTGGTAGAACTGTGTGGCTTCTGGAGTATCTGCTAGATTAGGTTCAAGGGGTATGGAATTATAGATTACCGTGATAGGATATGCTTCTTTAGCTAGATATGGGTATATACTTATTAAATCGTGTTTGGTGTTGTTGCTAATGCATATAAATTGAGATGCATTACGAATTGCTAGGTCTTTTTGAATCCACATATGGTTCTTCACAAGCCCACAAATTTCTGGAATCATATCGTGCACTAAGAGAATATTGGGAATCACCGTGCAATAAGTGAAGTAAGTGGATAGAAAATAATCCCAGTTGTGTTGGTGTGCTAATTGATTTAAATAATCTACGTCTTGTTGCATAATTGGATACGCAAAATCATTAATATGAATTATTTTTCCAGGTGGCAATCGGCTGTGAAATCCACTTCTAGCTATATTCTTTGGAATTTCTTTTCCACGGATGAGAAGAATTAATTCAACCTCTAGAGAACCAAATTCTATATGTGATAAAATACCTTCCCATACTCTGGAAATACCGCTATATGGCATATTAAAAAAAACGGTATCAATCGCTATAGTAATGCGTTTGTTAATGATTGCCATTCTAGGTGGAAGTAGCAAATTGCCTTATAGAATACTATAAATACAATACTATAAATACAATATGCTAGAACTAGATGTTTATATTTATTTTATTTAGAATATAAAAACTAATTGAAACTACACCTCTAGTAAACTCACCTTGTATCATATCATATATCATATATCATATATCATATATATTATATCATAATGGCATTATCACGAGAGCAAGAATTCCGTAAATTAAAGCTTGGTTTTTTAAATCCAATATCTGCGGAATGGGTTCATTTACATAAGGATAAGATAGATCAAGTTTCTAGAGTGGATGATGCAGATTATATCATATATGAAAGTAATGGCGATCCAGTGCCAGTTATAATGAATATTTTATCTATTTTTCCTCGAAAAAAGTTAGTATTTATTTTAAGTGGCGACCAATCAGTCCATATAAATGATGAATGCATTTGGTTCGCTAATGCGGTGCGACCTGGTGGGTTAGGAAGACGTCAAACGCAAATATTCGTGACTAATCCTGCTATATTTAAATACTATGAAAAGATAGGGCGTGGATTAACACAAATTAGGACACGTAATATTGATATTTATTTTAAAGGGACAATATGGTCGGGAATGCGAGAAGCTATGTATAATTATTTTTCAAAATCACATACTCCGCAGATGTCTTGTCGCATTGAAAAAAATAATGATTATTGGGGATGGCGTTTGAATGAACAAAAAAAACCTAGTCAAGAAGAAATAGAGAGTGCTGCATTTGAATCATATGAGATTATAACAAATGCACTGCTTTGTCTATGTCCCAAAGGTAATGGAAATAGTAGTATGCGTATAGTAGAGGCTCTAGCATGTGGAGCAATTCCGGTTCTTATAAATGATTTTAGTGCGCCATTTGGGGTATCGTGGGAAGATGCGGGTGTTGCATTGGTATTTGATACTCGAATTCACAATTGGGAACATATATACACTGAATGCTATAAACTTATCCAAGATAAGGAAAGACTGGAAAAAATGCAGAAAAAGGGTAATGATTACTTCCGTGAAGTAGTGTATGGAGATTCTAATTTACCTGGTTTTAAAATGTATGGTAATCTAGATACTGTTGCATTTGGATTTAGTAATTTAATTATTGAGCGATTACGCAATATGTTACCAGGCCAATAGTTATTTTGATGGTTATTTTGGTAGTTATTTGAATATTTTATTCTTTATAGTTTTAATGTGTTTTCCATTTGTTGTTCTAATAGGGTTAAATTATTGTCATAAATTGATAAAATGGCTTTGATAGGAATATATATCATCTTATCGACCATACAGGTGGAATTAGTTGGGAAACATGATGCTATGGACTTATCAAAATTGTATCCGTAAAATATATATATTTCCGATTTATCATCAATAATAATTTTAGAACCAACAGGTATATTATATAACCAATTATTATTCTTATTCTCGTATGCCATTTTGTATTCGTATTCGTATTCGTATTTATATTTAATATAATATAATTGAAAAAGGAAAAATACTATTAGTAATATATATTAATGGATTATATCTAAAACGCATTAAGCTATTCATCTATCATAACTAAGACACAAGTTATAATCATTAATTGTTATTGTTGTTAGTATTGTTATTAGTATTGTTATTGGTATTGTTATTGGTATTGTTATTAGTATTGTTATTGGTATTGATCATCATACTACTAAATGCTGCTAGTAAAGGATTTATTGCATTAATTACGCTATTTACTTGACCGTTGATATGTGTTGAATTAAGTTGTGATGCAGTATTATTTGTACCCATTATAGTGTTAATTAATGGTGTTCCCAGATTGATAATATTATATAAATCATTTTGAAATTCGCCAAAAGATGTACCATGGACGCTACCATCACTAGAAGTTAGAATATGTATATTGGAATTATTATTTGTTATTCCGACTTGCCGACTCTGACCAGAGGAATTTACTGATGTACTAGATGGCAGTTGAGATGGATTGGAACTAAGAACTGCTATGTTAGAAGCATTACCACTATTTCTAGAATTAGTTATTACAAAATAATTAATAAAACCATTTAGTTCATCATTTGCACGGGAATTTACGGCACGATTGCTTGCAGATGCAGTAGCAGATGATTCATTATTATCAGTGTTTTCATCGTCTTCGCAATCGGTATAATCTTCATGACAATTACAATCATATTCGCATTCACTATCACACCCTGCACTTTCACACTCTATGCTTTCATTTGCATCTTCTTCACTATCATCATTATTGTCCTCATTGTCCTCGTTGTCCTCGTTGTCCTCGTTGTCCTCGTCGTTATCACCTTCTTCTTCAGAATTATTCACGGGCATATCATTCATAAGATTATGTCTGCAAGTAGGGCACGTATTATGATTAGATAACCAAGTATCTATGCAATTTAAATGAAATAAATGGCTGCAATTATTTAAAAGTCGCACAATTTCGTGTCCTTCAAAATCTGTCTGGCAAATAGAACACATTTCTGCTGTAGTATTAGAATTAGCAAGCCCGCTCGCGATATTTGTATTTAATGAACTAAACACGTTCACATTGGAAATATTATTAATATTTGCTAGATTTATACCAGAATTATCATTATCTTCATTAGCATTTATTTCAGCTCGGAATTGATTCAAAATACGTGCAATAGGTAATGTAGATACCTCTAGTTGAAATGGTGTATTGTTATTAATAAGGTTATTAATTAAATTTCTAATTTCAGCAGGCGCTTGGATACCAGCAATATTATTATTGGCGGTACCACGAGTGGGGTCAGTTCCATTTACCCGGTTATTAAGAAATTCATTATTTTGCACTGGTTGGTTTGCCACCGGTTGGTTTGCTAGATGATTCGTAGGTTGGTTTGCCGGATGATTTACTAGATGATTTGTAGGTTGGTTTGTAGGTTGGTTTGCCGATTGGTTTGTAGGTTGGGGAAATACTGGAAAAATCTGATTGTAGCTAGGTGCTAATATTGGATTTTGATTAATAAATGGAAAATGTGGTTGTTGATATCTATTTGTAAAATAATATGGATATCCTAGATACATTTCTCTATACATCTGAGGTGTCAAATAATGACGTTCTACAACAATATTTTGTTCCATTTTGGAATATATAAAAAATAGATGATTTATATGAAGTAAATATAATTCTTTTTATATTATAACAAATTAAAAAATTGAAAGAATTTCGCGGTTAATAAGATAAATTAAATAATTTAGTTTTAATAATAGATTTAGTCTCTAGCAAGATGACTGAAATGCAAAGTGAAACTGATATAGACATAATAATGGAAGTAAAAACAAATCCGCCTAATCCGCCTGATCCTAATCCTATAATGGATTTTAAATTGCGACCGGGATTAGTAAATAACGGGAATGAATGTTTTATTAATTCTGTAATGCAATGTCTAGCAGCAAGTCCATTTATACACGGATTTATAGAAAAATACACTCAGGATGATGAAGATATGATTAATCTGATTAAAAAATATGATTTAAACAGGTTAAAAACAGATATATTACCTGATGCAATTAAATCAATTCTAGAAACTAATGTATCTATACCTGAAGCCGAACGTCTTTCATTATCACGAGTTGCTAAGAAATGCGCAGATTTCTATATATACATATGTTTCAAAGAAGTAATTGCAGGATTACAAACGAGGCGAAAACCAGTAGAAAGTTGCTCTACATTTCTTTCAATTACAAGTGATATTGCCAAAGATGGGGGATTTTCTCATTTATTTAGTGGTGAACAGAATGACCCTCATGAATTTATAGTATATCTTCTTGATAGAATACACACCTCAAAATCAAGTAAGGTTAAAATAGATATACCCGTTGGATATGAACCTGATAAATTATATTTGAAATTATATTTAGAACATTTTAAGAAAAGATATGAAAATGATTTTTCAATGTTTGTTAAGAATTTCTACTATTATATGCTTACGTGTATAGACTGTAATAACTGTCATCATGTAACTTATGATGTGAGTCCTAATGATATTATGTGTGTAAATCTACCTGATGATTGGCAAAGAAAACCCTATTTAACATTAGATGAATGTATTGCTGATTATTTTAAAGTTGAGGCAATTGATTATAAATGCGAAAAATGCGGTAATTCACAAAATAACCGGCAAGATAAGAAATTATTGACACGACCAAAGACTATTATTATCAAACTAAAAAGATATGCTCAAATGGGTAATTCTTTATATAAAGTTAATAAGTTCATTGAATATCCTAGCATTTTAAAATTAACTAAATATTTATGTTCCGGTGAAGAAGGAACCTATGAATTATATGGTGTAATTAATCATATTGGATTAATGGACAGTGGGCATTATTATTCTTTCATCCGGGATTATAACTCGGCAAATGGAAAATTCAGTCAGGGTTGGATGCACTGTAATGATACTCAAGTATCACATATTAGTGAGAAAGAAGCAATTAATTCCAAAAATGCTTATATGCTATTCTATCATAGCAAATAAGCCAGCAAATCAGCAAACCTATAAGTTTACTAAATGTAAAATAGCTAACTAGAATATTATTTTCAATCTTTTTCCTTTTTCCTTTTTCATTTAGTAAAAAAGAGGAAGCTTTTAAGGCATCTAGGATTCTTAATTTTTATATTTCTATATAATAATAAGTAATACTTCATAGTAATCTAGAAAGTAATTCAAAATGCTTTATCCACAAATAACTGGTGAACCAAATTTTATTTTAATTGGTGTATCCGCGGTGTTTGGTTTATTAGTAATTATTATGGTATATTACATAGTTGTTAGCAAAAGTAGTAATCCATCCCGGCTTTATCGTGGTGGTTTGCAATCAAATGCGCTATTAAAGGCAAATAATTTAAAGATTGATAATGCCAATCTAAATTCTACAACAACACCGAAAAGCACAATGCCAGTTCCTATTAATTCTGGTGGTTATTATGCCCCAGCTCCAACTGCCACTTCTACTAGCGGACCTACTCAAAGTAACCCTAGTATAAAACAGGTTTTTAATGTTAAAGAAAATATCTATGCGGCGGACGATGCAGGTGGTGTGTGTGGTGCTTTAGGTGCTGATGTTGCTAGCTTACAACAACTAGTAGATGCACATCGGCAAGGTGCAAACTGGTGTAATGTAGGTTGGACTAAGGAGGGGCTAGCCGCATATCCTATTCAAAAGGAATTTTGGCAAAAAATGCAAGGTAATGACCCTCAAAATCGCAATATTTGTGGGCAAGCAGGTATTAATTTAGCACGTAGTGATGCCGGTTTATTATACGGTGTTAATTGCTATGGTGTTAAGCCTGAACCCAAGAAAGGAGAACTTGTAAAAGAGGTAGTGATGAACGATGCTGATATTGCACTCCAAGCCAAGATTGCTCAATTTCAAAAGAATGTAAATAATATGACTGTGACGCCATTTAATGCTACTCAATGGAGTGCATAGAATAGAAAAAAAGATAAAAAACTATTAAAAATTGAAAATTATTAATCTAAAAAAATAAATTATTTGTTTTGCATCATTTGTTGGTGCTTTGGTGGAATGGGATCCTTAACAAAAGATGAATACTATGACGCTGGCATGAAGATGCGGGAAAAAATCTTACGCGAAAGAGAGGATGATGCAGACGAGGCCGAGGCAGCAGCGGAAGGTAAATATAGTGCGATGTGTAGCATGTACGGTGTCGAAATCAACAAAGATGTGGACGCAGCAGAGAAGCGCCGTCGTGAAGCAGAACGTGATGTTGCATTAGACCGTGCAATCTCTAGCAGAGCTAATAAGGCAAAACGCATTAATACCATCCGAGAAAATCTAGGCTTAAGCTGGTGGAATCCACATTCTTTGGCTAATGGCATGCAGTACGGATTGCCTCTTTCATTTACGCGAGATGGCAAACGTCTGCCGTCACCTCTTTCAATTGCAGCTAACAAACTGAATGCAGAAGATCTGCGCCCACGCCTGTTGTTGAAACTGCCAGCAACACTGCCAAAGCTGCCAGAGAGTATCGGAAGCAAGCGCACGCGCACTTATTCCGGCTAGAAATTGTTCAATCTTTCTAGCAATGATATTTTTTTATTTTTATTTATTATTCTAAATTAATATTCTAAATAGAAATAGATTATATTCTAGATGGATTACTAATAAATAGAGTATTTAGGATACTCTAAAAAAAAAATCATAAAAAGAAAGGATACAAGACTCAATCAAATACAAAGGATTCAACCATTCATCTCAAAAGCAAAACGCTATCCCAGAGACACTCACATCCGGGAAGACCCGCACGACACCCGCACGACACCCGCACGACACCCACCCCGTTTGCAGTCAGATTTCACTTGGCGGTTGGTTTTGGCGGCTGGTGGATCGCACCACATGAATGGCAGTGGCCAAAAGCACCCACTGTGTACTGTTTGCACATTGCACAGCGCCACCACGGGATTGGTGGGTTGAGCGCGATGCCGAACTCGTTGCTGGGTCCGGGACCTGTCTCCGTGGGTGCAGGATGCACACACATATTATGACGGTGCTTGCAGGAGGTGCAATACACACGCCTATTGCCGTCCGGATGTAGATCGAGCTCTGGCATATCCAACGGCAACAAACCATTCAATTTGAAAGGGCAGCAACCCACACCAATTGCGGGCACAACTTTCGCGTCGGAACCGCTTGCAAATGCCATCTTCAAGGAAAGCAGATAAATAAAATGAAATATTAATCAAATATTTTATCAATTTTTGCTTGTTTTTTATTTTGTCTAAGAATTTATTTAATTAGTAAATGCTAAACCGGCCATACCACTAAGCACTCGCAAAACATTATAATTGGTAGCATAAATACGACATGTTGCAGTATCATTTCCCGATGGAGTCAATGTTGATGTATATGTTGCTGCTGTTATATTCATATTCAACTGAGCAATATCCACCCGGGAAAAATTACATGTTCCACTCGGCTGGTGTTCCTCCGGTGTTAATGCAAATGAATATACATTAATACCCACTGCAGGGCAATTAGTATGGCATTCCTGTGGTACTACTGTATTGAAATATCGCCCTTCTCGTGCAGTTAGACGGTCGTGTCCGTTGAGCATAATCTTGGCTAATGAAATGGGATTTTCGCCGGAATCAAAAACAGGTAATTTAGAAGTCCAAGCGCGTGAAGAAGTAGATGACGGTGCGTTACCAAATAAATCATTAAAATACAATGCATTAACGCTGGTTCCACTGACACCATAGGTACCGGCAGTTGCTATACTACCATTAGCAGTTCCAGTCATTGGTAAACTAGCATACCAATTGCCTACATTAAATGCAGCGGTGCCAATACCACCACCAAGCGGGTCTTGTGGTGTTCCAGAGAAATAAGTATAATCAACAGAATCGGTATAATTAAACCATTGTTGTCCTCCTACATTAGATGTTAGAGTGGGGTCAATTAGACTACCTTTTTGAATAGTCCATATTACTTCTTTAACTGGATGGTTGAAAGCCATTTTAAGAATTTCAGTAGTGCTTTGCACGGGAATATCACCTGTATATTGCAGTTGTTCAATAAGATATTCGTGGGCAGCTTGGGCAAAGCGTCGGCGTTCATCAGTATCTAAGTATATATAATCTACCCATAGACTACAATCTACCAAATCACCAGGAACCCGAGAAGCCCCACTTGCCCAATAACAATCTTGCACATTTGCTAGTGTCAGATTAATCTGAACATCATGATATTGCAATGCGATTAAAGGCAACGCAAGACCGGGATTACGATTAAACCAGAATCGCAAAGGTACATATAATGTGATACTAGGAACCGTATCAATTGTTGATTGAACCAGTTTAGGAACATTGCCTACCATAGTTGCATATCCGGCTTGATGACCGAATGTCTGTGTTAATTCATTCCAGATATGTAGCCAATGTCCATAATGCCGGTCAATTCGCTGGCCTCCTATTACTATTTCAGCTTGTTGAACTAAGATATGCCCTAGCCAATTGAGCCATCGGAATTGTACATTACCCGACGCCGCTACTTGGGGTAATGTGATGGTAATATAGGTACGATATAAGAGGTCTCCATTACGGGATATAGTGGCACTAACGGTATGACCCCAATTTGCAATGCCATTAAAAACTTGTTGAATAGGTTCAATGGAAAAATTGGTGTGACGACGATAAACAACTTTGAAAAAAGTGATTTGCGGATTACCAGTGAGATATACATCTTGGCTGCCGTAAGCTACTAATTGCATAAGACCTCCTCCCATTTTTATTTAGTTTTACCTTCTAGTAGTTGCCTTTAGTTGTCTTATTATTGTATTTAAATATAATTATTTAGATAAAAAGCCATAAACTATCAGACTTCTGATTTATTTGATACCACTTTATAAACCTAGTAATTAAACTATTTATGGATTTTTAATGTTTTTTTTATTATAGCATCACATCATATCATATCATAAAAATAAAAATTGAATGTTAAAATTATTGAAATGCTAGAATAAATAATTGTAATGATGGCTGAGAAACAATCACAAAATAATGAAGACAAATTCTATGATGCCATAGAGCAACCTCCGCAACAACCACAATTACCACAACCACACCGCCCTAAGATAATCAAGAAAAAGCAAGTGGAGAATCCAGCATTACAACGTCTAGAACCAAAAAAATTTACAATTAAAGATGCTGAATATCTAGAATACAAAAAGCAATTATTTGGAAAAATAGAACCGGATAGAACCGATAAATATTGTGACTTTTATCTGTGTAATGATATTCATCAAATCGAGTATTTTACTAAAAATATTAAGGAATATGCATTGAATACAAATATAAGT
>Ga0214921_10008924_pt1 | contig 12824 bp, 15 predicted proteins | sample LL1505_MetaG_FD_177992 | JGI IMG/M metagenome (GOLD analysis project Ga0214921, IMG submission 177992) | Freshwater microbial communities from Lake Lanier, Atlanta, Georgia, United States - LL-1505 | ecosystem: Environmental > Aquatic > Freshwater > Lake | place: USA: Georgia | collected... | reverse complement strand
CCGGACTTGCGGACGTCTCACCGAGCCTCCAAGCCTTAGCGGTGGTCTGAATAACTCTTCGGCGAATTGAATCGACGCTACGTTTGGTTTTTTTCCTTTGCACACTCATTTTCAATTTCCAAGTCAAGCACTGCGCCCCCAAGTCACCTAAGGGGCTGCAGTGAGTCGGGGAAAGATCAGGAAACTTGCAGTCGACGACCCTGGCGGGCCTCACGCTTGGGCAGCGTCAGCGTGAGAACACCGTTCTCGAAAGCCGCCCTCGCAGCGTCTTCCTGAACTGCCTGGGGCAATTCAAAACTCCGACCATACTGAGTCGAGTGCCGCTCGGTGCGAAGCGCGCGGTCACCCTCCTTAAGCTCCCGAGCAACCACCGCCTTGGCAGAAATTCGCACCTGATTCTCGTGGATATCGACCCGGATATCTTCCTTCTTCGCGCCCGGCAAATCGACCTGCACCTCGTAGCGTTCAGCACGCTCGATCACATCGAGACGTGCACGGGTTTGTTCACTGGACTCAGGCGCTAGGGCATCGAGCATGCTGTCCAGCAGCGAAAACGGGCGAGTAACAACGACATTCATGGCAACACTCCAAATGTTTAGGTTGTTACGAGATCACTGCAAGCGCAGCGCCTCGGATGTCCCAAAAATGGTGTTGCTCAACTACCTTTCAAGGGGGGTAAAGAGAAAAAGTGTGAGGGGCGATTCGGTAAGCCATTTCGCGTCACTGCGACCCGCCCGAAAGCCGCTTGTGGTTCGGTCGCGCCTATCCTGAGTCCAACCTTGGGCCCCAATCACGCAGCATGAGTACGCAAGACTGTTTAGGTTCGTTCAAATCGAAAAAACGTCGCGCACCCACCAAATACGTAAAACGCAAGGAACCACTACCTTGCGCTTTTCTAACGACCGCGCGCTCGACCAAAAGCTGCTCGCTGACAGTCGGGTGGGTTTCGCGAGCAAATGTGAAAAGTTGACCTCGACGTCTATACGCCCAAAGCGTATAGTTTGACCGATGTTGACCGTCGTCGAAACTGAACTCTTTCAGAAGCTTTGGCCTGCATATTGGACAGAGGAGGAACGAGGCGAATTCGCATCGTTCCTGTCCGCAAATCCAACCGCTGGCGATGTCGTTCCTGAGTCCGGAGGAGTTCGAAAGATCCGCTGGAAGCGTCAAGGAACAGGCAAATCAGGTGGAGTCAGGGTTATCTATTTCACTCGTAATGAGGCAGAGGAACTGGTGCTTCTGACCTTGTATGCAAAGTCCAAGACCGACAATCTAAGTGGTGCCGTACTCAAGGAGATTCGCCGTGCCCTCGAACCATAAGCCCTTGTCACCCAGAGAATTGGCCCAATTCGAGGCCAGCCGAGACCTAGGCGCCGAACTTCTCGAGTCCATCTTACAAATGAAGGCTGGTCAGGTGCGGGTAGCCTATAGTCCAGCCATCGAGGCACGCGAAAAGACCGGTTTGTCCCAAAGCCAGTTCGCCGCATTGCTCGGCGTTTCAGTACGGACGCTTCAAGGATGGGAGCAAGGGCGCAAACAGCCAAGCGGCGCAGCGCGCACCCTACTGACGATTGCTCGTACCAACCCCAAAGCATTGCTGGCCGTCGCAGGCAAATAGAAAAGTCAGGCGGAGTCGGTGGGGGCATTGGCGGACAGGGCGGGCTCAACTAAATCCATTAAAACAATAGCTTACGCGACTCAACAGGCCCAAGGTACCTTTCAAGGTACCTTTGAGCGGAATGCTTACCAGGCAGCCGCACACCGTTTCAGCGGGTCTTGATCTCGAGGATGGCCCCGAGCAGGGCGCAATAGACTTGCCGATTGACCAAACTATCGATTGACGAGAGTATCGCCAAACGATAGCATTCGGTGATGGCAATCGAGTCCTTCCGCTGTCGAGACACCGAAGCATTATTTGAGGGCCAGCGAATCCCTCGGTTCCAAAATTTCGAGTCCGTGGCGCTTCGGAAACTCGCCATCCTCAATCGCGTCATCCGAATCGAAGAACTTCGAATTCCTCCGAATAACCGTCTCGAGGCCCTCAAAGGCGACCGAAAGGGTCAATGGAGCATCCGTATCAACGATCAATGGCGTATCTGCTTTCGTTTCCTGCAAGGCAGAGTGCTAGAGGTCGAGATCGTCGACTATCACTGAGGAGAACCGTCCATGCGCCAAGTCCCCTACCCTAAACCCGGTGAAATTCTTCTCGAAGAATTTCTCAAGCCCATGGGCATTTCAGCCTACCGTCTGGCCAAAGACATCTGCGTGCCCCAGATGCGGATCAGCGAAATCGTAGCCGGCAAACGTGCCATTACAGTCGATACCGGCCTGCGGCTATCGCGCTACTTCGGCCTTAACGACGGCTTCTGGACAGGACTGCAACTCGATCACGATTCAGCACTGGCGAGAGACACGTTGTCTGAGGTGCTTGCGAATATCAAACCCCTGCAATTCGCATAGCTCAACGGTCAAACCAATTGGTCCAGAGTTTGTGAGTACAGCACAGTAACAATGTCGGAAGGAATGAGTTCGATCGCTTCCTGTTGTGAGCGCACAGTTGCCAAGGCCATGCAACCCAAGGTCGGTCGGAACGATGCATACCCCTGCGGGAGCGGGAAGAAATTCAAAAAGTGCTGCGGAGGACCCACCATCCTGCATTGAGTTGGCCATTCATCAAGTCATGTACCGGACTTTGTATTGCAGCTTGATACTTCGGCAGCTTGGGCAGAACAGCGGCTTTTTGTTGACTCGGCGGCCCCCACATTCGCAGTCATATTGCGCATCATCGGCCGCTTTCTCTGCCTGATGTTTTAGTTCAAGCGCCTGAATTTGCTCGGTTGGTACCGCGCTTAACTCTCTCCTAGCCTCATCGATTTTGGCTAGCCATCCTGATCTCTCCCCTGCCCTGCCTGGCTCATTCATCATTTCTTGATAGAAATCGAGGTGCCCCAGCAACTTGCCAATCCTGACAGGCCAATCTTCAGTAACTAACTCCGAGAGGGTTTTATTGTGGTCGTAGCCGTCTGAGACATTAAGCGTTGGTCGGGTGTAAAAAATAGAGGTGAACTGCCCACAGGCCTGGCACTGAACGCCTGTATTGCTGCTGCGTCCACCGTGCGTGAAAGACGTGACTTCTTGGGCGAAATCGCAGTCGAGGCAACTAACTGTGCCGACTCCTCCCATGTGCTACCACCAGAGACGCTCATCGCCGGGAAACCATTCGTCCGGGTCGACGGGGGCGGCGGCCCCCCACGATCAAGGGAGCGATCGGCGATCCACGAATCTTTCCAACCGCGTCAGCAATACCTTTGCGGCCTGGCCCAAGGGCCGCCAATAAAACGCCGGCCAGCAAATAAATTTCTACGGCGATTGCAATCATCGACTGCCCGATGGACCCCGCTATGGTGATGAATTGTCACACCTTTAAATAGTCTGTGACGATCTGAAAAAACATTTGGTCTGGCCGGCCGCAGGCTCTCATGGTGAGCCCAGCCGCTGTCAATCTGAACGGCCGAACACGATCGAGCCCCAGCGTCCCATGCGCTACGTCTACCTCACGAACCCGCCGGCCAGCGGCATCTTCGTCAAGCGAATTCCCATGGAAAAGAAATCCTCACAGACAGACGCCCTACCCGTCCAGCTTGAAGCCGCCGCCGCGGCTGATGCGCCAGACACGGCAGACCATGAAACGACGGCGCCTCCGTCCACCAAGCTCACCGACCTGATGCGGGCCTGGATCGCAAATGTTGAATGGGACATGGAAGTTGTCTACCGCGCCGAGGTCCAGACCGGATACCTCAACACGCATGTCCCGATCGATGGCACCGACTACCGCATCTACGTGGTCGCCGAGGAAGGGCCCCAGTACCTGGGCCTGACGCTCTACAACCCGCTCTTCATCCCAGAGGACCGAACCATCGAAGCCCTTCGGCTGGTCAACCACATCAACCAACGGCAGCGGGTTGGTCGCATGGCGATCGTCTCCAATCACCTGCAGTACCGCGCGCTCATTGATGCGGAAGGTTGCGAGCCCGGGATCGATGTTCTGAAAAACCTCTACCGCAATGGCTACTACTCGATGAAGTTCTGGATGCCGCATCTGGGCAAGTTGATCGCACACACAGCCACCTGAAGGAGGTCCCATAGGTCAGTGTGCGGCAGCAGGCCATAGTGCCGATCGCCGCGCTAGCAGCCGTTGGCGACCTCCCACGGCTGGGCGCCGATACTGTTTTGCCTGGTACGCTTAGCGACAAAGTCATCGTCGACAAAGCCTCCCCCGGGAATGGACCACACTGATCAGTACTACAAAAGGTTCGCGGCCGAGTTCTTCGGCTCGACCGTCGGTGTGGACATGACAGCGATCCACCAACGGTTCCTCGCTCACCTAAAGCCTGGAGCCCACATCCTCGATGCCGGCTGCGGCTCGGGACGTGATGCCAAGGCCTTCGCCGGGGCTGGCTTCCAGGTCACCGCCTTCGACGCATCCCCAGAGTTGGCATGTCTGGCCAGCGCCCACTGCGGGTTCGAGGTCGCAGTTCGGCGCCTCGAGGATATCGACGAAGCTGAAGCGTTCGACGGTATCTGGTGCTGCGCCAGTCTGCTTCACGTGCCGCTGTCCGCGATACCGACCACCCTCGACCGGATGTGGTGCGCGCTGCGCCCCGGCGGCACGCTGTACGTCAGCTTCAAACATGGCACCGGCGAGCGCGATCATGGTGGGCGCCGATTCACCGATGCCGACGAAGCCACGCTACGGCAATGGTTCAGCCGATGGCCCGATGTGCATCAGATCGACGTGTGGCTCACCGTCGACCAGCGGCCCGATCGAACCGAACGTTGGACCAACGCGCTAGCCACCCGTAAGCCCGTGCCGACCAAGCGGCTGGTGACCGGTGGCGCCGACCACTTTCTACCCCACCTCTCCGAAGCGTTCACCTGGGCCATGCAGGCCGACCTGGCGGTCGCGTTCATCAAAACCACGGGCCTGCGGCTCCTGCTGCCCGACCTGGAGGCGATGGTCGAGACCGGTGCGCCGCAGCGCGTTCGCGTGCTCACCAGCGACTACCTCGACATCACTGACCCCGAGGCCTTGCGCTTGCTGCTGCTGTTGCAGGAGCGCGGCGCAGAGGTGCGCGTCTACACGACTCAGGAAGGCAGCTTTCATCTCAAGGCCTACATCTTCGCCAAGCTGGACGGGCAGTCGCTCGCGGCAGGGGTCGCGTTCATCGGCTCAAGCAACATCAGCCGGCAGGCGTTGCAGGACGGGCTGGAGTGGAACTACCGGGTCGTCTACCCCGATGACTCCGGCCTCCTCGAAGCCCGCCAGCGTTTCGACGAGTTGTTCGGTCACCCGAAGACCGTGGCGCTGTCCGATGCCTGGATAGAGGCTTATGAGCAGCGGCGGCGTCCGCCCTCGCGATCGATCGCGCCCGGCAGTCATGAGCAGGAGGCGCCACCCGAGCCTACGAAGATTCAGCAGGAAGCACTGGCAGCACTGGTGGCAAGCCGCGAAAGCGGCTACCGGCGCGGCCTGGTGGTGTTAGCCACCGGCCTGGGTAAGACCTGGCTGGCGGCCTTCGACGCCGTGCGCATGGGCGCGCGACGCATCTTATTCGTCGCGCACCGCGAAGAGATCCTGGGCCAGGCGGCGGCCACCTTCGTCCGCATCCTGCCGAAGAAGCGCGTGGGCTACTACACCGGCCGCAGCCGCGATGCCGATGTCGATGTGCTGTGCGCCTCGGTGCAGACACTGGCGAAGGCCGAACATCTGGAGCGGTTCGCGCCGCAGCACTTCGACTACGTCGTCATCGACGAATTCCACCACGCCGCTGCCGGCACCTACCGGCGGCTGCTGGCGCATTTCGCGCCGTCCTTCCTGCTGGGCCTGACGGCCACACCGGATCGCACCGACCAGTCCGACATCCTGTCGCTGTGCGATGACAACCTTGTCTACAGCTGCCACCTGTTCGCCGGCATCCAGGCCGGGCTGCTGGCGCCCTTCTATTACCACGGCATTCAGGACGAGTCTGTCGACTACCGCCAGGTACCTTGGCGCAACGGTCGTTTCGACCCGGAGCAGCTGTCCAACAAGCTGGCCACGCTAGCCCGCGCGCGCCACGCCCTGCGCGAGTGGCGCAGCAAAGCCCAGCAGCGCACGCTAGCGTTTTGCGTCTCCACGCGTCACGCCGACTACATGGCCGAGCAGTTCAACCGCGCCGGCGTGTCGGCCGCTGCGGTGTATTCAGGCTCCACACTCGGCCGCGCCCAGGCCTTGGAGAAGCTGCACGCCGGCACGCTGCAGGTGGTGTTCTCAGTTGACCTGTTCAACGAAGGCGTCGACCTGCCCAGCATCGACACGGTGATGCTGCTGCGGCCCACCGAGTCGAAGATCCTGTTCCTTCAGCAACTGGGCCGCGGCCTGCGCCGCAGCGAAGGCAAGCAGCAATTGGTGGTAATGGATTTCATCGGGAACCACCACAGCTTTCTGCAGAAGCCGCAAGCGTTGTTCAGCGTGGGCTCCACCTACCAGGCGCTGGCCGCATTCGCGCGCAAGGCGGAGCGGCAGGCACTCGACCTGCCGGCAGGTTGCTACGTCAACTACGACCTCGCGATCATCGACTTCCTGAAGTCGCTGGACAGCACCGGGCCGCAGAAAGACTACGAAGCCTTGCGCGACGTGCTCGGCCGGCGCCCCACGCTGAGCGAGTTCTATCGTTCAGGCAGCAGCGTGCAGACCATGCGACAACAGGCCGGGCAGTGGTTTGTGCTGGTGGAGACGATGGGTGACCTGACCGAGTTGGAGTCGGCGGTGGCCGATCAGTTCCAGACGCTGCTGCGCGAGGTCGAGGTCACTGCGATGACTAAGAGCTTCAAGATGGTGCTGCTGGAGGCGCTGCTCGAAGTGGACGGCCTCCGTCGGCCCGTGGCGCTGGAGGCGCTGGCGCAGCGGTCCCGCGGCGTGCTGGATCGGCGCCGCCCCTTGCTGGCCGACCTGCCGGCAGAGGTACGCACCATCGCCGCTGCAGACCCCGGATGGGCGCGCTACTGGCGCGACAACCCGGTCAAGGCGTGGACGGGCGGCAATCGTCCTCCGGGCACGACGGCGCCTTTTAAGCTGGAAGGATCGACCTTCGCTCTGACGCAAAGCGTCCCTGGGGAGATGGCACCCGCGCTGGCCACGATGCTGCAGGAGCTGGTGGACTACCGCTTAGCGGCCTACGAGGTTCGTCTGGAGCCCCAGCCGGCAGCCAGCAACGTGGTGCCGTTCCCTGCCAAGCGCCGCGACGCCATGGAATTGACGTACTTCCCGAACCTGAAGATCGCCTGCGGCCACTTCAAGACGGGGCGTACCGACTCCGAAGAGCATCGAACGCTACCGGCGGCGTACGGTCCGCTCGACCCGAGCCGGCACTTCATCGCGCGGGCTACCGGCAACTCCATGGATGGAGGCAAGAACCCAGTGCGCGACGGTGACTACCTGCTGCTTGAGCTGATGAGCCCCACGCGCGCCGGTTCGATCACCGGTAACGTGGTGGCCATCGAGCGGCAGGACGAGTCCGGCGACAACCAGTACCTGCTGCGGGTGGTGACCAAGACCCGCGACGGCCAGTACGTGCTGAAGGCCAACAACCCGGCCTACGAGGATATGCCGGCCACCGACGAAATGCGCACGCTGGCGAGGCTACGCGGCGTTGTCGATCCGCTGGACCTGGCCGTCGGCCAGAGCTTTCAGCGCGAGGAGATTCCCGCGCTGTTCGGCGAGGCGTTCAACCCGGGAAGCTGGAACGTGGGGCACGTGACGCTGAACGACAAGAAGGCGCATGTGCTGCTGGTGACGCTGAACAAGCAGGGTAAGGCCGAGCAACACAAGTATCTGGACCACTGGATCGACGAGCATCACTTCCACTGGCAGAGCCAGAACGCGACAACGCCGGAGAGCAAGCGAGGCCGGGAGATCATCGAGCATGAGCGGCGCGGCATCGCCATTCACCTCTTCGTCCGGGATAGCAAGCTGGCGGGCGGTAAGGCAGCGCCGTTTGCGTACCACGGGCGAGCGACATACGAATCGCATCACGGCAGTGGGCCGGTGAGTGTTGTCTTCGGAGTCCCAAGCCTCTAGGCAGTGCTACTGGCCCTGAGAGCTGGAGCGGCCGTATGCGACTGATTGGGCTATCACTTCCCAAGCGGCCATCGCCAGGCGCTGGAGTCGCTGGCGACGTACGAGCCCATCTCGTTGGGCTTCCGACGACCTGCCATTTGTGAGCGGCCGCTCCCTGCCGATGGGAGTCGTCTGCACTAACGATGGCAGCACTTAAATCTTCGAATCCCCACGGCTCACAACCCGCAAGAAACCTGGTTTTCCGCAAAATCTCCTGACTTTTTCGCGGCAGTAAGACGACAGAGGTTGCGGCCAAATCCGGTAACCCATTGTTCCAATGGGATTTTTTCGAAATCGCTCAGTCAGGTGGTTCTGAGCAGAACAGCGTCTCAATCGCGCAGAAGCCCTCATCTGGGGCCACTTTCTTCAATCTCTGGTCAGGAACTGACCGCGAAAAAGTCAATCGGATCAACAGCTTGCCGGCTGCGATTGAAAAATTGAAGATTTGAAGAAACTTTGCATAGCGGAGAGGGTTGTCATCGAGAATTTTTGAAAATCAATGCTTTACAGCACTCAAGAGGCTCTGGGTACCTTTCTAGGTATCTTTGATCGGAAGGCTTTCTAGGCAGCCGCACACCCCTCTAAGCCCCGGCAGCCTAGGGGCCGCTGGTAGAGGTCGTAACGCGCCCAATCGCGCGTCCCCACCGGCGTTTGTGAACGCAACCGCTCTATAAGGCGCAACCGAGCGGCCTCACGCGCGCCAGCGCTCGCGTGAGCTAGAGGGCCAGCTGCAGAGATGGTTTTCATCGAGAACGCCGTATTAAGTGTTGAGACAGACGACATTCTGCCCGCTTTGAATCTGCAGGTAGGCAAAGCCGCAGATCAGCTTGCTCGCGAGGTCAGACCCGTAAATCGCAGAACATGCCTGATCCGGTTCCAGTGATGGTCCTGGCCCGTTTGGCAGTTGATGCAAGAGCTCAAGGGATGAAACTGGGTGCAGCGATGCTTCAGGATGCGCTGCAGCGCTGTGTACTGGTCTCGCAAAACACAGGGGTGCGAGCCATGCTTGTACATGCACTCAACGATCGTGCTCGCCAGTTCTACGAGTATTACGGCTTCAAGGCGTCGCCCACGAATCCCATGACACTGATGCTGCGGCTCAATTAGTCAACGCGCTGATACTCAACCAGCGATTTCCGACCACGGGTCGTTCCTGTCCACCGAATCCTGAGGCACCTGAACGCGCCTGACTGCCCCTGGAGGCTCCCTTGTCACGCATGCGCCAACGCGTACTCCCTGGCTGTTGGCAGGGCACGCGGCAGGGTCTTAGCCTTCGGACGGGTTGCTTCCCAGCCAAGACAGGCCAGCCAGATCGCGCGCGGGATGGCCTTTTGCGCGGTGCGGTAATAACTCACCATGCGACGACTGATCCCCAGAGCATCGGCAGCTGTGTTCAGTGACAGCCCGTTGCGATGCATCCAGGTGTCAAACATCTGGTGGCTCACCTCACCGGCTTGTTCCTTGGCCCAGGCATAAACATTGTCTGCACCTAGCTCGGCATCAAACCATTCAATGCCATGGCCCCACTCGGCGAGGTGCGCCTTGCCAAAGACCTCTGGATCGAGCAGCTTGGCCAAGGCGGGGATGCCACGCAAAACCGACTCGACATCAACGTCCAGCGCCTCGCCCGTGCTCCAGGTCGTGCGCAACCGATACGGCGCTGAGGCCTCAACAGCCTGCAGCTTGGGGTGGAAAAATTCACTCATGGGTTCAGCCTCCGCCATTCTTGGTGCAGCCACGCACGGTTGGATTCAATCCACGACAACTCGCCTTGGATCTCGCGCGCGGTCACTCGACCGACGATGGTCAAACTGTCAAGCTCAACCGTGCACTCCCGCCGATCACGCAACTGAACATGGACGTGGGCAAGCAGGTGGTCACCGGCGTACATGACCACGCGCGATGCCGAGAATTTTTTCATGACCGGCACAGATCAAAGGTAGTGCAACAGTTGCACCATGTCAAGCCAAGAGTCTTTGGCATTCTCTCGGCTCTGCCTGGCCTGAAGCGGCGCATTGGTGGCTCACTCGGATCGCGCCACACGGCTCATTTTGTGGTCGATCAATAGCCCTAAGATCTTCCAGTCGGTCCGGAGTGATCGAAGTTGCGGCAGCTTTGCCTCGACAGGTAGTGAGGCAACATAAGCTCTCGATAGGGGAGAAACGGATGGCGAATACGGTCAACTTCACCGGGTCCGTTGATGGGGACCTGCTTAAACGTGCGAAGGTCATCGCGGCCAAGACCGATACGTCGGTCACCGCTCTGTTCAACGCTGTACTGCGCCACCTTGTTGAGAACTTCGAGGCGGCGGAATCGACCGGGAACCAGAATTTCAGGGTGCTACTCGATTTTTCTTTGGTTGCCAGACTCCATCACACACGGCATGGTCAACCAGTTAAATGCCTTGCCAACTGATCAGACTGGTCCATCCGAAATTTAATGGCATCGATGGGATCAGGAGGATTGATCTAATTGCGCGAGCGCTTGTAGACGCGCAGCGCTGGGACCGAAAACATTTGGTTGCGTCCAACCGTATGGCTAGGTTGCAACTTGCCCGCCTGAACATACCGACGCAAAGTCGGCAAGGACACTTCCAGATACTCCGCGGCCTCAGCGGCCGAAAGAGTCTCACCTTCAAGATGACCGAACACCTGCCCATGGCTGAAGTCGTCATCACGAAACGCGTTTTCGCTCAGCAGCGCAAAGAACTTGACTCGCTCTGCCGGGGGCATCCGCTTCATCTCAAAAAACAGATCCTGTGCGGTCACTGCATGGCTCATGAACTCCAACCTGATAAAAATCGACAAACAAGAATTCCAGCGGTGTGTCTTTCTTGGTTAGCCGGTATGCAATCAAATATTCTTGCCGCCCGAATCGAAACTTGTGAACTCTTATTCCACTCAGGTCAGCGACCTTGGCCTCTCCAATTTCCGGATCCGCGCAGACTAGGGTTACCTCGTCCTCAATGGCCAACTGTAGGGGCTTGCGCGCCTTCTTAACGAACTGGGCGAAAGGCCGCTTGTAGTTGATCTGCACGATCTGACAATGAATCAGTTTTGATATCATGTCAACTCTACCTCAGGCTCACCCTGCGAGCCTAGCACCCCTCACAATCGGGCGCGAGCGCTCCCACCGCACTCGCGAACTGGACAACACCCGATGAACATCCCGCAACACAACACCCGAGAAGCCTGGCTGCGCGCTGCCATCGAGGCCGTGCGCCCGCTCTTCACCAAGCACGGTTTCATCATCCCCGATTGTCAGGTGTCGTGCGGGTTTGCCAGCACCGGCACTCGCAGCGGCCACATTGGCCAGTGCTGGGCCAAGTCAGGGAGCGAAGACTCGCGCAACCATATCTTTATCAGCCCCTCGCTCGCCGACCCTGTCGCCGTGCTGGATACGCTGGTCCACGAGCTCGTTCACGCAGTCGATGATTGCGAACACAAGCACGGAAAAGAGTTCAAGAAGATGGCTCTCAAACTTGGTATGAAGGGCCCAATGCGCAGCGCGGGTGCAGGGCCTGAACTTCTAGCCAAACTATCTGAGCTCGCGGTGACCCTTGGGCCCTACCCTCACGGAAAACTAAAGGTCTCAGTCGTACGCCGAAGCCGCGCACCCCGGCCTCGAGCGGTTTGCACCGAGTGTGGATTTACGGTGCCGATGCTCAAGAAATTCCTGGTGGTCGGGCCACCGATCTGCCCAGTCGACAAAATCTCGATGACCGAGCAAGGGGACTGGGAGGTCTAGCGGTACACGTTAAGCATCTTGTCGATAGTCGCCGCGGCCTGCTCTCGCAAGTTCTGCGGTTCGATCACCTCAACATCAGTGCCGTGGCGCAGGATTTCCCCGATCAACTCCCGCGTGTCGGAATACGGAACCTCCAATGTCAGCGTCCCATCGGGTAGTAATGACGAGACCTGATCGGGGTGCCACTCTTCCTGGGCCACCCAACGTGCTCGCCGCGCTGAGAATTTGAGCCTCGCGCGCCCCACCGGCGCACCCCCAAAAATCCCGTATCCACGCCCGAAGGTTTCATGAATCTTCACCGGATCCACTTCAACCGCCTCATCGGCGAGCAAGGTCGCCGACTCCATCGCATCGATCGAAAAACTGCGCAGATCATTTCTCAAGTGACACCACGCGTCGACGTACCAGTTCGAGCGGTAATACACCAAGCACTGGGGCGAGATCACCCGCTCGGTCACCTCCCCCGTCTGGCGACCAAAGTGTCGGACCATGACTCGGCAGCGCGTGAAATTCGCTTGCGACACCGCATCGAACGCGTTGGATTCGAAACGGCGCTTGCCGGTGTTCACCACCGCCACCCGACGCGACAACTCCAACGGATCAATGCCATGCGAGGCCAGCAGTTCCCCGAGGCGCTCCTGCAGCGGCTGCAGCCGATTACCCCAGAACCCCGGCTCGAGTTGCTCGAGCATTTGCTTGGTGGTCGCCAGCGCGAGTAGTTCGTTCTGACTGAACCACAGCCCCGGAAGCTCGGCCATTGAGCTATCCACTTCCATCCGATAACCGCCTGCCTCGCGGTCGAACACGATGGGCATGCGCATCTGATCGCGCAGCTTGGTCAGATCGCGCTTGAATGTCGCCGGGGAGATCTCAAGGAGCTCGAGCATCTCGGTGCGCGTTCGCACCCTGCCACCAGCCA
>Ga0214921_10008923_pt1 | contig 12825 bp, 12 predicted proteins | sample LL1505_MetaG_FD_177992 | JGI IMG/M metagenome (GOLD analysis project Ga0214921, IMG submission 177992) | Freshwater microbial communities from Lake Lanier, Atlanta, Georgia, United States - LL-1505 | ecosystem: Environmental > Aquatic > Freshwater > Lake | place: USA: Georgia | collected... | reverse complement strand
AAATAGGTGATGAAGAGTCTTCTTTAGATTGTTGGAGGGAAGACATCTTTGAGAGTGCAAGAACATTTAAAAATATCTTTTTTGATGGAAAAGTTGAACTACTAGAAAAGATTGATTTTTTCTTAAATAACCGCGAATGGTATTATGAAAAGGGCATTCCATATTCACTTGGCATTGGATTACATGGTCCTCCTGGAACAGGAAAAACATCTTTTATTAAAGCACTAGCAAATTTAACGGGTCGTCATGTTATTCAAATGTCTCTCAAAATGTTCAAAACCAAAAGGCAATTAGAACAATTTTTCTTTGAATGTACATATAACTCTAATAATGAAAAAGGAAGCATTCGGTTTGATAAAAAAATCATTGTATTTGAAGATATAGATTGTATTGGTGACATTGTTATAGATAGAAATATACTTAATAATAAAAATATATCCAAAACAAACACTAAAAAAATTACAACAACAAAAGATAATGTAAAAATTAGCGATATTATACAAGGAATTCATGAAATGAATAATGAAAATGCAAAAATAACAGTAACTAATTTAACCGATGAACAACCCATTACATTGGATGATATATTAAATTTATGGGATGGAATTAGAGAGACACCTGGAAGAATATTGATTATTTCGTCCAATCATTATGATAAATTGGATCCGGCATTAATTAGACCAGGTAGAATTGATATAACACATGAATTTAGTAATGCAAGTCATGATGTAATAGCCGAAATATATTTTCATTTATTTGGTCAACCTATTGATTCTATAAAACTTAAAAAAATAAAACCGTATTTTTATTCACCTGCAGAAATTATTAATATGTATGTTTCAAATAAAAACGAGGAAGACTTTATGAAAAGGCTTTTGCAAAATAAAAAATTATCAACCTTTGGGAAAGGTTGATCCAAATCCTAAGGGAAAGGTGGATGTTCGTTTTGTTATAAAATAGTAAATACTTTTTTATAATAAAATATGACATTGATTGATGAATATGTTAAAAAACTTATCGGCAATTTGCCAGACAACATAACCAATGTTACAGAACCAAAACATATTGACTTGGTTCTAGACGGAGGTATATTTAACGGTAGTTATCTTGTAGGAGCCTTGTATTTCTTAAAAGAAATGGAAAAACAAAACTATATTAAAATTGATAGAATATCTGGATGTAGTATAGGTTCCATTGTTGGGTTTTTATATTACATTGATGGTCTAGATCTTATGGCTAAATTATATGAAATGGTTCATAAAGATTTTAGAAAAAACTATCAATTGACTTTTTTAAAAGAGCTTAAGAAACATTTGAAAGATCATATTCCAGATGATATATGTGAGAAAATAAAGGACAAATTTTATATTTGTTATAATAATATTAAAAAAGGAACAAAAGTAACAAAATCTACTTTTACAGATATAGATGATATTATTAATACGATCATAAAATCATGTTACATACCTTATCTAATAGATGGTAATATATTGCATGAAAATAAATACATTGACGGTATTAACCCTTTTATTTTTGATAAGGAAGCAAATAAAAAGATATTATACTTGGATCTTTTTGGGTATGATAAAATAGGTAATTTATTGAACGTAAAAAATGAAAAATCAAATTTTCATCGTATTCTCTCCGGACTATTGGATATTCATTGTTTTTTTATTAAGGAAAGTAACACACAAATGTGTAGTTATGTGAATGACTGGAACTATTCTAATAAAGGGTTTAACTATTTGAAGCAAGTGATAGAGAGAATAATGATTTATTTTACTTATATATTGATTTGTATAAATAATAATATTTCTGATCAATTTAAAGAAACCGTATTATCAAAAATATTGTCAAAAATAGCATATGATGTTTTTATAATATTACTTGAAAGTTATTGTTTATAATTAGTTAAAATAATTAAGTATTTATATTTGAAAGTATATAAAATGGATTCCATTGATATAACGAGTCCTGAGTTTTCATTGGGAGGAATTGCTGAAGTAAATGATATTATTTCTGATGCTACGATTAGTTTAGGTGACAACTTTTCAGATTATACTTTGTATACTTATATAGGAGTTGTAATTTTAGTTTGCATTATTGCTTATTTTATTTATAAAACTTATTCAACAAGTGGAGGTAAAAAAGTTACTTTTCAAGATAAACTAGATCATTGTTATGGAGAGGATGTATGTCAAAGGTAACAAATAAATTATATTTATTTTTATTATTATTTTTATTATTATTTTATACTCGGCGTCTAGTTTTACCTCCATAAATTGCAAATCTATTTTTTTTTGTTCTCTTTTTTCTTTGTGTTTTGTTCTTCTTATTTTTCTTTTTTTCGTTTTCACCCTCGTTTTCTGCTTCTTTTTTCTTTTTAGAATCATCTGGTTTATAATTTAAAAACCATTCTTGAAATTCTTCTTTATTACCTTTTTGTTTTAGCTCTTTGTATTTTTCTGCTTTATGTGCGCGTATTTCTTCCACTGATTCTTGATGACCATAACAAGTAATACTAAATCGTCTTAACAATCCCTTTTGCTCTAATCTATTTCTTTGTTGCACATCAAAAAGAAACTTTGACATACATAATATTCTCTCTAAAAACTGATTGTAATAAGGTCTATCCGTATATAAAAACGCCAAATAGAAACTCAACATAGTATCAATAGTTGCTACTTTCACTTTTTGACTTCCTATATTTATAACATTATAACTATGACATGCTATAGGTTTATAAATAAAAGCAATTGTATCATTACCTACACGTATTTCATAGTGAACTGGAATAATTTCACCAATCGGTTCTCTCTTTACAATCTTTACATTTCTTATCCCGACATCTTTTAAACGTTCCTTTACAATATCCGCAGTAGTTTCGGGTTCATTTGATAAGACATCAAAATCAGCAACCTTTTCTAATTGTTTTCTCAAGTGTTTAGGCATATATTGAGAATACAATGTGATCGCATAACCTCCAAAAAATACGACACCTTGGTTAATCAATGTATTTCTCACGTTTTCATATATTTTATCTTCGTCTTTTTTATTTTCCATTTCTCTCTGAAAGTCTATATTATTACAATTTACATCTGTTATGGGAAAGTTTTTATTTAATAGAGACATTCGTTTCAACACTTTTTCCCATCTAGAAGTATCACCTGCAGGTCTGGATAATTCTAAAAACATGGACATTCTTAAATAATTTGGTGGTGTGTATAATATTCCAGCTACTCTTACTGCTTCTTTTTTTATTGCATTATAAATACCCTTTGGTAACAGCGTTAAATCTGCTATAGGAATATAATTTACAAATACCTTATATGTTCCGTGATGTTGTCCTGATTTTGCTTCCACATCTGTAAATCCTTGGCGATAGTATATATCTGCTAATTCTTTCGCATCATGTAACGCATCTGTTGTAAAAAAGTCATAATCCGGAATTTCTGCGTCTTTATTATAAAATTGTTCTTCAGTCGGTAATATATTGTTTATAGCTGTTCCTCCATAACAAATCAAGTTTTTGCGTTTTATAAAGTCTTCTACAATTTTAATTATTTTTTTAATGTCTTCCGAGTTTACAATACGCTTTCCTATTTTTTCCTCTGCTTTGTCAACAGCCATACGAAGAATTGTTAGCTCGCAATCTTCAAATGTTAAGCCTTTACATTCATTGCCTTTTTTCATTTTACTTTCTTATATAATAAACAGAATAATTATATAAAAAATTGAGTTAAATAACAATGATAAAATGTATAATATACTATATACAACGACACCAATGACTACAACAACCTTAGCTCAAACGCATTTATTAGCATTAGAAAATATAGAGTCAAAATCTGTAAAAAGACGCATTACCAGAGAATTGGAAAAATTGAATGAGCATTGTTCCTTAATATCCATTGATAGCGAGTTAAATGAAACATCTAATTTTGATAAACACAAATATATTGTAAATATATTAGACAGTACAAATGGTTTAATATATTCAATAATATTAAGCAATACATATCCGTTTAAAACTCCTGGAGTTCAAATTAATTTTAGACCTTATCAAGAGTTTTTAAGAGTTAGTTCGTCGGAACAGTTAAAAAAAATACACAAATTGAATTGTTTGTGTTGTTCTACTATTACTTGTGGTAACAATTGGTCGCCAGCTTTCACTATGAACCACCTTATTGATGAAATTAGAAGGCTTAAGGGCTATAAGCGTGATTTAATTTATAAATTATTGTCTGATAAAATTAAATTGCGATATTTAATTGATGATATTGATTTAGATTGCTGGCTCTTCTGATTTAACATTTGTTACATTCAATGAGTGAGGCTTATAAAAACGAGTTTTTTCAAATTTTGTATTACATCCATTACATTGACATTCGGTTTCACTAATTAAAAAAAATCTTCCTCCTGCGTTTGGCAACTTATTTGAAGCCATACAAACCGGACAATCATAATTAACGGGATTGGTATTACGTGACGTAGTTTGACCCATGATATTATATCTGTATATATAACATCATATTTAAGTTATTTTATTATATTTTTAATTTTTTATAAAATTATTCTATATATTTTGCTCTTAATTTTGCTATACTTTTTCTAAAAGTATAATTAAAACTTGAAACTATAATAGTCTGTGGAAGCACTGCGAGTAGCATATGAGTATGCAGGGTTTTGTGGTTTTGGATCCGGTATGGTAACAGGATGATATCTCAAATCGTATGGTTTTAAAGCGAAAGCATAAGAGCTACCATCAAAAAACTGCGCGTTTTCTATTAAAAAGTTATCTACTAATTGATAACGCATTGCAATCATTTGACAACCATAAACGCGACATAAAAGAGCACTTGGGTTGGCTGGACTTGCACCACTATCAGGTAAGACAATTGTCATATTTCTTTTGTTGTATTCTGTTAGCTCTTGTGTATCAGGATTATTTTTTACATTATAATATGTGTAAGCTCTCATAAAGGCTGAATTACTTGTTAAATTCACATACTCTAAAAAGTCTTGGTTTTCCAAAAAGGCATTATTAATTTTATCTACAATTAAAATTACCTTGTTTTGAAGTTTTAGTAAAGGTGTGCCTCCTAAATTTTCTCCGGCATTTTCGTAACTATAATTTTTACCAAGCATTATGGAATCGTATGATTTAAGTATAGTTGCTAATTTGGAATACATTTTTTGATTGTTACTTTTAATTCTTAAATGGACGATTAAAGGATCTGTTGGGTTAGGACACGAACCTCCAGCAAATGCATAATTTTTAATGGTCTCCATCACACTACTGAAACCAACAGAGTTAAATGTTTGCTTAATAAAATAATCGTCTGTTGTGCTGGTTGATACTACTGGCTCATTATTAATAGAATATATTTCAAAATCCAAACATCGCACCCCTTGTTTGATAATAGCCTTTAGATTACCGATATCAACAAAATCGTTCATGTACGAACCACCGCTACACGCATTGTAAGCGGTTTTAATATAATAATCAAATAAATTACCTGAGCAGTCAGGATCTGCTGCGCTAATGGGGCGAATATTACCATCTATACTAGAATATAAATTATTCATGTAATTTACCTCTTTTCCATCCAATTTACTTAGATAAATCATATATCCGATAAATATGGCCAAAATCATGAGAATAAATGCCAAAATTATGTAGCTCTGGAAATCTTCGTTCATGTTTTTTATTGCGCTTAAATAATCTTTTGTTGTAGATGACATAATATCTGTTATATTATAATATTATTATTAATTTTATTATTTTCTTTTAGTAAAATTATATTATAACGAATAAAGAATTAAAAAATTCGTATATTATATACTTAACATGGCTGGAGGCTTAATGAATCTTGTTAGTCAAGGAAACCAAAATGTAATATTAAATGGTAATCCATCCAAGAGTTTTTGGAAGTCTGCTTATAAAAAGTACACTAATTTTGGTAAGCAGAATTTCCGGCTTGATTATGAAGGAACTCCTACACTTAATTTAACATCAGAATCTACATTTACGTTTAAAGTAAGACGCTACGCAGACTTGCTTATGGACTGCTACATTTCCATCCAATTACCGAACATATGGAGTCCAATTATGCCACCTCAAGCGTATACGAATCCTGATGGCTCAACGGGTTATACAGATTGGGTACCATATCAATTCCAATGGATAGAAAACATTGGCGCCCAAATCATAAGTCGTATTACAATCAATTGTGGCAATCAAAAATTGCAAGAATATTCAGGACAATATATTTTAAATTCGGTCCGAAGGGATTTTAGTAATACAAAACTCGCGCTCTTCAATGAAATGATAGGTCAAACGCCTGAATTAAATGATCCTGGAAATTCTGGCGCTCGTGTGAACTCATATCCAAATGCGTATTATACCACAAGTCCAGCAGGCGCACAACCTTCTATTAGTGGTCGTATTTTGTATATTCCACTAGGGTCCTGGTTTAGTTTGCTTACAACACAAGCCTTTCCACTAGTCGCACTTCAATACAACGAGCTACAGATTAATATTTCATTTAGACCGATTTTTGAATGGTTCACAATTCGTGATGTAATGGATTATGCAAACAATTATCCAGTAGTACAACCAAATTTCAACCAATTTTATATGCAATTTTATAGGTTTCTTCAAACGCCACCTGATGAGACACTAGGTCCCGTTTCTTATGTAGATACAAGAACTAATTGGAATGCCGATATCAATTTAAATTGCACGTATTGTTTTCTCTCTAATGATGAAGCTGAAGTCTTTGCAAAGAATGAACAAAGGTATTTATTTAAGCAAATATACGAAAAACCATATTATAATGTTACAGGAGCAAATAGAACCTATTTAGATTCACTTGGGTTGGTTATTAGCTGGATGTTTTATTTTCAGCGAAGTGATGCGAACTTGCGTAATCAATGGTCAAACTATACCAATTGGCCTTATAATTATATGCCACAAGATATTATTCCAGCATCAACTGCAGGAGATGTGCCAAATCCGGATCCAGCAGGACCATCACAATTAGGACCCGGATTAAATCCAGATGGAACAATGAGCGGTCTTTTTACAACGGGAGTATATAATCCTATAAATATTCAATACATATTGGTAGCGATGGGAATATTATTGGATGGTCAATATAGAGAGAACATATTACCGGTTGGTGTGTATGATTTTGTAGAAAAATATGTTAGAACAGCTGGTAATGCGCCTCGCGGATTATATTGTTACAATTTTTGCTTGAACACAGATCCATTTGTAATACAACCTTCTGGCGCCATGAATATGAGTAGATTTACAAACATTGAATTGGAGTTTACAACCATAACACCTCCTGTTGATCCATATGCGCAAGTACTAACCATTTGCGATCCTACAACTGGCGATATTGTTGGTATTAACAAACCGACTTGGCGTATTTATGATTACAATTTTAACTTGTACGTTATTGAAGAGAGATGTAATATGGTAACATTTATTGGAGGTAATGCAGGATTAATGTATGCTACATAAATTCTTTAAGTATTTTAAATAATATATTTATTGAACCGATTAAAAAAGAATAAATAAAAAAATTGAAATGAAATTATTTTAAAATATAAATGTTAAAATAATCTACTACGCGAAAGATGTTGTCTATTAAAACTATTAGTGATGTATGTAAAAATGTTGAACTGATTGATGTAAATTTTAAAAAATGTGTCCAAGGATATCATTTAATAAACTCATCCATTATCAAAGAAAGTGTATGGGAGGATATTAATTCGCTGATATTTTCATCCGTTGGAATTGAGGTATTCGCTCAAAGTGAAGGTAGTCATTTACCAGGAATGGATATAAATTGTTCTTTGGGAGGACTAAGTAATAAGTCAGCAAAGTATTCTGCACATAATAAAGGCTTTGATATTAGTTCATATAGGCTTACTACGGTATGTAGTGAAAAACACTGTGGAACCCCGCAAGAAATTTGCGAAGAAATAAATAAGCGAAAAAACTTTGAATATTATTCTATTATTCTGAGGGATGAGTCAAATCCGGCAAAAAAATATTATGAATGGCTCCTGATTCCAAGTAATCATATTTTATTAGACCCTTGTTCCTATACATGGGAGCCAACCATTGGCACAAGAGGGAAAAACAAGGGCGCGCAAGTTGGTTGGAAAACAAACACTATCAATGGTTGTAGTATGTCGGTTACTTTTAGTATGTCATCTCAACTATGGATGCATATTGAAATGACTGAAGATATAAAAAATTTTATTATTGCGAGCGCAGAAGTGAGTAGCAAACCAACCTATAATTACATCAGTATTTTAGATAAGTTAGTCTAAATGTCCTGTTTCTTCCTCTATTATTCCTGTTTCCTCTAATCCACATAGCCTTTCATTTGCTAATTTAATATAGTCGCTATTAATTTCAAACCCTATAAAATTAATATTATTTTTTTTTGCTGAAACACATTCCGAACCAGAACCAGCAAACGGAACCACTAATAATGTAGGTGCGTTTTTATTTAAAGATGCTTTCAATAATGTATCGCATAAAGTTATCGGTTTTTGCGTCGGATGATCTACGCGCTCTTTTTTCCCTGCGCCTCCAGCCAAAGCAGCAACTTTAATTACATCTCGCGGTAAAGCACCTCCTTCATGTGCCGTATAAGTAGTCTCTTTCTCTCCATTACTGAATCTACCTTTTGTTGCTTTTCTTACTTTTCCTGCGGCATTTTTAAGAAACGAATCTGTATAAGGTTCCCTCACATCATCGCGATTGAATACTGGTTTATTCTTGTAACAACATAAAATACTTTCATGGGTTCGCTGCCAGAAGTTAAGCGATGGTGTTACTTTGTTTGTGTAATGCCAAACTAACCATCTTACATTACAATAAATGCGAGTTCTAATGAATGCCAAAATTTCACTAAACCCATATATATATAGAGTGCCTTGTGGTTTTAAAATTCTAAGACACTCTGTAATCCAATTGTCACACCATATTAAATATTCATCCATTTTTTGCTTATCACTATTGTTTCCGAAATCCTTTCCAATATTATAAGGCGGATCACAAATAATAATATCCACACTTTCGTTTGGAATAACTTTCATACCCAAAATACAATCTTCATTATATATTTTGTTCGTTTCTAGAGGCTGTTCTTTTGTTTCTTGTTCTTTTGGTTCTTCTTCACTATCGCTATCACTATCGCTATCACTATCACTCTCTCCAACAATAATCAATTTTGTCTTTTTAACTTCATTTTGTGTATCCATTTCAATTGTATTTACTATAATATTATCTGCACTATTTATAATCAATTTTTTATTTAATTTACTCATTTACATTACATATACAAATATTTTTATATAGTTTTTGAAAGGACATCTTCGTATTACTTTTGAAACGCGTTAATAGAGAGAAGCGCGTTCTTTAAGTGATAAAATAATATATTAAAATATCATATTTAAAGAGATCTAATTAGAGGGAGTGTAGCATTAGAAGCAAATGGTCCGTCTTCAATAAATTCGCCAGTCAAACTATATCTATCTTGATAATTCGGCATATATTTAAGCTGTGGTGGTTTGTATCTTCTATTGAATAATTTCATATCATCGTTAAATCCCGCCATCCAAGTATCTACACCAAAGTTTGCTATAGCAGGTTTAGCAAAAGGATTAGATGTAACTTTTGTTTCATTGGTTCCATACCCGCTAGTTAATGAGGAGTATTGAGGCGTAACTCCCAATGTTAATTTTCCAGCATCATTGTCTCCTGGAACGTTCTCATCTGTGTTTTTTGGTAAAGGTGGTGAATAAGGTTGGCAACCAGGACAGTCAATATCAGTAAAACATTGCTGGCCTGTTATAGCACAACGTGCAGTAGGTCCGCAAAAATTTGTACAACTATAAGTAGTTGTTAAAGGCAAATTAACTGTATGACTTGTTGTTCCATCGTACAATTCTCTTTTGTCAGATACAAAATTTTCCCTAATATAATTATTGTTTGATAAATAATCTACCCACTTAAATATTGCTACAAGTAAAATAAAGCTTACGAAAGCCAAAAATATTATAAAATATTGGTTCTTGGATATTTTCATATAATATAAATTGATATAAAAATATAAACTATAAAATATAAACTATAAAATATAAAATATAAATTCATATAAAAATTAAATATGAAATGAATTACTCATTTTAGTAAATACTTATAAATAGTAAATACTCAAAAATATCAAATATTTTATATCAGTAAAATATAAGTAATGTCAGATTCAACGGCTATTGATGAAAAAAATAAAGAATTATCAAATAAATCAAGTTCTTCAAATTATTTTTCAAATGTTGGTATTTTTGCATTAAATGTATTCATTGTATTTATTGTTATAGCATTGTATTTTGGAAGTGGTGGGTTAATATTATACGCATGTAAATTAGGTCAAACAAATATATTACCTACAGATAGCAATTGTTATCCATATACAGATACAAAACTTGATATCCAACCAATATCAATAAATATTTTTAATACGCTTTTAAGTGATCCGCCAATGTCAAATAAAATAAAGTTCCCATACGATGAATACAATTCAGAAAATAAGCTTTTAGATATGTTTCGGGATTATAAGAACACTCCTAGATCCCACTTTTTGGCAAACTATTTGATTTCCATACTAGAATCAGTCACACAATTTAACTATTCATCTTTTAATTTTATTTTAAATTTATTAAATCAAGTGCCTGAGATTCTTATCTTATTATTTGGTCCTCCAATTGTATTTATATTAGGATGGATCATTTTTTTAATTGATCATTTGTATTTAATTTACTTGTGGTTCGCAGGAATGGGTTGGTTTTTCAAAACAAATACAAATGTCTCCGGAACAGGAAAGCCAAATTGGGAGGATGTAACCCTTATTAAGCTTAATTGGTTTAGTTATTTGTTTGCAATATGTTTAGTTATTCTGTTTTTAATTTTATTTTTCTTTTCAATCCCTTTATTTTCAGTTGTAGCATTTATATCTATGACATGGTGTATTTTTTCTTGTATAACTTATAAAGCAGAATTAAATGGCAAATCTATTACATCTATGGCTGTAATACAAGATGTATATAAGTATTATAAATTGTTAATAATGATTATTTTAAGTTTTTTTGTAGTAGTAAGTGCTTTTTCTAACTTAGGAAAAATACCTGGTATATTTTCTATAGTAACGTTATGTCTAATTTATTGGGGCACAATATCAATTGATATTTTTAAACCAATTGCCAAAGAAAACTTATCGCCATTAGTAGGATATAAACAAGCAAAAAAAACATGTAGTAATGATGAAAAATCAAAAGAAAAACATGGATTGTTGTATAATTTGATATTTGGACAAAAAGGAGGAAATAATATAACAAAAGATTTAAAAAAAATAGGCAAACAGTTATCACGAAAATAATAACAAAATAATAAAAAAATAATAACAAAAAATAATACTTAAAAAAAATATAATAGTTAAATAAATGGGAAAAAACAAGACTAAAATGGTAAAATATCCATTCGTAAGTGTATGTACGCCAACATTTAATAGGCGACCTTTTATACCCATTATGATTAAATGTTTTGAACATCAAACCTATCCAAAAGACAAAATAGAATGGATTATAGTAGATGATGGAACTGATAAAATAGAGGAGTTGGTATCTCATATTCCACAAGTAAAATACCTTAAATTTGATAATAAGCTAACTTTGGGTAAAAAGAGAAATATTTCAAATGACACTGCAAAAGGAGATATAATTATTTATATGGATGATGATGATTATTATCCTCCGGAAAGAATTAGTCACGCTGTAGAAACATTGAGAAACAATCCAAAGGCATTGTGTGTAGGTTCTAGTGCGATGTTTATTCATTTTAAGCATATAAATAAAATGTTACAATTTGGTCCATATGGTCCAACTCATGCTACAGCTGCTACATTTGCTTTCAGAAAGGAGTTTTTAAAACAGTCAAGGTTTGACGAAGAGTCTTCTGTTGCAGAAGAAAAAAAGTTTTTAAAAGACTATACAGTACCATTTGCACAATTAGACCCAAAAAAATCAATATTGGTATTTTCACATGATCACAATTCATTTGATAAAAAAGAATTGTTAAATCAAGGTCCCAACCCAAATATTCACGAAACAACTGTAAAACCAACTGATTTGGTAAAAGAACCCGAAATATTAAAATTTTTTATGGAAGATATTGATAAATTACTTGAGGAATATGAACCAGGTAGACCAGAAAACAAACCGGACGTTACAAATCAAATACAAAAAATAAAGGAAAATAGGGAGAATATGATAAAAGAACATATGGAAAAACAATCTGCCTACAACGAAACATTAAACAAACTACAAATGTTGTCAAATTCCCCTACAGTTCAAAATGCAAATAGCGATCAAATTTATATGATTCAACAGTTGACTATTGAAAATGGGGAATTAAAAGATAAAATCCAATATTTAGAGGTGAAAATTAAACAACTTATTAGTGAAAAGATCCAAGAAAAATTGAAGGATAAACAAGAACAAGTTTGAATAAAATTTGCTTCTTTAATATCGTAAAACAATAAATTAAATTTTGTTAAAAATATATTTAAAGATATAACAACTATGTATAATATCAATAGCAAGATGTTCTACAAAGACCAATACGACCCAGCAGACAATGAATATGATTTGATGTCAGCCAATACAAACAATCAAAAGGGTTTGCTGGAAAATTCAAAACAATTGGATCGTGGTTATAATAAAATTTGGCGAATGCTTCCG
>Ga0214921_10008922_pt1 | contig 12826 bp, 9 predicted proteins | sample LL1505_MetaG_FD_177992 | JGI IMG/M metagenome (GOLD analysis project Ga0214921, IMG submission 177992) | Freshwater microbial communities from Lake Lanier, Atlanta, Georgia, United States - LL-1505 | ecosystem: Environmental > Aquatic > Freshwater > Lake | place: USA: Georgia | collected 2015-05-28 | reverse complement strand
TATCCCAGTGCCATTTGATCCAAGGCTCATATCCACAATACCTATAGCTGTTGCTCAGGCCGCTATGGATAGTGGTGTTGCAAGGCAGAATATTGATCTTAAGAAATACAAAGGCGAACTCGAAAGCCGACTTAGCCCAACTTCAAACTATATGAACTGGGTTTTTGATAAAATGCAAGAAGCTCAAAAACGAATAGTATTTGCCGAAGGGGAGGATGAAGAGACGATCAAGGCCGCTATTATGGTAGCTGCTAATAAATATGGCGCTCCAATTCTTATCGGCAGACAAGAGAAAATACTGCCAATAGTTGCTAATTTGGGTGATAATTATAGCCTCGATGGCGTAGAGATAATGAATGCTGCAATCAATCCAAATGTGAATAGCTATATTGAATATTTATATAAAAGGCTACAGCGTAATGGTTACTTATATAGGGATTGTGCGAGACTAGTGACCAATGATCGCAATATTTTTGCTGCTTGCATGGTAGCATGCTCGGATGCTGATGTAATGATCACCGGGTCTACGCGAGTATACTCTACATGTCTTAGTGATATACTAAAAGTGATAGATGCGAAGCAGAACAATGTAGTATTTAGCTATTCGATTCTTATTTCAAAGCATCATAATATAATCATTGCTGATAATAATGTTCATGAGTTGCCTTCGTCAGAGGTGCTAGCTGACATCACGATACAGGCAGCAGATATAGCAAAGAGCATGGGCTATCAGCCACGCGCCGCGCTGCTCTCTTTTGCAAATTTTGGTAGAAGAGATGGCGCAACAAGGATTCGTGATGCAGCTCGCTCGCTTCAGGAAAGGGGTGTTGACTTCGAATATGACGGCGAGATGTCTGCCGAAGTTGCCTTGAATCCTGAACTGATGAAGCTATATCCATTTTGCAAGTTATCTGGGCCTGCGAATATACTGGTTATGCCAGGGCTGCATAGCGCCTCAATTTCGACTCAGTTACTCCAAGAACTTGCCGGTGGAGTCTTTATTGGCCCGATATTAACAGGCCTTCAGCACTCAGTTCAGATAGTCAAAATGGGTTCCTTGGCCAATGAAATTATGAACTTTGCAGCTATTGGGGCGGTGGAAATGGATGGGAGTTAGAAGGGGTTTATCATAGAATTCATCCAAGCGGATGGGATCTATGATAAACATCCGATAGCCGCTTTAGGTTTACTTTAGTATATCTTTGAGTCGTTGACAGACTCTGATGCCCTAGTAGCTCTTGTATAGACCTTAGATCAGCTCCATTCTCTAGTAAATGCGTAGCGAAGCTGTGACGAAAAGCGTGAGGCGTTAAATGCTCAGGTAGGCCTAGACCGCGACGCATAGTAATGAGTTGTTTTGAAAAAGTAGCGCGAATCAAGGGCTTGCCGCGCATACTTAAAAAAATCTGACCCTCTGATACATCATATGGAACAAGTTCTAGATATCTCTCAACGAGTTTTTTAGAAGCTTTTATCCATGGTATTAAACGCTCCTTATTTCCCTTTCCCAGGATTTTTATATGATCATTACATAGGTGAGCCTTTGTTATGGAAAGAGCTTCTGATATACGCATGCCAGAAGCATAAATGAGCATTAACAGAGCTTTGTCGCGTATAGCTAGCCAGTCATCATTAGCAAAATCACCAATATGATCGATTGATAAGAATGTATCATCGACAGATAGTGGGCGCGGTAGGGATTTTGGTTTTTTTGGACTTCTGGCAGAGAATACAACGCTGCTTGTATGGCCTTTGGAATAGTGTAGAAATTTATAAAAATTCTTGATGCTCGACAGGCTACGTGCACTCGAACTAGCCGAGTATTCATTGGTTTTGCGATTAGCCAACCAACTGCGTATGAGGCGTAGATCGGCAGCTAGCACATCTTCTATGTCAGGGTTTTTTGAATTGTATTCGCGCAAGAAAGTCAGGTAGTTATCTATATCATTTTTATAAGCATCTATCGTATGCCGCGAATAGCCCCGCTCTAGTTTAAGGTAATCTAGCCAAGATATTATAAAGTTTTGCATTGTATTTTTTTTCTAAGAAATTAATTGTAACTAAAATGAAGGTCTTATAAGTACAGGCTCATGAGTTATAAACTATCCTTATTTCCCTATGCAAAAGTTAGAAAAAATCTCGCCCAGGATCTCTTCCACCTCAATTTTGCCAGTCAGTATACTCAAGTACCTTATAGTCATCCTGATATCCTCTGTCGCTAATACCAAGTCATCGTTAATATTGCATTGATTAAGGGCTGACAAGGCGCGCTCTATACCACTTCTATGGCGTGCACGTGTTATGTGAGGGGCTTCACTAGGGCGCGCTATACTTGCTGCTATGACCTCAATTGCGTTAAGTAGCTTGCCTAGGTTTAAGTTGTTGCGGATTGAGATGGGGAGATATTCATTTGTTTTTCTCGGGCTTGATTCGAGAATCTTGTGAGTTTCCTGAGATTTTTGGATCAAGCCTGAGGAAAAGAGGGTGTCGTTGTCCACCTTATTAACCAGCACTACAGTATTTTCATCAATTAAACTAAGCAGCTCAGGGTCTGGATTTGTATCTTTCACATCAAACATGATTACTTTGATATCAGCATGCTTCGCGCTCTGCATTGCCCTTTTTATACCTTCCATTTCAATTTCATCAGAAGCATCTTTGCGAAGGCCCGCTGTATCTTTTATAATAATAGGATAGCCACCTATATCTAGGTGGGTTTCGATCACGTCCCTAGTCGTGCCAGCTATATTTGACACAATCGCGACCTCTCTTTGAGCTAAAAAATTCAAAAGACTTGACTTGCCAACATTTGGCGCCCCTAGAATAACTAGTTCTAAACCATTTCTAAGCCGCTCGCCCCTTCTTTTGTCATCAAGATGGCTTAGTAATTCCATTTTCAAATCGCCTATAATGTTCTGTGTTGAAACCAAGATAGCTTGTGGAATCTCTTCATCTGGAAAATCAATATATGCTTCCATCTGACTGATAATCCTGAGTAATATTTGTTTCCATCTACTGTAAAGCCTCTCCAATTCCCCGCTCATTTGACGAATGGCTTGGCGATGTTGCATCGTAGTTTCGGCCTCTATTAAATCCGCTATGCCTTCTGCTGCAGTTAAATCCATCTTGCCATTTAAGAAGCTTCTTCGCGCAAATTCTCCTGGCTCAGCTATTCGAACTAAGTTTGTTTTTAGCAAGGTTTCTGTCAAGAGCTTTGCTATGGCTATGCTACCATGAGTGTGAATTTCGACAACATCTTCCCCAGTGAAGCTTGCAGGCTTGCGAAAGTATACAATCATGGCTTGGTCAAGAACTTCACGCTTCTCTTGAATTTGATCCGAGGGTCTTGCGAGGCCTTCTGAGATACTCGGATCTTCGCTTCGCTCGTCCGAGGAAAAGAGCTCGCGTAAATAGAATGCCCTTGGCTCTATGTTGCTTATATCGGCCATAGTTCCCAATGCCTTCAGCGCATTATTTCCAGATATCCTAAATACAGAAACACCAGCCTTGCCAGGCGCTGAACTCTGCGCGAAAATTGTATCCATTTTATTGCTTCCACTTAACAAATATAATTAGTATAGTGGATTGAATATAATACTAAAAGAGGTAATAGAATGCCACGCGCCAAAAGTAGTCTAAAAATTCTTGAGAATTTATCATCTAAAAGCATAAGCTATCACCATGAGATTTTAGAAGCAACTCTTTCGAGTGGTAATGATCCTTTACTACAACAATTTACAGAAAAGCTCTATACATACCTGCCCGTTGACTATGTTGTGCACGACAAGCTTAAAGTACTGGCTGCAATTGCTCAAGACTCCTATGACTTTTTTAAAACAAGGTCATCAACTCGAAAAATTGAGATCTATTCAAGCGCTCTAGATGAAGCTCTAGAGGGTGGAGCTAATGTTTCTCATTTTATTACGATCAAGTTGCTAGGCGACGATAAGCCATTTATCGTTGATTCGCTTAAGTGTTTATTTGCACGAGATGGAATGCGTACGAAATTTTTATTTCATCCAGCGATAAAAGCGACGCGGGACGAGGCTGGAAACCTAATATCATTTAAAGATTCTGCTGGGTCTAGATCCGAATCGCTTGTATATGCCAAGATATTTGGGAGTTATGGCCAGAAAGCTATAGGGCGTATAAAAAAAGAAATAGAAGATCTGCTTGATAAGGTTTATTCTACATACGATTCCTGGGAGGCAATACTTGCTAAGCTTGATCATGTAAGAGACATAATACAGGATAACTCAGAGGTACATGATTTTTTAAGTTGGCTCAAGGCTGATCACTTTACCTTCTTGGGATATACTAAGTTTGAAAATTGCAAGAACTTTACTGACAAGATAGGAGACGCAGAGATATGCGATGCAGCTTCTATGATTCATTTGCAGCATCCTCCATCAGAAATGCACGGCATAGTGCTTGGGCAGGTTAATAAGATATCGCCAGTACATAAAAATAGCTTCATAGACTATGTTGGTGTGCGTATCGGTACGGATGAACATATTTTCCTCGGGCTATATAGTTCAGCGATCTACTACCAGTCAGTCAAAAATATTCCGATTCTAAGACAGAAACTAGAAGGTGTACTTAAGCGCTCTGGTTTTATTAGAGGTGGATATAATGCCAAGAAGTTGCGCTCTATTATTGAGTCTTTGCCGCGCGAGGCTTTATTCCAGATGGACGATGAGCACTTGCATTGTATGTGCCTACACATCTTGTCTGCTATGGTGACTAAAAATCTCAAGGTCTTTGTTCAACCTGATCATTCTGGAGAGTTTATCAACCTACTCGTGTTCATGCCGCGCGACCGCTTAACTCCTGAAGTACATAATAACATCAACCAATACCTATCTGATCAATTCGGTACCGACATTTTGAGCGATTATATCACAGAGATAGAGCAGAATTTCTGTTATCTTTATGTCACCTTGGCTCTTGGCAAGGATAGTCATATCGAAATTGAAATGGATAAAATTGAAGATGATATAGATATTATTTCGTCCGAGTGGAAAGAGGCTTTGCTCAAGGAGTTTATTACAGCTCACGGTGGATTGGGCTCGCATCCAGAGGGTTATAATATATTTCCTAAGGATTATCAGCAGAAATTTGATGCCAAAATGGCTGTTATTGATCTTTCTTATATAGAGCAGTTATCGCAGTCTCAAAGTAGCGTCTTTAACTTGCAAGTCATAGATCATGAAAATTATGTCCTGAAAATTTATAGCAATGAGAAGCAAACCCTATTTAACTTGATGCCTATAATTGAGAATTTAGGCTTCAAGGCTATTGATGAGCGGATGTTTGCGCTGCGCGGAGAAATATGGCTTTATAAGTTTAATCTAATAGCCGAGCATGTACCTTCAGATTCTTCGCAGTCAATCAAAGCATGCGTAGAAGACGCGCTCCTTAACATGCATTCTGGCAGATTATTGTCTGACTCGCTTTGCAAGCTTGTGGTCTTGGAGGCCTGGAGCTGGAAACGGGTTATGATACTAAAGGCTTTAACTAGATATCTCCATCAAACTGGCTTTGGGTATGGTAAAGGCTATGTGCAACTCACATTGATTAAGCATCACGAATATTCGAATAAATTACTTGAGATGTTTGATGCGAAATTTAATCCTCTGTCTTTTTCGGAGGCTAAGGCGAACAAGTTGCACTCTGAGCTAGAGAGGTATCTGGCTAAGGTTTCTAGTAGCGCTGAGGATAAAGTTCTACGCTCCATGCTTGGTATAATTAATGCTATTGTTCGGACGAATTGTTTTTCTATGGCGAGCGTAAGCGAAATTCGAGAGTCTCCTGAGACCCTCGAATCAAGTTCGAAGGAGACATACCTCTCATTCAAATTCAATTCATCGAAAGTACCAGGACTTGCTGAGCCAGTGCCATATGCAGAGATTTTTGTTTATGCCAATGACTTTGAGGGTATACATCTGCGCGCAGCTAAAGTAGCACGCGGAGGACTTCGTTGGTCTGATCGTGGCGAGGATTATCGCACGGAAGTTTTGGGGCTTATGAAAGCTCAGACCACAAAAAACACTGTAATTGTGCCTATTGGTTCAAAAGGTGGATTTGTTTTGAGATTTAGCGATGAAGGCATGGAGCGCTCAGTTTATATGGCGCGCGCTGTTGAATGCTACAAAACCTTCCTCAGAGGCCTTCTTGATTTAACCGATAACATAGTCGATGGCAAAGTTTTGCGCCCAGATAATATGATTATTTATGACCAAGATGATCCTTATCTCGTAGTAGCTGCCGATAAGGGCACAGCTTCTTTCTCTGATTACGCCAACGCCGTGTCAAAAGAATACAATTTTTGGCTCGATGATGCTTTTGCTTCAGGCGGATCTGCTGGATATGACCATAAGAAAATGGCTATTACCTCTCGTGGCGCATGGATTTCCGTTACAAATCACTTTGCTGCAATTGGTATCAATGTGCAAAAAGACCCTATAAGGGTTATTGGTATTGGTGATATGGCGGGTGATGTATTTGGCAATGGCATGCTCAGATCAGATTCAATTAAATTGGTAGCAGCATTTAACCATGTGCATATCTTTTTTGACCCAGACCCAGATCCAAAGATTAGCTTTGCTGAAAGACAGAGGCTTTTTAATATGCCTGGCTCTAAGTGGTCGGACTATAACCCAAAACTTATATCTAGTGGCGGTGGGCTTTTTGAGCGCTCAGCAAAAACTATCAAGCTTACTCAGGAGATGAAGCATCTTCTAAATAGACCCGAAGACGAGATGGAGCCAAATGCTCTAATTAAAGCAATTCTCAAGGCAAAAGTTGATTTGCTCTGGAATGGTGGCATAGGCACCTACGTTAAAGCCTCCGATGAAAGCAATTTTGATATAGGCGATAAAGCAAATGATAGTTTGCGCTGCGATGGTAAGGATCTTGGAGCAAGTGTAGTCGGTGAGGGTGGTAATCTAGGGATGTCAATGCTTGGGCGGATTGAGTTTGCTAAGAATGGCGGGCGAGTTAATACCGATTTTATTGATAACTCAGCTGGCGTTGATTGCTCTGATCATGAAGTGAATATTAAAATCGCCATGGGGCCTTTGCTCGTGAGTGGCAAATTATCCCTAGAGCATCGCAATAGAGTTCTTGCAGAGATGACCCAAGAAGTTGCAGAACTTGTTTTGGCTGATAATTTTAATCAGAATCAGGCATTGAATATCACCGAAAACTCTTCGGCATTTACTGTTGAGATGTTTAGCCGTCTGATTGACTCTTTGGAAGAAAAAGGAGGGCTTGATCGCGCGGTTGAATTCCTGCCAACTGGAGCTGAGCTGGCTAAGCGCGCAAGTAGCGGCGAGAAGATGACACGCCCCGAGCTTGCTGTGTTAATGTCATATAGCAAGATGTTTGTTTATGATGAGTTGCTTAAAACCGCAGTACCCAATGAGAAGTACTTTGAAAAGAATCTTTTGGGGTATTTCCCGTCATTAATGCAAAAAGAATTTCGCGATGAAATATTGGCCCATCCACTAAGGCGTGAAATTATTGTTACATTTATCACCAACAGCATTGTCAACAGACTTAGCGGTCCACTGATAGACACTATCCATCGAGAAACTGGAGCTATGCTATGTGATATAGTGCGCGCCTATTTTATTATTAATGAGATATTTGATCTTGACTCTTTGTGGAAAGAAGTCGAAAAATTAGATGGCAAGGCACCCTCTAGTCTTAAAATAGAGATGTTTACGGAGCTCAGTAAGATGATGCGCCGAGGCATCTCATGGTTTGTTCGCAATCTTGATCATCCAATAGATATTGCCAAAACTATTAAGGATTATAGAGATTCTATTCAGTCGACTGCTAAGGCTATAGAGCAAGCATTACTTGGCGATGCAAAGACTAAAATTAATGCTAAGGCTGCTTATTATATCAGCAATCAGGTGGACGCAAACCTAGCTGATAGAATTGCTTTGCTAGATTGCCTAATCTCGGCATTTGATATATTGTTGGTTGCTCGCGATACAAAAGTCGACCACTCTCTTGTTGCTAAGACTTACTTTGAGATAAGCGAGAGTTTTAGTATAGACTACTTGCGTAAATGCGCGGAAAAACAAATCAACGAATCTTATTGGAATAGGCTTTCGATTCAAGCTATAAAAGATGATTTGTATGATAAGCAGCGTAGGTTATTACAAAAAATTATCACAGATAATGATCCAGATGTCGATAAGTGGCGCAAGAAGCATGAGAAATATGCAACCATTTTCACTGATTTTATCGATGATTTGAAGCTTCAAGAGAATATAGATATCAATATGCTGATACTTGCTAATAAAAAATTTGAAATCTTTTTGCGTAAGGTTTAGACTGTTCTTTGTATCCTTTGGGTCTTAGCCCGAAGGAAACAAAGTTGGGAATGGAGAATATATGGGATCAAGATTAAAAGAAGCAAGGCAGCAGGCTGGGCTATCTCTTGATGATATAGCAAGTAAGCTTAAAATTAGAGCTGGTTATCTTAGTGCTATTGAGGAAGGTAGACATGAAGCAATACCAGGAAATGTTTATGCTCAGGGCTATTTAAAAATGTATGCAAATCATCTAGGGCTCAATTTAAGTGAACTATCTCAGGTGAGCGCCCCCAATAATAATGGATTTTGGACAAAGCCAGAGCGCATGGCGCAATATGGCACTTATAAAGTCGCACTCAGCCTTTCTTTAATTGGAATTTTTTGTATATTTTGTTGGCATAGCCTTGAGGAATATGACCAAGAGCATAACTTAATCAACAGACTTGGTCAATATAGCGAAGAAGAGGCTAGTGGCATTCCCTATGTCAATATTATTGATACTGTGATTCAAAACAAAGGCATTAGCGATGAATGATAGTAAGGCGCGCATAGAAAAAGCAATCATTGCCGTGGATCAGGCTGTTAACCTCTTGGTGCAAGAAAGGGCTGCTTTGTTGTCAGAGGTTGAAAATTTGAAGAAAGAAAATGCTAGGTTGCAAGATCTGAGGCAATCTGCTATATCCCAAATTGATAGTTATCTTGTAGAACTCGAAGAAATAAGAAGGAATCATGGCAGTCGTAACGATAGTAATTAATGGAAAAAACTTTCAAATAGCCTGCAATGATGGGGATGAGAGGAGGCTTGAATCTGCAGCCTTTGCCTTGAACGATAAGGTTGGTCAGCTTAAAAGTGGAAGTCCTCAGGCTAGCACGGATCTGTTGCTAATAATGTGCGCGCTGGGTTTGCAAGATGAGGTTGCAACCTTGAAGAGTAAGTTGGATAAGGATGTGAGCGCAAAGGATGACGAGCAAGTTGCCCAGACGCTCAGTACTATTGCTGGATATCTAGAAGGCTTGGCTAAAAAGATTGGCGCCTGATATCCATTAGTAAGTCAGCCTCCTTGACGGCAAATCATTAAATTGGGTTGCTTCGTCAGTCGTTACGCCCTCGCTTTACTCCTTCCTGGACCCCTCCTGGCAACGATAATCGCTAAAAATGCACAGCCCGGCCGTAAGCCGCCAGTACTGACTCATGCATCATCTCAGATAGAGTCGGATGCGGGAAGATAGTATGCATAAAGTCAAGCTCGGTTGCTTCCATCTGCTTGCCGATTGCAAAACCCTGTACTAACTCTGTTACCTCAGCTCCTATCATATGAGCACCCAATAACTCCCCCGTCTTGGCGTCAAAGATTGTCTTTACTAAACCATTTGGCTCGCCAAGAGCAATCGCCTTACCGTTACCAATAAATGGGAAGCGTCCGATTTTTAGCTCGTATCCAGCAGCTTTTGCAGCCTCCTCCGTCAAGCCGATGCTAGCGATTTGAGGCATGGAGTAGGTGCAACCTGGGATATCAGTTTTTATGATTGGATGTGGTTTGAGGCCTGCTATTTTTTCGGCAGCGATAATGCCTTCGTGGCTGGCTTTGTGCGCTAGCCACGGCGCGCCAGTTACATCACCAATTGCGTAGATTCCAGGTTCGGCTGTCTCCATATATTCGTTTGTGACTATATGGCCACGATCTAGTTTAATTTTGGTATTTTCAAGGCCAAGTTTTTCTGTGTTGGCGACTATGCCTACAGCCATAATAAGGCGGTCAGCATGAATTTCCCTCGGGCTTGATGCGATGGTCTCAGAAGACTCCTGGGATCGTTGCATCAAGCCCGAGGAAAGCGCGAGGGAAAGACCATCTTTGGCCTTCTTAAGCGCACCTAGTTTTGCGGAAGTGATGAACTTGATGCCTTGCTTCTCGAATTCTTTGCGGGCTAAATCCGATATCTCCTTGTCCTCCACTGGCAGAATTCTATCCTGTGCTTCAACTACGGTTACTTCTGCCCCGAGTGTTCTGTAGAAGCTTGCAAATTCAATACCTATGGCACCTGAACCTACTATGATAAGAGATTTAGGCATGGAATCCGGTAGCATCGCTTCCTTATATGTCCATACTAATTTGCCATCTGGTTCGTAGCCTTGGAGTTTGCGGGCGCTCGCGCCTGTGGCTAGGATGACGTTAGTGGCTTTGATTTTAATTGGCTGGGTTGCTTCGCTTTGCTCGCAATGACGAGTAATATTCACAACTTTTCCAGCAGCTATCGAGCCAAAGCCTTCAAAGACCGTGACCTTGTTTTTTTTGAGAAGGGCTTTGATGCCACCTGATAATTGAGCGGAGACCTTGCGTGAGCGCTCAACCATTTTGGCCAAATCGAATTTTATGTCTTTGCATGTGATACCATAATCGCTCATATTTTGGGCAAAGTGGAGCATCTCGGCGGAGCGTAGTAAGGCTTTGGTCGGGATGCAACCCCAGTTGAGGCATATACCCCCTAGATGCTGGCTTTCGACTAGCGCTACTTTTTGCCCAAGCTGCGCAGCTCTTATGGCAGCTACATATCCGCCAGGGCCGCCACCTATTACTACTAGATCAAATTGCTCCATAGTCACTCTCCTTTTTTGTCGCATACTAAAGGAGTAGACATGAGATTGCAAAGAATAATTATTGCATTTTGCGGTTGATATTGTTATATTCGATTGGTCCAAATTATAAATGCATGTGCTTAGATGACTAGTCAGCGTTTCAATATCATTGCTCTCATTATTATCGGCTGATGCCGATATATACCCCCTTATACCCATTTTTTATATTACTTTTTGCTTCCCTTGGGCTTGACCAGAGGATCTCAGAAGACCCCTGAGATCCTCGAATCTTCGCCCTTGGTTTGCTCGAGAAAAACATTAACTTTTTAGTGAGATTCAATATGTCATTTTTAAAAACCAAATCACTGCCAACATTTATGTGGTTACTGCCAGTATCATTTTTCACCTACCAATTCATATTGCGCCTATGGCCAAGCCTTATGATGCAAGATATCATGCAGCAATTTGCTATTGATGCTAGTGGCTTTGGGTCTCTTGCGGCTGCTTATTATTACGGCTATTCTTTTATGCAGATTCCTCTTGCTATATTGTTCGATAGATATGGTGTACGGATTGTGCTAGGAGCTTGCTCATTACTCACTGGCCTTGCTACGCTAATATTCAGCAATACTGATAGCTTGCTTATAGCTACCTTAAGCAGAGCATGCGTGGGAATTGGGTCAGCGGCCGGTTTTTTGGCTGTCTCAAAAGTTACATCAGAATGGTTTGTGAAGTCTGAGTATGCACGAATGGTTGGTTTTTCTTTTACTATAGGCCTTATGGGGGCGGTATATGGCGGTAAGCCAGTTAGTTTGCTTATTGAAGATTTGGGGGGTAGGGAGGTTTCTTATACTTTGGCTATGGTATCAATTGCCATAGGGATAGCGACCTTAGTTTTTTTGCGTAGACCCTCTGCTTTGGACTTAGACCCAAGGGTCTCGTCAGACCTCCTGAGATCCCCAGGTCAAGTCCGAGAAAAAGAGAGTTCATTCAAAATCACTGACTTCAAGGCTCTTCTATCATCAAAAACCATATGGCTACTTGGGATCTCTAACTTTTTGATGGTTGGCTCGCTCGAAGGCTTTGCCGACGTTTGGGGAGTAAGTTACTTGCAAACGGCTCATGGCTTAACTAAAGGAGATGCGGCGCAGTTATGCTCGCTAATCTTTGTTGGCATGATATTTGGTGGGCCTATATTAGCTACTTTTGCTGCTAAATTTGGCAACTATAACGTGATTAGCTTTGCGGGTTTTACTATAGCGATCGTAATGTTTATGATGCTGCTCACTGGCTTTGAATTTAATTGGTATCTATTTGCTACCTTGTTTTTGATCATAGGAGTCATGTGTTGCTATCAGGTGCTGGTATTTGCTATAGGCTGCGACCTTATGGCGCCTGAGCTACTTAGCGTTACCATCGCATTCTTACAGACCATGAATATGATAGGCGGCTCCTTCTTTCATACTATTATAGGAAGCATAATGGATAGATTCTGGACTGGCAAAATGGATGGTTTGGTACGAGTTTATAGTCTTGAGTCTTACGAGTGGGCTTTGATGCTTATACCAACTTGTGCGGTCTTTGGTGCTTTGATTGTTCTTTTTATCGGTCGTAAAAGAAAGAGCTAGACATTTCATATATTATCTCATATAAGCATTTTTGCTATTAATAGGTAGCATTTTTTAAACAATATCAAAGAAGAGAAATTATATGGCAAAGAAATTTGAAGCATTATACGAAGAATATCGTCATGAATCATTAAATAATATTCATCCAATCCTTGATTGCATGATGTTATACCATTTCCACTTCTTAACTGAGCATATAACTGGCGCTACAAACTTGCTTTAAAGTATCTGGCGTTATAAGATTTATAAAGTCTATCAGTTTATCTTCAAGATCATCAAGAGACTCATACACT
>Ga0214921_10008921_pt1 | contig 12826 bp, 9 predicted proteins | sample LL1505_MetaG_FD_177992 | JGI IMG/M metagenome (GOLD analysis project Ga0214921, IMG submission 177992) | Freshwater microbial communities from Lake Lanier, Atlanta, Georgia, United States - LL-1505 | ecosystem: Environmental > Aquatic > Freshwater > Lake | place: USA: Georgia | collected 2015-05-28 | reverse complement strand
ACAAGTAGAAAAAAATCCAAATGCAATTATAGAAAATTTTAAAGACGATAAAGAATGGATTTTATCGTTGTATCATAACATTTTATGTTTAAAAAATATTGATGAAAATGATTCTGGATTTAAACACTGGATGGATCAAATTAGCAAAGGCATGCAAAGATCTGACATAGAAAGTTATTTCAGAAAAGTAGCTTTTGATGATTTAAATAAAAATAAACAAGTTCCATTTGAAGATATTCTAGATCCAAATGATAAAGGCAAAAGAATTCTAATAGTAATGCCAGAGAGTGCTGGGGACGTATTCATGATAACTAGTTTGCTACCCTCTTTAAAAAATACTTATCCAGAATACAATATATACTTCGCAACAAAACAAGAATATTTTCCCATTTTAAATGGAAATGAATATATTCATAAAGTAATACCATATATTCAGCAAATGGATAATTTAATGTGGCTTGAAGGTGCTGGTGATCACGAAGGTTACTTTGAAATCGCATTTCTTCCACATTTTGGCACACAAAGAATGTTGAACTATCTACATAATGGTAAAGATAAAATAGATTTTAATATTAAAAATATTAATATATAATATGCACATTTTAGAACAATACGCTTTAAATTGCGGAGTACCAATTTCAAAACCATATATTAATCAAGAGTTTTTTCCATTACCATTTGATAAGTATATTACTATACATCCTAAAGGAAAATTCTCCTCTAGAGAATATGATTATTGGGAGGAAGTGATCCTTAATTTAGCTCCTATTTTAAATAAATACAATATAAATATCGTACAAATTGGTGGTAAGGATGATGCGCCTCTACCGCTCTGCTACCCAACTCAAGGACAAACGAATTTCAATAATTTAGCATATATCATACAGAATTCTATCCTACATTTAGGAGTAGATAGTTTACCAGTACATTTGGCATCTGCTTTTGATAAAAAAATAGTAGCATTATATTGTAATATGTATCCAAATCAATCTGGACCATACTGGTCTAATCCAAAAAATTATGATTTAATTTTTTCTGATTTAAAAAATAAAAAACCATCTTATGCAGCAATCGAAAATCCAAAAACCATTAATTTTATCAAACCAGAAGAAATAGTTAATTCAGTTTTAAATAAACTAGATTTAAAAGAAAAGATAAACCAAAAATCTGTATATTTTGGAAACGCATATCACTTAAGAGCTTTGGAGATTATTCCAGACCATATTCCAAATTTATCACAATTCAATATAAATATTGCTAACGTAAGAATGGATTATGTATTTAATGAAGAATATTTATTCAATATTATATCTTTATATAAAACAAATATTCTAACAAATAAACCCATAAATATAAATCAATTGATAAAATTTAAGAACAATATTTTGTCTGTATTTTTTATATTTGATAAGAATTCAAATTTTGATATAGATTTTATTAAAAATTTAAGAAATAATGGTATAAAGTTTTCTATAATATCATTTATAGAAGAAGAAGAGGTGCAAAAATATAAATTAGATCTCATGGATTTTTGTAATATAAACATAAAAAATCTAGAAGATAACAAAAAAATTATAGAATCTTTTGAAAAACAAAATTTAAAATTTAAATCAGCTAAAATTTTATTAAGTAAAGGCAAAATGTATCCATCTTTCCAAAATTATAAAAATAATCAAAGCTATTCAGCAAATATAAATGAAGCTTTTGATTTTAAGAATGATGGAGATTTATACAAAGAATTGGAAAGTTTTTATATTTTTACTATTGACTAAATTTTTAAATGATGGTATCATCTATAAATGAGTCCTAAGATTAAAACAGAAGAAAATACAATTTCAATTGGAAGTTCGGAGTTGTTTGAAACAGTGGTTATTTCTCAAAAAAATGAAGAGCTTACTCAAGTAGTTCCACCTAATCTTATAACAAGAAATAAACATGGTCTTATTGAAGACAAGGGTCTTAATTACATCTTCAACGACGATGGAACTATTAATTGGCGTAAAATGGTTAAAACCGAACATCTCGTACCAAACAGACAAAAGACCCAAGAAACAGATGTTTCTAAACTTCAAGATAAAGACTTACTTATTCTTTTGGGTGGAATTAAAGAACTTGCTCAAATTCGTGGATACACAAGCGTAGAATATAAGGTAGTAGCAGCCTCGGAAAATTATTTCGCAACAAGCTGTAGAATTGCTTGGCTTCCGAATTATGAAACTGGTGGAAAAGAAATCATTTTTGAATCTCTAGCGGATGCAACATTAAATAATACAAAAAGTTTTGCAAGGTTCTTTCTGGCAGCAATAGCTGAAAACAGAGCATTTGTTCGTTGTGTGCGTAATTTTTTAAAAATTAATATCGTAAGTCAAGAAGAATTAGGAGACGCTAAACTGCTTGATGATTCATCATCTGCAAATGAAAATCCAACATCTCCACACTCTTTACTAGAAAAGGTAATGAAAGACAAAAGCATTAATTTTGATCAATTAAAGAAAAAATTAATTAAAGAGAAATTCGATAACGCAGAAAATTTAAATTCAATATCAGATATTCCCAAAGCAAAAATATTCGAACTTATAGAAAGAATAAAGAAAGTTTAACTCAAGATATAAGTAGAAAACGTAATAGAAGCTTTTCCATTTTCAGAAACATTTATATTTAAACTTTCATTGTTTTTAACTATATTATTAAAATTAAAAGATAATACATTATTTAATGTAGAATAATTTTTAAAATTTATTTGCATAGATCTTATATCTTCGTTTAATAAAAATGATTTTATATTTGGTATTATATAATTATCAATATCTAATTCAAAATTAAAATCTATTTTTATAGGATACTCTGTTAAAACTTGACTTGGATAGTATTCGCCTATATTATATTGCGGAATACGGTTAGTTGATATATTCATTTCAAAAGAATTTAATCTATTAGTTAAAACTTCATTAAAAGTTATATCAGTATAACATAGGTCATATGGGGTTATGTTATAATTAATTGAATTATTATTCCTAATTCCAGTTTGTTGTCCAAATTGACCATAAACATCTATGTCTGCCCGACAAATTACAGGATTATCAATAGAAGTTTTAATGTTATATCTAGTTAAATAACCGCTATTAAAATTTATATATTTATCAGCATATCCCAACATTCCACTTATTATATTTTCTCCAGTAAAAGAAAGAATTGGATCAATATTTGATGGAACGTACTCTAAACTTATAGAAGATTTATTTTGATTATTAACAAGATAATTAAATCCAGTATCGCCTAAAGCTAAAGAAGGCATGATATTAGTATCATAAGATACCCCTAAAGACTGAACTCCAGATATAAACTGTCCATTTAGATAAATATTTTGATTTTGTTTAGAAGAAAAGATAGCCATTTAATATAATTACACCATTAAAACAAGTGTAATTCTTTAAAAGGTATAAGGTTATGGCAAGTATATACGATACAGTTTCTGGCTGGTCTAATGCTGTTAATTATGTAACATATAACATAGTTTCTGGTTCAGATGCTCGTTATTATTATGCCTCAACTAATAATAATGCTGCAAATCCAGTAACTCCATCAAATCTTCAAAATAAATGGGATGGATATATAAATATTAATAATACTCTAGTTCCAAATTTCTTCTGGAAACCATCTTACCAAACATCAATATCTCTTGATCCAAGAATAAAAATAATGCAATTTGGTAATGGTTATCAACAAAGAGTTCCAGATGGAATAAATACTAATTTAGTAAATTTTGATGCTTCTTTTGAAAACAGAAAAGAATCAGAAGCGGTATCTATATTACATTTTTTAAATCAAATGAATACGCAAACTTCATTTGTTTATAACATTCCAACGATTTATAGTAAAACAAATTTTAATACAAGATTCATAACACCATCCTGGACGGTAAATTATAATTCTTATAATAATTATACAATAAAAATTAAACTCCAAGAGGTTCCAGCATAATATGCCACTTCCAACAAGATCATCTCCTGCGATTCAAGTTTTTAATACAATCACAAGTGGATCTAATTCTTTAAATACAGAATTAAGCAGCATAACTCCAACGACTCCAATTTATTTATATGAATTAGATTTAAGTGATATATATCCACAAATAAGATATATTAATACTAGTGGTCAACCAATGCAAAATGGCATTTTAAGATGTCATAATAATTTTAATCTATTTAATTTAAATAATGGTTCGTTTAACCAAGGTCAAATATATTGGCAAAATAATTATTACTATCCATTCCCAATGGTTGCGGAAGGTTTTGATTATACTTCTGTAGGAACATTACCAACCCCACAACTCACTTTAACCAATTATTCACCAGATAATAATACAAATTCATTTTATAAATACATAAGAATGCAAGTCCAATCATTAGGAGATATTATTGGTGGAAAATTCACAAGAATTAGGACTTTTTTAAAATATTTAGATCCATCAAATTTTTCTGGTAATTATAATCCATACTCAGATGATCCATCCATAACAGAAATAGAATTACCTAGAGATATTTATTATGTAGATAGAAAAGAATTAGAAAATAAAAATACTCTCCAATATAATCTAGTATCAATTTTAGATTTAGAGAATTTAACTTTACCAGGACGCACTCTTTTAGCAAATAAATGCCCATTTCAATACAGAGGAGAAGGGTGTTTATATGAATATAATAAAAGAATAAATCCAATTCATAGTGGAGTTTATGGATGCGTATCAGATCCAGATAGAATAATAACGCTTCCACTAGAAGCGCCTCCAGTTGCAACTGAAAATGATGAGTTATTTTTGAATACAATTTTAAGTGGAGTTCAATCAAAACAAAGATTTTCAGGATTTAATTATTTTAAATATACAGGAAATAATAATTGGGCAGATTGGACATTTACAAATTATACATTAAATGCTGGAACATCTGCACAATGCGCGGCAGCTTTAAATGATGGTAATACCGCTGTCACCGCAGTTACTTCAAATGCAGCCGAACAAATCATACAAGTGAGTGGTCCAGTACAAGCAGAAGTAACTCAAGTTTCACTTACTTCTACTTCTACAATTAATAATAATTATCAAATTCAATATTATAGCAATATAGCTTCATCTTGGAATCCAGTTGTTGATATTAGTGGATATGCATTAGCATGGAATTTGAGTGGAAGTCCAGCTGGAACATATAAAATAACTTTTCCTTCTAGAGGAATTTGGGATGATTGGAGATTAATATCAACCACAACCAACGCAGGAACAGCAATTAGTGAATTAAATTTTAGTGGACAATTTAGAATTGCTGATAGTGGAAATTGGGTTACTGGAGCTTTTTATCAAACTGGAGATTTTATATTTTTAGAAAATTATGGAATTAAATATTATTTTGTATGTTTAACTAATCATACTTCTGATGTCTTCAATAATCCTCCAAATAGAAAATACTGGGGCGCAGATACATGCTCAAAGACTATAAGCGCATGTAGATTAAGGTGGCAAAAAAATCCATATTTTCGTCCTGTTGTTTGGCCAATGTCTAGGGGCGGTTGGGATCGTTTAAGTACATATAGAAGATATAGAATAACTGGATTTCAAGCTTATGGATCTGCATATGATTTTAGAAGATTACTTATGCCCCCATGGTATGTAACTGGAAGCGCTTTAGATGATGGAAGACCAGCTTCTTGGCCAAGAAGACCAGATGTTCATGATCCCTGGAATAGCTATGCCCATGGTTTACCAAAAGATGTTACTGGAGAATATTTAAATGGATTTCTTCCATTTGGCGGATTTCCTGGATTAGATCAAATTCGATAATGAAAAATACAATTAAAAATTTTATAAAAAAACATGCATTAGAAGATTTTCCTAATGAATGCTGTGGTTTTATAGTAAAAGATAATAAAAAAATAAAATGTATTAAAACTAAAAATATATCTAAACAAAAAAATTATTTTTTTAAAGTTTCTATAGAAGATTTTTTAAATATTAAAGATAATTACAATATATTATATATCTACCATAGTCACACTATTGATAATAATGAATTTAGTGGATTAGATAAATCTTGCGCAAACCATTTAATGGTAGATATGGTTTTATATAATATAAAACAGGACCAATTTAATTATTTTAAATGTAAATAAATATATGGTTAAAATAACTTTACATGGTAAATTAGGGGAAGATATTGGAAAAGAATGGGATCTGGAAGTCTCTAGCGTAAATGAAGCTTTTAGAGCGATAGAGGCCAATACTAGAAAATTTAGGAAATGGATTATTGATAATAAAAATTATGAATATTATATTCTTTTAAATAAAAAAATATTAGATATCCCAAATGATCCATTAAAAGTATCTGAATCAGAAATTTTTTGTTTGTATAAAAAAAATCAATTAAAATCTATTGATTTAATACCAAATATTGTTGGCGCGGGCGTACCCTCGTGGTTTGGTTGGGCAGAAGTGGCAGGTGGAGCACTGGCCGTAGTTGGAGGAGCTACCGCTGGTCAAAAATGGAATCCAATTCCAACTTCTATTGCGCCAGCAGTAATTATTGCTGGAGTTGCATTAATTGCGGATGGAGTTAGTAGACTAGTATCCAAACCACCACCAACAGTACCATTTCAAGCCCAACAAGCAACAACAGCAAATCAAGGTTCAATTGGAGATGGCCAAGGAGTTTTAGGTGGACCACAATCTTATCTTTTTAATGGACCAGTTAATTTAGTTGGAGAAGGTGGACCTGTTCCAGTAGGATATGGCACTTTAATGGTGGGTAGCATTGCTGCAAATGTTTATTATGAAAATACTTATGTTACAAATAAAAGATCAGTCGTATGGGATAATAATGATATCAGATTTTTACAAGACAATTTTTTTGGATTTCAAAATTATTTTAATGAACAAATGCATTTGATAAGTCAATCAAGCAGTTATATAAATTAATTTTATGCCAAGCAATCCAAATCAATACGCAGACGGTTTTCATGGAATCGATTATGTCAATAATATGGGATTTATTTGGGGGAATCCAGATTTTCCAGAAAGTTTAGCTGCAAATCATTTGGGTGGCATGCACACTTTAATGTTTAGTGGAATAGATTGGTGGAATAATTCTATATGGAATGGAAATTTAACTTATGCATGGAGTGGTATCGTTGGTCCAGCTTCTCCAATAATAGATCAAACTGGATTCTTTTTTCAACGCACTGGAACAGAATATGTATATCCTTACAATATAGCTTATACTGGAGCTACTAGATTTCATTGGGATACTAGACATCCAAATGAAGGTGGAGTCGGTAAAGGAGGAGCAAATCAATTTGCTCTTTATAATCAAAATACTCCAAAATTAAGAACGGCATATGACATAACAGATTCAGTACCATATTTAGAATCTTATAAAATAATTACAACAGGTATCGAAAATATATCAATATATACAATACAAAATGCATCTATTTTAGATATCATTTCAGAAGGACCAATTCAAGGATTTGTCACGGGAAGCTACATTTATAGTATAAGTGGAAAAAACGTTGGAGACATTGGATATACAAGCGTTTCTTTTAGTCCATTTGTAACTGGAAATATAGGATATTCTGCGCAACTTGATCCTACAAGAATAATTCCTCCAGAAGCAAGATCCATATTTTGGAACGAAACTCCAGTTGCTACAACAGAAGGATTGTTAAATTTTAGATTTATTAATTTTAAATATGATTACGGTGCAACAAATGATCATACTGTTTCCTCTCCACAAATAGATCTTTATGAAGATAGATATCATTATGATGGATATCTCGTTGATCAATACAAATACCCAGTAAAAACTTCTGTAACTAAAAATATTGGAGAAACTTTATATGGACCATTTTTCTATAGTGGAACAGTTTCTGGATTAGTTCCAACTAAAAAATATTATATATATAATACAGAAGTAGAGTCAATTAGAATAAATGTCAGAATTAATAATTTATTTTTTTCGATTGTTTCTGGAGTTTTTGCTGGAAGCGTGTTGCCCGATCAAATTCAATTTGGAGTTCGGTTATGGAGAGTTTTTTATGATAGAAAAGAAGTGGTAGCCGTCCCAAATATAACTGTTCCATCAACTAATCCAAGATTATTTTCTTCTGATACATTCTATGTTAGAGGAAAAATACAAAATGATCCTACCTTGATTCATTATACTTTCCATATTAGACCTCAAGCAGAAAATGGATATTTTATAGATTTAATGCCAGATCAAATAGGTTGGGCATTTGAAATAAATAAAGTAACTGCAGAATTAAACCAGACAGCTCGAAGTAATTCTACAACGATAGATAGCATAACTTTTGTATATCCAAATAAATTCACTTATCCAAATACTGCAATGGTTTATAATAATTTTAACGCAAAGTATTTTACAGAAATTCCAAATAGAAAATATAAAATGCAATTATTAAAAGTTAAAGTTCCAATTAATTATAATCCAATTACTAAAAATTATAGCGGACCATGGAATGGTCAATTTAAATTAGCTTGGACAGATAATCCAGCTTGGTGTTTATATGATTTACTAACCAATAATCGTTTTGGATTAGGAAAATATATAGATATGAAGTTAACTGATAAATGGACACTATATGAAATTTCTCAATACTGTGATCAACTTGTTCCTGATGGGTTTGGAGGTTTAGAGCCAAGGTTTACATGTAATGTATTAATTTCATCAAAGCAAGAGGCATCAAAAATGATAGATGATATGGCTTCTATATTTAATGGAATAATATATTATTCTGCTGGACAATTATTTGTAAATCAAGATAGACCGAAAGATTCAATTTATTTATTTAATAATAGTAATGTTAAAAATGGACAATTTAATTACTCAAGTAGCGCAAAGAAAGCTAGAAGATCTGTTGCGTTAGTTAGATATAATGATGAAAATAATAATTATTTACCTGCCATAGAATATGTAGAAGATAGAGCAGCTTTATTAAAATATGGAATTAGAGAAGTAGAAATAAGTGCGTTTGGAGCAACAAAAAGAAGTCAAGCAAAAAGAATGGGAAGATGGTTTTTAACAACAGAAAATCTAGAAACAGAAACAGTTGATTTTGAAGTTGGTTTAGACGGAGCTTTTTTAAGACCAGGAGATATAATAAAAATTTATGATCAAAATCAAAAATATAAAAATTTTGCAGGAAGAACTCTAGAACTTACTACTGGTTATGCAATTTTAGATGTACCATATAATTCTAATACTTTATTAGCAATAACTGGGTCAGTTAATCCATTAGATATTAAATTTTTAACACCAACTTATAATTTAGATTATGGAACATATTTAGGAAATTTATATATAACTGGATATAGTCAAACCTCTAGCGGAGTAACTGGATTAAATTCTGATTTTTTTAGAAGATCTCAAATTCAAAATATTAGTATTAATAATCCTAAAAATTATATATCTCAAGGAACAGGTCAATATACTGGATATATTGCATTTTCATTTCCAACAGCGTTAAGATCTAGTGGATATTCATTACCGAAAAATACAGTTTGGACATTTGATTATGATGCATCGCTGTATTCTGGTAATATATCAAATAGATATGGCATAAATAATCCAAATAATTTACTATACCCTGGATATTACCTAGAAGGATACCTAAATGATCTAGAATCTTATAGAATAACCAATATTAATCAAAAAACAGATGAATCATATAATATAATAGCTCTTAAATATGTAGATCAAAAATATACAGATATTGTTACTGGTGAAGCTCTAATATCTGTTCCGACCAAAATACCTCAACCTAATGATCCTAGTTTAACTTTAAGTATTTTATATAGAGATGTTTCTGGAAATTATGGACTAAATGGAGGATTTCCAGCATACACCTCAAATCAAGGAGGAATTAATTCTATTGCATATACTATTACTCCTCCAAATAATTCTGGAGTAGTATCATTCTATAATATGTACAGAAGATTTAATAATCCATTTATAGCTGGTCAAGTTTTAGATCAAGATTTATTTGATGCCCCACTTTCTCCATTAAGAAATCAAACTCTTGCTTTGCCTACTTCTACTGGTAATTTACCATTTTTCTTCACTCCAACTGGAATTGGAACATGGTATGTTGGCGTTCAAGCAGTAAATCCTTATGAAGAAAAATCTAGTTTAGTAACGTCTTCAATTACATTAAGTCAACAAGCTCCTGCATCGTTTGTCGTAACTGGAGGCATAAATGTTGTAGGAGGCAGGGCAGGAACATAAAATTTTATGAATTATAAAATATTAACAAAAAATATTGAACTACAATGGGATCTACAAGTAACAAAACCTCCATTTTTAGAAGAATCTTTTAATATTTTTAATGGGATAACATATAATGTTAAAATTTTTGATGAAAAAAATATTCTAATAAGAGAAGAAAAAGACATTCCTATTTTAGATGATAATATTCAAGATTTATTATGGTTAAATAATTTTTCATCGATGCAAGAAGATATACCATTAGAAATGTTATGCGCAACTCCTAGGCAATGGAGGAGTTTAACATCAAATAAAAAAATTGCAAAACAAAAATATATGTATGATCTAGCAAAAAATTATTCTGATTTTTTTAAAAAAAATAATATTAAAGGATTTTTTAAAAAATTAAAATTTATAATTGAATGCAAAGATTTTATAAATGAAATTGAAGTAGAATATTCTAATCTAATTTTAGATCAATCAGTTGTTCAAAATATATTTACGGATGTGTTAAAAAGTTCAGATAATTTTGGAATTAAATTAATATTAAATAGCGAAAAAATTACAGAAAATAATATAAATGGATTTTATATTATTCCTTATAAATATAAAAATAATCAAAAAATTAAATTAGAACAAATTTTTATATCTAATATAGATGAAAAATGGCTAGATAATAATCAAAATATTAAAGTTTTGACCTTGCCAATTAATGATCTAATTTTAGATGAAGAAATAATAGAAATAGAAATTTTTTATTTTACGAAAGAGCAAATAGATTTTGTTAATTTTTTTAAAATAAAAATGAGTAATTTAGAATTAAATAATTTTTTAATAGAAAATTTTTCTAATCAATTATACAAACCAGGTTTAATATTTAAAGAAAATTCTAGTAATCAAATAGTTGGTTTATATCAAGGAGTTCTTTATTTATTAAATAATGAAAGTTATCAAAAATTAAGTTGGCCAGATAATAGTATATCTTTATTAAATACAGAATTTAAAAAATATTTTATAAAATCGAAGAAAGATACAGAAGACTATACGCTTTCAATAGAAAATGAAGTATCTATACCAGACGCAATACCAATAAATGAAGGTACGGTAGACTCAATGATTCCAGATAATTTACTTGGTTATTACTTAAATAATAATGATAATTTAATATACAAAGATTTAAAATCTGATTTATCGTATTTTAGAAATACAAATATAAATAATATATCTATTATTGATGTTATAGAAAATCAAAATAAAACTTCTATTTATTTAGAATGTATTACTCCATTTTCAAATGCAGATGAAATATATATAGAAACAAATACAACTAATTTAATTTTTATGCAAAAGTATTTCAAAGAAATAAACGGTCAAAATTATGTTGCATTTTTATTAAATTATGAATATGATAATGCTCCTATTAAAGAATATTTAATAAATAATTCAATTAATAAGGATCGATTAATACAAGGCAAAAGAAATATTAGTTTTAATATAAAACTATATTAACTTTTAGATTTAGTTAATAAACCGCCAGGTCTTTGCTGTTGGACTATGATTTTTAGAATTTCTGATTTTAATTGATCTGCAAATCTAATAGCTTTTGCTTCGGTTTCTGCGGAACCCATAGTTGAACCTTGATAATTCATTTCTGCACTTGAGTCTGATCCATTGACATTTACAGTTATATTTATATTATTTTCTAAATTATTTTCTGAAGATTTTTTATTATTTATATCTGTAAAATTTTCACCTACTATTCCGCCATCTGCAAATTTTTTAATTTTCCCAGAATTTAATTTATCAAAAAATCCTCTTCCATATGTATTTACTGAATCTTTCTTCATTACATATTCACCACCCATTAACATAGCTGGAACATCATCTCTTGTACTATATCCTCCGTTAGCATACCCTATCATTCCACCATTTTTTACATATGTTGCGTATTTATATCCATATCCTTTTCCAAAATCTCCAACTGCTGTCGCTTGTTGTCCCCCTACTTTAGTTTTTGATGAACCACCAAATAAATTTTTCAAAGCAGGAGCTCCATAGCTAGTAAAAGCGGCTGCCCCTATTCCTATTCCTGCTGTTGCCAATGCCCCATAAGTTCCCATGTCCAATTGATTGTTATAAGCATCTCGTTGTTGTTGATTTAATTGATCTATTCTTGTTTTTTCTTCGGCATTTCTTTGGATTGTATCTAAAATTGATTGTTTATTTTGTTCATATAAATCCATTCCACCAACTAGATAATCAAAAAGCTTTTTTCTATTTTGATCGTTTACTCTATTTTGTGGATCATTTGGATCAGTTAAAGCCAATTGAGATAATAATGGATCAATTAAATACTCTCCAGCTGTTGGATAATTTGGATCATTATATGTATAAAATGCACCAAGGCTACTTTTAAATTCACCACCATCTGGACCATTTGAAGATAATAATTTTGAAAATGTTTGATTATATGACATATCTTTATTATCTAGCATTGCATTAATTGATTGAGCGAATAAATCCCTTGTAGCTGCATCGACTACTCTTCCAGGATCAGTTTC
>Ga0214921_10008920_pt1 | contig 12826 bp, 11 predicted proteins | sample LL1505_MetaG_FD_177992 | JGI IMG/M metagenome (GOLD analysis project Ga0214921, IMG submission 177992) | Freshwater microbial communities from Lake Lanier, Atlanta, Georgia, United States - LL-1505 | ecosystem: Environmental > Aquatic > Freshwater > Lake | place: USA: Georgia | collected... | reverse complement strand
TTGATTATGACGGCACGGGCACATTGGTTTAATTAAAGAAGAGGGATCGCATGGCGACCACAACTGTAAAGATATTGGCTGAAGAGTTAAAGCGTTCGACCGACAATGTCCTTGAGCAATTGCGGTCGATTGGTATTGAAAAGAAAGAAGTAACAGATACGCTTACGGATAAAGAGAAGAAGGCACTATTGGATCATATTGAAAAAACACCAGCACCAACAGACGCTAGTGGGAGAAAAAAAATCACGTTAACCAAGCGTGAGACAAGTGAAATTCGTCAATCGGACTCAGCGGGAAGAACTCGAACAGTTCAAGTGGAAGTTCGTAAAAAACGCGTTTTGGTTAAGCAGGATGCGACTCCAGTAGTTGAAGTTTCATCGCCATCAGCAATTATTGAAGCTCCAAAGCCGATCATTGATGAGCAGGAACTTGCTAAGCGTGAAGCAGAAGCAAATCGTCAAGCTGAATTGTTGGCAAGGCAAGAAGCTGAATTGCATGCGGCGAATGAAGAGAAAAAGATGAAGCAGCAAGCCGCCAAAGAGGCTGAAGAACTTGCAAATAAGAAGTTAGAAGAGTCACAAAGTAAGGACTCAGTAAAAGTAACTGTGGAAGTTGCTAAGGTTACTGAAACACCATTAAAGCCAGTTGTTGAAGAAAAAGATGCAGATGAAGAAGCGTTAAAATCGATTCGAGCACGAAGAGCCGTAGCCGAGGCTGAGGCATTAGCGATCCGCGAGATGATGAGTACTCCTTCAAAAGTATTGAAGGCACCTCCACCGCCGGCTCCTCCAGTCGTAGAAGATAAAAAAGGTACCTTGCACAAGCCAGTAAAGGTTGAAGGTGCAGATGACAAGAAAAAAGCCCTGCTTAAACCTACTGGGAAATTAATAAAGACTACCGAGACTTCTTCTACTTGGCAAGAAGAAGGTGTGAAGAAAAAAACAACTTTAAAAACTCGTGGTGACTCTACTGGTGGTTTGGGTGGTGGCTGGAGAAGTGGTGGGGGTAAAAAGAAATCGCATGCTTCTCAATCAGATGTAGCTACCAATTTCGTGGCACCGACAGAGCCAGTTATTCGAGATGTCCACATACCAGAAACCATCACTGTTGCTGATTTATCTCACAAAATGGCAGTCAAAGCAGCTGAAGTAATTAAGCTCCTGATGGGTATGGGACAAATGGTAACCATTAACCAAGTTCTTGATCAAGATACAGCAATGATCATTGTTGAAGAAATGGGCCACATTGCACATGCTGCTAAATTAGACGATCCTGAGTTAGATCTTGGTGAACAAGCGCAGGGCGATCAAGAGCAATTTTCGCGTCCTCCTGTAGTTACTGTGATGGGTCACGTAGACCACGGAAAAACTTCATTACTCGATAAAATTCGGTTTGCAAAAGTTGCGGCTGGTGAAGCTGGTGGGATTACGCAACATATTGGTGCGTATCACGTTGAAACCCCAAGAGGCATGATTACTTTCTTAGATACACCTGGTCACGAAGCCTTTACAGCGATGCGTGCACGTGGTGCACAAGCTACTGACATTGTGATTTTGGTAGTTGCTGCAGATGATGGGGTGATGCCTCAAACAAAAGAAGCGATTGCACATGCTAAAGCGGCAGGAGTACCGATTGTTGTTGCCGTGAATAAGATTGATAAGCCAGAAGCAAATCCTGATCGAGTCAAGCAAGAGCTTGTTGCAGAACAAGTTGTGCCGGAGGAATATGGCGGTGATTCACCATTCATTGAAGTATCAGCAAAGACTGGTATTGGTATAGATGATTTGTTAGAAAACGTCCTCTTACAAGCTGAAGTATTGGAATTAAAATCACCTGTTCATGCTCCAGCTAAAGGTCTTGTCATTGAGGCTAGATTAGATAAAGGTAAGGGCCCTGTAGCAACTATTTTGGTTCAAAGTGGCACATTAAAACGAGGTGATATGTTGCTTGTTGGACAATCCTTTGGTCGCGTCAGAGCGATGTTAGATGAAAATGGTAAGCCATGTAATGAGGCTGGACCTTCTATCCCTGTTGAGATTCAAGGTTTATCCGAAGTGCCGGCTGCAGGAGAAGAAGTTTTGGTAGTTTCAGATGAGCGTAAAGCACGAGAAATTGCGCTCTTCCGTCAAGGTAAGTTTAGGGATGTCAAACTTGCGAAACAGCAAGCCGTCAAACTGGAAAACATGTTTGATAATGTTGGTGAAGGAAGTGTTGAGACTAAATTCTTACCGATCATCATTAAAGCTGATGTTCAAGGTTCACAAGAAGCTTTATCTCAATCATTGACGAAGCTTTCTACACCTGAAGTTCGAGTTCAAATCGTGCATGCTGCAGTAGGAGGCATTACTGAGACGGATATCAACTTAGCAGTGGCCTCAAAAGCAGTTGTGATCGGCTTTAATTCTCGTGCGGATGCCTTAGCTCGTAAGTTAGCCGAATCTAACGGCGTTGATATTCGTTACTACAACATTATTTATGATGCAGTTGACGAAATCAAAGCGGCGATGAGTGGTATGTTAACCCCTGATAAGAAAGAAGAAATCACCGGTATGGTTGAGATTCGTCAGGTCTTTACAGTATCCAAAATTGGTTCGATTGCTGGTTGCCTAGTAACCGATGGCGTTGTTAAGCGTTCATCTAAAGCAAGATTACTGCGTGATAATGTGGTGGTTTGGACCGGTGAGTTAGATTCCTTAAAACGATTTAAAGATGATGCAAAAGAAGTACGTGCAGGTCTTGAATGTGGACTTTCTTTGAAAAACTACAACGATATTAAAGAGGGTGATCAATTAGAGATATTTGAAGTGACGGAAGTTGCAAGAACCTTATAAAATCTCATGGCAAAAGCTCCTAAACACCGCAACCAACGTGTTGCGGATCAAATCCAGAGGGATTTGGCTCAGATTATTCCTCAGGAGATTCGTGATCCCTCTATAGGACTTGTAACCTTGCAATCGGTTGAGTTAACCCCAGATATGGCACACGCTAAAGTCTATTACTCAGTTTTAGGAGCTGATCCTGAAATTGCAGCACGTATTTTTAAAGAAAAAGCTGGCCTACTGCACTCGATTCTTTTTAAGCGTTTACACATACACACAGTTCCAACATTACATTTTTTTCATGATCAGTCAATAGAACGTGGTATCGAAATGTCTCGTTTAATTGACCAAGCCTTACAAAGCTCTGTTCCAGAAAACCCCAAAGAGGATCATTAATGCGCAATGAAACATTGCGCTGGACTGATGGGGTTGTATTACTTGATAAACCCCGCGGTATCAGCTCTCAAAAAGCAGTGACTATGGTCAAGCACGCTTGCCATGCGGATAAAGCTGGTCACACTGGAACTTTAGATCCATTGGCAACCGGTTTGTTAGCAGTATGTTTGGGAGAGGCTACTAAGTATTCTCAAGATTTATTTAATGCGGATAAATCTTATATTGCTACCATCCTGTTTGGAGTTAAAACAGATACTGGTGATGCTGAGGGAAAGATCATTGCACGCGCAGATGAGCCTTTGACTTTGCGAACTGAAAGTTTTGCAGAGCAATTACAGCAAATAGTTCCTCGATTTATGGGGAAAATTGCTCAAGTACCACCAATGTATTCAGCGATTAAGCGCGATGGTAGACCACTTTATGCGTATGCAAGGGAGGGCGAGATCTTTGATCTTGAAGCTCGAGAAATACAGATAACTGAATTGGAGGTTTTATCTTGTGCTTGGCCAGTTGCAGTAATTAAAGTAAGTTGTAGCAAGGGCACATATATCCGAAGTTTAATCTCTGATTTGGGAGATGCTTTAGGTTGTGGGGCACACATGACTGAACTACGCCGAACTCGGATTGGGCATTTGCATTTGAGAGAATCTCAATCGATGGAGGATGTTACTGAGAACGTCAAAATGATGGAAGTTGATTCATTAATTACTCATGTACCAGCCATTGTTTTAGAGCATCATCTTGCGTTGCGTTTAAAAATGGGTCAGAGAATCAATATGCGTGAGCTGCTTTGCCTAGAATCAGAAGATTTATTGAATCAACCGATACTCAGAATTTATCATTTACAGCAAAACTCCCATCAATTTATGGGGCTCGTGGACCAAAAAAATGGCGTATTACACCCCAAAAGATTGCTAGCAACAGATCGTTTGGATAATGTATTAGAAAAAGGACTTATTACACAACATTTCAGTACTGACATATCAATCAAGCATCATTTAGAGAATTCTCATTTTTAGTTTTTATTTTTGAAAGTATTACGATGACACAACGCGCTATTAGAAACATTGCAATTATTGCCCACGTCGACCACGGTAAAACGACCTTAGTTGATCAATTACTTCGCCAATCTGGAACATTTAGATCGAATCAAGCTGTTACAGAACGAGTGATGGATTCCAATGATTTAGAAAAAGAACGTGGTATTACCATTCTGGCTAAAAACTGTGCGGTTGAATACGAAGGCACACATATTAATATCGTTGATACACCGGGTCATGCTGACTTTGGTGGTGAGGTTGAGCGAGTATTATCGATGGTTGATGGGGTATTGTTATTAGTGGATGCAGTTGAAGGTCCCATGCCTCAGACGCGTTTCGTAACTAAAAAAGCTTTGGCACTTGGACTTCGTCCTATTGTGGTTGTGAATAAGGTTGATCGTCCAGGTGCGCGAATTGAATACGTTGAGAATTCCACATTTGAATTATTCGATAAATTAGGTGCTACAGAAGAACAGTTGGATTTCCCGATTGTTTATGCATCTGGTTTGAATGGCTTTTCTGGATTAAGTCCAGATGTGCGTGAAGGTGATATGCGTGCATTATTTGAGACGATTATCGAACACGTTCCTGTGCGAGATGACGATATAACCGGTCCATTGCAATTACAGATTTCTTCTATTGATTACAACAGCTATGTTGGTAAGATTGGTGTTGGTCGTATTTCACGTGGCACGATCAGGCCTGGTATGGATGTCATTTGTATGAATGGTAAAGAAGGAACTCCCTTTAAAGGTCGAATTAATCAATGTCTAAAATTTAAAGGACTTGAGCGCGAACAAGTTTCTGAAGCGATTGCTGGAGATATTGTTTTGATTAACGGAATTGAAGATATTGCGATTGGCACTACGATTTGTGCAGTAGACAATCCAGATCCATTGCCGATGTTAAAGGTTGATGAACCGACATTAACCATGAACTTCATGGTTAATACAAGTCCTTTAGCAGGACGTGAAGGCAAGTTTGTTACAAGCCGTCAACTAAGAGATCGTTTAGATCGTGAGTTGAAAGCTAACATGGCTTTACGAGTAAAAGATACGGATGACGATACGATTTTTGAAGTATCTGGTCGTGGCGAACTTCATTTAACTATTTTGATTGAAAATATGCGTCGTGAGGGTTATGAGCTCGCAGTTTCACGTCCACGCGTTGTTTTTCATGAAGATGAAAATGGTAACAAGTTAGAGCCATATGAGAACCTCACCGTTGACGTAGAAGATACCACTCAAGGTTCTGTGATGGAAGAATTGGGTAAACGTAAAGGCGAACTGCTTGACATGGTAAGTGATGGTAAAGGTCGCACGCGTTTAGAGTACAGAATTCCAGCAAGAGGCTTAATCGGTTTTCAGGGTGATTTCTTAACCATGACTCGCGGGACAGGATTGATGAGTCATACCTTTGATACTTATGATCAAGTAAGAGACGGCATTTTAGGTGAGCGCCATAACGGCGTTTTGATCAGCCAAGATAATGGTGAAGCAGTTGCTTATGCCTTATGGAAATTACAAGATCGTGGTCGTATGTTTGTAGTGCCTGGAGATCCTTTGTATGAAGGCATGATTATTGGTATCCATAGTCGTGACAATGACTTGGTTGTGAACCCTATTAAAGGAAAACAATTAACCAACGTTCGTGCTTCTGGAACTGATGAGGCAGTCCGTTTAGTCCCACCGATTCAGATGTCCTTAGAATACGCCGTTGAATTCATTGCCGATGACGAGCTTGTTGAGGTGACTCCAAAGAGTATTCGATTACGTAAACGTTATCTCAAAGAGCACGAGCGTAAAAAAGCTTCTAGAGATTAATTTAGATGATTTAGGTTCTTCAATTGTGAATAAGAATCTACAAAATTTGAATGGTGTTGGGCCAAGTAAGGTTTTTCTTCCGGAAGGACCTTACTTAACCGTACTTGATTTTTTAGAAAGACGCTTTCCAAGAGGCACTAGAGCGGGCTGGGAAAAGAGAATGCTTGCAGGCCGCGTCTTGAATCAAGACGGTCAGTCGCTTTATCCTGAGGCACCTTATCTGCCTAGATCCATCGTTTACTACTATCGTGAAGTAGTAGAGAACTTTGTAATTCCTTTTCAAGAAAGTATTATTTATGAAGACGAATACTTATTGGTTGCTGATAAGCCACATTATTTGCCCGTAACACCAGTTGGACCTTATATTCAAGAAACCTTGTTGGTAAGACTTAGGCAGCGCACAGGGATTGAAGCTCTGAGTGCTGTGCATCGCCTAGATCTTGAAACTGCAGGATTAGTGTTGTTTACGAAGCAGGCCAGCACTAGAAATGTCTATGCACAGTTATTTCGGAATCGATTGGTAGATAAAACGTATTTAGCCATTGCATCCTATACAGATATTCATACATGGCCAATCGAATATAAAAGCAAAATTATTAACTCCAATCAGTTTATGAAAATGCAAGATATGGAAGGTGATGAAAATGCAATTACCCAAATTGATCTTATCGAGAGAAGTGGTGATCAAGCTTTATATCAATTAAAGCCATTGACTGGCAAAAAGCATCAACTAAGGGTCCATATGAATGCAATTGGGATACCGATTTTGTATGATCAGATCTACCCCCGCATGCAAGCTTATTTGGCACCGCAAGATAGAAATTACGACAAGCCAATGCAGTTATTAGCTAAAAGCTTGGCATTTACAGACCCTATTACAGGTCAAGGACATTTTTTTGAAACCCACTTAAAACTACAGTGGCCTAAGGTTGATCTAATTGATCAAAGTTAGATATAAATAAATTTACAATGTTTGTTAAAATAATAATGAAATTATTGGTTTAATTGAGAAATTATTTTTTAGATTTAATATATATAAATCAATAATTTATTAGATTTTAAAGCCTAAGTAAGTACCCAAATTTTATCGCTTAATTTTATAATAATTTGTCTATAAGGGTTTTCCATAGATAGTATTTTTTTGAAAATAGATTAGCATTTGATCATTAGTCTAATATGGAGAAAATAATGATTATTTCTAATGTTCGTCGTCGCGTTTTAGCGACTGCTGTTGCAGTTGTGGCCTCTATTGGTCTTGCATCTGTTGCAGTAGCGCAAAACAAGGCGCCAATCAAAATTGGTTTTGGTATGGGCTTAACAGGTGGTATGGCTGCTAATGGTAAGGCGGCATTGGTGGCAATGGAAATTTGGCGTGAAGAAACGAATAAAAAAGGTGGACTATTAGGTCGTCAAGTTGAATTTGTTTACTATGATGATCAAAGTAATGCTTCTTTAGTGCCAGGTATTTACACAAAATTATTGGACGTAGATAAAGTTGACTTGATTGTTTCAGGATACGGTACGAACTTTATTGCTCCAGCGATGCCAATTGCTATGCAAAGAAACATGTTCTTTATGACTTTGTTTGGTACAAACGTCAATGCGAAATTTAACTATCCAGGTTATTTCCAGATGATGCCAAATGGTAAGGAGCCAGCAGTTGGTTTGGCAGGTGGATTCTTTGACGCAGCGATGACAGCGAAAAAGAAACCACAGACTGTAGCGATTATTGGTGGTGATAACGAATTTGCTGCGCTGACTAATGAAGGTGCTCGTGAAGTTGTTAAGCGTAAAGGTTTGAAGATTGTTTACGACAAAACATATCCACCGAATACAACTGATTACACGCCTATTTTGCGTGCAGTACAAGCAACTAATCCTGACTTGGTATTTTTCGCATCCTATCCAAACGAGACAGCAGGTATTATTCGTGCAGCGCGCGAAATCGGTTTAAAAACTGAGGTATTTGGTGGCACGATGATTGGTCTTGGTTTTGCTTCAATCAAGAAACAGTTAGGTCCATTACTCAATGGTGTTGTTGGCTATGAGTTGTATGCTGCTGAAAAGACGGTTACTTTCCCAGGTGTCGATGCCTTCTTGAAGACTTATCAATCACGTGCGGTAAAAGAGGGTGTAGATGAACTCGGTTTTTACTTACCACCCTTTGCATATGCTCAGATGGAAATCTTAGGTCAAGCAGTTGAGAAGGTTGGAAGTATCGATCAGAAGAAGCTTATTGATTATGTCCGTGCTACAAGCTTTAAAACAGTTGTTGGTGATGTTAAGTTTGCTTCTAACGGCGAATGGGAAGTTGGACGTCCCATGTATGTTCAGTATCAGGGTGTCAAAGGTAATGATCTTGATCAGTTCCGTAAGCCAGGTCCTAGCGTGATTATTTCTCCTAAATCACTTCAGTCTGGTGAGTTGATTACTCCGTATCAAGATGCAATGAAGTAAGTCTTCATTTTTAATCAATCCCCAACCTTTCTGGTTGGGGATCTATTTACAGAATTGAGTCATAGATATGTCTTTAGATTTGCTATTTAATGCGATCGTTTCCGGATTGTTGCTTGGTGGTTTTTACGCCGCAATGAGTTTAGGGCTTTCGATTTCGTTTGGTATGTTAGATATTGTGAATATTACGCATCCTGCCATGATTGTGCTTGGGGCTTATTTGGCGTGGTGGTTACATGGGGCATATGGAATTGATCCGATCGCAGCAGCCTTTTTAATGGCGCCTTTATTTGTGATCTTGGGGATCGTTGTTTACAGACTTTATTATGATCGTTTTGAAAGAGACGCTGGGGGTGGAGATTCACTGCGTGGCTTAGCATTTTTCTTTGGGCTACTTTTTATTGTTGAGATGATCTTAATCTTGGCATTTGGTGTTGATTTCCGAAACGTTAATACGCCTTATACCGATGTATCTTTGAACTTGGGTTTTGTTAACTTACCTTACCGTTTATTGATTCCATTTTTACTCTCCATTACTTTGTTGTTACTCATTCGTGAGTTCTTTAGAAGAACTTATTTTGGAAGGGCAGTTAGTGCAGTCGCGCAAGATCCATTAGCATTGCAATTAATGGGTGTTAATCCAGTTAAAGTTAAAGGTTATGCTTTTGGTTTGTCTCTTGCTGTAGCGGGATTTAGTGGTGCGATGTTAATCATCATTCAAAGTGTTCAACCTGCAGCTGGACGAGAGTACATTGGTCTGGTCTTTGCAGTTTGCGTATTAGGGGGCATGGGTAATCTTATGGGAACCCTATTTGCGGCGATGGTTTTGGGTATTGCGGAAAGTATGACCTCCACGTTTGCTGGTCCTTCATGGGCACCTGCGGTATCTTTTGGCTTACTCTTATTAACTTTAGCATTTAGACCACAAGGAATTTTTGGAAAATGAAAAATCATTCAAAATTCCTTTTTGGGGTAATGGTTGTTAGCGTAGCCTTAGGTTCGTTACCATTTCTGATTAACTCTGAATACTTCTTCTTTGCCGCTTATTCAGTCTTACAATTTGTCATCTTAGCAACCGCATGGAATATTCTCGGTGGTTATGCTGGATATGTTAATTTTGGGTCAGCTGCATTTTTTGCAATCGGTGCTTATGCCAGTGTTGCAGGTTTTAAGTTGCAGCTTCCACAAGGAGTCAACATTCTGCTAGGCACATTTGTAGCGGGTTTAATTGGTTTGGGAATGGGGTATTTAACTCTCAGACTCAAGGGGGTATTTTTCTCAATTGCCACTTTAGCTTTGTCTGTTGTATTGTTGACGATTGTCATTAACACGCCATTCTTAGGGGGAGCTCGTGGAGTATATGTCATCGTGCCACGAGAGTCGCCAATTGGAGTCGGTTATTACATTCATTGGTTATATTTTATGATTTTAGGGATGGCAATTCTCTCTGTAGTCATTGCAAGAATGATTCAGCACTCATCTCTTGGTCAGGGCTTGATGGCGATTCGAGATGATGAGTTAGCTGCTGAGGGATTAGGAGTACCGACTTTACGACTGAAATTAATTGCTACCACCATTAGTGGTGCCATGATGGGACTTGCAGGAACGACATTTCCTTATCTGATCACCTACATGGAGCCTACGGCCGTATTTAATTTATCCTTTGCAGTAAATAGTATTGCGATGCCAATTGTGGGTGGTTTAGGTACGTGGTTAGGACCCTTGATTGGCGCCTTACTGCTCGGAACTATTCAACAGGTTGGATCTGTAACCTTGTCATCAACATGGAATTTACTGATTGTTGGTGGCATGTTGGTCTTCTTTGTCACTTTGGCTCCGAATGGGATCATGGGTATTTTTAAAAAGAAATAATTCAATATGACAAATAACACACAAGAACCCCTTGTAAAAGCCTCAGGTATTATCAAACGGTTTGGTGGGTTTACAGCACTAAATAATGTTGACCTGATCATTCACCCTGGAGAGCGTTTAGGATTAATTGGACCTAATGGTTCCGGTAAAAGTACCTTAGTAAACTGCATCTCAGGTATGTTAAAAATAGATGGCGGTCAAGTTTCACTGCGAGGTAATGACATTAGTGATTTAGCGCCACATCAGCGTGTTCATGCGGGTATTGCAAGAAGTTTTCAGATTCCGAAGCCCTTTAAGTCCATGACTGTTTTAGAAAATATTAAGGTAGTGATTAATTTTTCTGGAAACCGACGCGCAGATTCAGATGATCAACGCAGTATTGATGAAAAAGCCATTGCAATTATTCAAAGTGTTGGATTACATAACAAGGCAGATGCAATTTCAGCAGGATTAACACAAGTAGAGTTGCGTAAACTTGAATTGGCACGAGCAATGTCAGCGAATCCTCAATTGTTAATTGCCGATGAAGCTTTAGCTGGTTTATCTGGAGCTGAGGTAGATGAGATTCTCGAGCTCATTATGGGTATGAAGCAAAAAGGTATCTCTGTTTTAATGATTGAGCACATCATGAGTGCCGTCATGCAGTTCTCAGAGCGTTTAATGGTCTTAGTGGCAGGCACTAAAGTTGCTGATGGTAACCCACAAGATGTAATCAATAATCCCGAAGTGATAAAGGCATATCTTGGCGAATAAAATTATTCTTAAAGACATTGATGCCGCATATGGAGCGGTACAGGTCTTGCATGGCATTTCCATGGAAGTTTCAAATGGTGAGACGGTTGCATTACTTGGTACGAATGGTAATGGTAAGTCGACATTGATTAAGTGTGTGGCTGGACTCGTGAAACCAACTGCCGGTCGTGCTGAGGTGGTGATTGATGATGTTACGCATGACTTAAGAAAACTGGCTCCTGAAGAGATAGTTAATTTAGGTGTGGCAATGGTTCCAGAGGGAAGAAGATTATTTCCGCTACTTAGCGTAAAAGAAAATCTTTTACTTGGAGCCTCAAGATCTCATGCAAGAGCTCATGTGAATGAAACGATGGAATATTGTTTTGAAGTGTTTCCGAAATTGCGTGAACGTGCAAGTCAACGTGCCGGGAGTATGAGCGGTGGAGAGCAACAAATGGTTGCTTTGGCACGCGCTCTCATGAGTATGCCGAAGATCTTATTGATTGATGAACCCTCAGTTGGTTTAGCACCGATTATTGTGAAACAAATGATTGATAAGATTGGCGAATTAAAAGTACAAAAAGGTTTAACTGTACTGATGGCGGAACAAAACTTTACACAAGCGATGCGGATTGCAGATCGAGGTTATGTGATTGTGCATGGCGAAATCAAGATTGAAGGAAGTGCTGCAGAGCTTGCGAGTAATGATATTGTTCGTAAGTTATATATGGGTGTTTAAGACAAAGGTTATATAGTGAAATATTCTTTACCAAGTGAACGTGTTCCATTTGTTCCAATCGTAGACCGTCCGCAGTGGATTTTGCCGAATGGCAATAATTTACTAGTTTGGATTATTGTAAATGTAGAACATTGGACAATGGCTAATGCCATGCCAAGAATGGTTTTAAGTCCTCCAATGGGTCAACCCTTATTGCCGGATGTACCGAATTGGTCATGGCATGAATACGGTATGCGTGTTGGCTTTTGGCGTATTTTTGATGCATTGGTTCAAAGAAATATTGTGCCAACATTGGCGACTAACGGCATTGTTTGTGAGTCCTATCCAAGAGTCGTGGAATCTACTTTAAAACATGGTTGGGAAATGATGGGTCATTCTTATGTGCAAGGACCGATGCATAAATTACCTAACCAGTTAGAGTCCATTGAAAAAACAATCGACACTATTAAAAGTTTTACTGGTCAGGCTCCGATTGGTTGGGAAAGTCCAGGACTTACTGAAAATGAAGAAACGATTGATCACTTATCAAAAGCAGGCATACAGTATGTTGCTGACTGGCCCCTAGATGATCAGCCGACATGGATTGAGGCATCACCCAAGCCTGTTTTATCTGTGCCTTATACAGTTGAAACGAATGACATACCCATGATGTTACTCCAGCAGCATCGTGGAGAAGAAATGCTGTTACGTGGTCGTGAACAGTTCGATCGTCTTCTAGCTGATAGCCACACTATACCTCGTGTGATGGCCATCAGCGTGCATCCCTACATTACAGGAGCTGCTCATCGCATTTGTTATTTTGAGCAATTATTAGATTATGTGCAATCGAAGAAGGGTGTTTCGATTCGGACGGGTGAGCAGATCAATGATTTATATCGCGCTCAGTTTCCTGCTCCACCCATTAAGAAATAACAATAATAATAAATAACTACAATACTTAAAATTAATTTG
>Ga0214921_10008919_pt1 | contig 12827 bp, 10 predicted proteins | sample LL1505_MetaG_FD_177992 | JGI IMG/M metagenome (GOLD analysis project Ga0214921, IMG submission 177992) | Freshwater microbial communities from Lake Lanier, Atlanta, Georgia, United States - LL-1505 | ecosystem: Environmental > Aquatic > Freshwater > Lake | place: USA: Georgia | collected... | reverse complement strand
CTGCCGGCCTGACGATCGGACCCAAGGGCGATATCTGGACCACGGACAACCAAGTGGACGGCCTGGGTGATGACATTCCTCCTGGCGAGTTGAACAAGCTGACCAAGGCCGGCGAGCATTTTGGCTTCCCGTACTACAACGGTCACTTCAAAGTGGCGGGCTCTCCTGCTGCTGAAGACCTGAAGGACATGAAAGAGCCCGCAGGCCATATCTTCCCGCAAGTGGAGTTCCCTGCGCACCAGGCCCAACTGGGTGTGGCGCACTACACCGGCAAGGCCTTCCCCGCGAAGTACCAAAACGGCTTGTTCGTGGCATCGCATGGTTCTTGGAACCGTACCGTACCAAGCGGCTACCTGATCAACTTCGTGCCAATCAAGGCCGACGGCAATGCAGGACCTTCTGAAGTATTCGCCGACGGATTCTTGGACAAAGTTACAGGTCGCGCTTTGGCTCGCCCTGTAGACGTGGCCAACTTGCCTGACGGCTCGATCTTGGTGTCGGACGACTATGCTGGCGCGATCTATCGCATCAGCTACACCGGCAACTGATCGGAGAAATAACCAAGGGACTGCGTCCCTTGGTTTGAGCGAACCGGGGCCCTTTCGGGGGCCCCACTTTTTTATTCCGTGAATCCATGAAGACCCTTCTTTTCCCTTTGCTGCTGAGTGCTGCGTTTTCCGCGCTGGCAGATGATGTGACACAAGGCCGTGCCAAGGCCGAAGCGGCGTGCGCCCTCTGCCACGGAGTCACCGGCCAAGCCACGCTCCCCAATGCCCCCCACCTCGCGGGCCAGCAGGCGATCTACCTGAGCGAGCAATTAAAGAACTACCGCAGCGGCAAGCGGCACAACGAGGTCATGAACATGATCGCCAAACCACTGACGGACGCTGAAATTACCCAGCTGGTGGCCTGGTACAGCGCCGTGAAGGTCACGGTCGAAGCACCCTGACCGCAATCGTTTTTATTGGTTTAGAGCATAATTTTTTGAGATTTTTATGTCCCCCCTGTTGAAGCCCACGCCTGTGGCGGTCGCCCTTTTTTCTTTGATCGCCAGCCTCCACGCACCGACCAGCGCCCAAACATTGGACGAGGTGGTAGTCAGCGCCTCGCGTGCGGAGGCCCGCAGCTTTGACGCGCCCGCGGCCATCCAAACGGTAAGCCGCGAAACCATCCAAAACGGTGGCCCGCAGGTCAATTTGTCCGAGTCCCTGGTGCGGGTGCCCGGCCTGACCATCTTGGACCGCAGCAACTACGCGCAGGACTTGCAGCTCTCGATTCGCGGCTTTGGCGCGCGCGCGGCCTTCGGCATTCGCGGCATCCGGCTGCTGATTGACGGCATTCCGGCCTCCACCCCCGACGGACAAGGCCAAGGCTCCTCGGTCAGCCTGACCTCGATGGACCACATTGAAGTCTTGCGGGGCCCGCTGGCGCAGCTCTACGGCAACGCCTCGGGCGGCGTGATCCAGGCCTTTACCAAGCCGGCCTCCAAGGTGCCGCTGGTGGACTACCAGTACTACGTGGGCGACTTTGGGTTGCACCGCGCGGATTACCAGTTTTCTGACACCGTAGGGGACTACGGCATCGTGGCCGACTACAGCACCTTCAGCATCGACGGCTACCGCGACAACAGCCGCACCGAGCGCAAGCAGTTCAACGGCAAACTCGACTTCAATGCCAATGACCAGACGCGTGTGAACGTGGTGTTCAACCAGTTTGATATGCCACTGGCGCAGGATCCGCTGGGGTTGACGGCGGCGCAACTGGCGGCAAATCCTGTAGGGGCTGGCAACTACGCCACCTTGTACCAGGCGCGCAAAGCTGTGCTGCAAAACCAATTGGGTGGCGCGGCGACCTATACCGTAGACCGCGACCGCTCCCTCACCGGACGCGTCTACTACGGCACCCGGGACAATTTGCAGTTCCAAAGCGCGAACACCATTACCGATCCGCCCGTTGCCACCTGGGTTGGTCTGAATAGATCCTACTACGGCCTGGGCCTTCAATACAACGCGAATACGACGTGGGGCGCTACCCCAGTGCAGTGGGTGGGTGGCTACGAATTCGACCGCTCTCGTGAATATCGCCAAGGGGGCGCGAGCCGCACTGGCGAAAAATTCGGCGATGTGACTCGCAGTGAAGACAACCTGGCCGAAAACAGCGACCTCTTTGTCCAGGCCACGGCCCATGTCTCGGACTCGGTGTCGGTGGTCGGCGGGGTGCGCCACAGCACGGTGCGGTTTATCAGCGACGATTACTACATTAAGTCGGACAACCCTGATGGGTCGGGCAACCGCAGCTACAGCGCGGCAACCCCCGTTTTGGGCGTGACCTACTACGCCAGTGAGCATCTCAACGTCTACGCAAACTACGGCCAAGGCTTCGAATCGCCAACACTGGCGGAAATGGCATACAGCAAAAACCCCATTAGCGGCGCTAGCAGCCCGGTGGCGTCATTCAATCCCACCTTGAATGCCGCCAACAGCCGCCACTACGAAATAGGCAGTAAATGGGCGCCTAGCCGCCAAAGCCGGGTGGACTTTTCGGTCTACCAGATTGATACCACCGACGAGCTCGTGGTTGCGCAAAGTTTCAAAGGCTCCACAGCCTACGTGAATGCGCCCACCACATCCCGCGCGGGCTGGGAACTCGCCGCTAGCACCTTGCTGTCGCCCCAGGTCTCTGCTTCGCTGTCAGCCTCGGCGATCAATGCCCAGTACACCAGTGACTTTGACTGTGTTGGATTGCTGTGCAACGGCAAATCCAAGATTCCCTCTGGCAGCAAGATTCCCGGGATTCCGGAGACGTCGCTGTTCTCCGAGTTTGCCTGGACCAGCGCCCCACGGCAAATTGGCGCCAAATCACCGGCGGTGGGTACGCGGCTTGGATTTGAAGTGGTACAGGCGGGTCGAATTTACGTCAACGATTTGAACGACTTGAAACCTGCGGATGGACGCACCATTTTCAACCTCAGCGCCAGCCAGCGTTGGGCGTTGGACAAGGCTGCCGTCACGTTGTACGCGCGCCTCAACAACGCCTCCGATGAACGGTATGTGGGCTCGGTCATCGTGAACCAGAGCTACAAGCAGTTTTATGAACCCGGTCTGCCCCGCAACTGGGTGCTCGGCGTTTCAGTCTCCGCGCCGCTGTAAGCGCCAGCGGCGGTGGGGTTACTCCACCGCCACCGGCACGCGCTGGGCCAGCGCGCACATGAGTTCGTAGCCCAGGGTTTGGGCGCACGCGGCGACTTCGTCAATGCCCAGCACCTCGCCGGTCGAGGCGGTGCCCCACAGCGTCACTTCGCTGCCCAGGGTGGCGCTGGGCAAATCTGTCAAATCCACGGCGAGCATGTCCATGCTGACCCGGCCCACCGTGGTGCTGCGCGCGCCGTTGACCAAGACCGGCGTGCCGCTAGGGCAGACGCGGGGGTAGCCGTCGGCATAACCGCAGGCCACCACGCCGATGCGCATCGTGCGCTCGGCGACAAAGCCCGACCCGTAACCCACGGTGTCGCCCGGCTGCAGATCTTGCGTGGCAATCACCTGCGCACGCAGGCTCATGGTGGGCTGCAAGCCCCAGTGGGCGGCGGGGTGTTCGGGGTGGTCCGGCGCGCTGCCGTACAGGGCGATGCCGATGCGCACCCAGTCGTTGGCACATTGCGCATGGCGCAGGGTGGCCGCGCTGTTGCTGATGCAACGCTCGCCCGGCAGGTCGGTGCTGGCGGCCTCAAAGACCGCCAACTGCCGGGCCACGCCGATCGCACCATCGGCATCGCTGAAGTGGGTCATCAGCGAGATTTCGTCCACCTGAGGCAAGGCGTTCAGGCGGGTCCAGGCGGCACGGTACTGCTCGGGGCGGAAGCCCAGCCGGTTCATGCCGCTGTTCATTTTCAGGAACACCCGCTGCGGCACATTGGTTTTGTGGGCAGCGAGCATGTCGATTTGCGCCTCGCTGTGGACCGTGTGCCACAGGTCCAAGCGCGAGCACCATTCCAGATCGCGCAGCTCAAAAGCGCCCTCCAGCAACAAAATGGGCCCACGCCAGCCCAATGTGCGCAGGCGCTGGGCCTCGTCCAGGTCCAGCAGGGCAAAGCCGTCGGCGCCACGCAGGCCCTCAAAGACGCGTTCGATGCCGTGGCCATAGGCGTTGGCCTTGACCACCGCCCAGGCGCGGGCATCGGGAGCGCGGGCCCGGGCGGTTTGCAGGTTGTGGCGCAGGGCCTGGGTATGGATGGTGGCTTGGATAGGGCGTGGCATGGCGCAACTGTAGCCGCGCCGGGGCCAGGGATATGGCGCCTCACGGTGCGCCTGCGTGCTATAACCCTCGGACTTTGCCGACTGACCCGCCTCACACCACCGCCATTTCCCTGTAGCGATTTGCACCTTTATTGATGAAACGCGGTTTTTTCACCATCATGGCAGCGCAGTTTTTCAGCTCGCTGGCCGACAACGCCTTGTTTGTGGGTGCGGTGCAGTTACTGCGGAGCGCCCAAGCGCCGGAGTGGCAGCAGGCGGCCCTGGTGCCGATGTTTGCACTCTTTTATGTCGTGCTGGCGCCGTTTGTGGGGGCCTTTGCCGATGCATTCCCCAAAGGACGCGTGATGTTGTTCAGCAACGGCATCAAGATTGCGGGCTGCTTGATGATGCTGTTTGGCAGCCACCCGCTGATGGCCTATGCGGTGGTGGGCCTGGGCGCAGCCGCCTATTCACCCGCCAAATACGGCATCCTGACGGAGTTGCTGCCGGCCTCGCAACTGGTCAAAGCCAACGGCTGGATTGAGGGCCTGACGATCGCCTCGATTATTTTGGGCGTGCTGCTGGGCGGACAGTTGGTTGGGCCCCAAGTTGCCCCCTATTTATTGAACTTCGACATTCCGGTGATTGACACCGGCATTGACACGCCACCCGAGGCGGCGATCAGCGTACTGATCTTTGTCTATCTGCTGGCGGCCTGGTTCAACACCCGCATTCCACTCACCGGCGTGGAAATGCGCCCGCTGCCGCACAGCATCATCAGCTTGCTGCCCGATTTCTGGTCCTGCAACACCCGGCTGTGGGGCGACAAACTGGGGCAGATTTCCTTGGCGACCACCACCCTGTTTTGGGGGGTGAGCGGTAATTTACGCTACATCGTACTGGCATGGGCCGCCATGGCGCTCGGGTATTCGGTGACGCAGGCCTCATCGCTGGTAGGCGTTGTCGCAGTCGGAACGGCGGTAGGCGCGGTGGTGGCCTCCTTGCGGATGCGTCTGGAATTTGCGACCCGCGTCATGCCGCTGGGCGTGGCCATGGGGGTGCTGGTGATCCTGCTGATTTTTATCTCCAATGTCTGGGTGGCCGCACCGTTCTTGATTTTGCTGGGCGGCCTTGGCGGCTTTTTGGTGGTGCCCATGAACGCATTGCTGCAACACCGCGGCCACAACCTGATGGGCGCCGGGCGCTCTATTGCGGTGCAAAACTTCAATGAGCAGACCTGCATTCTGGTGCTGGGCGGCCTGTACAGCCTGTCTGCGGGCATGGGTGTTTCAGCCTTCGCAGCCATTAGCGCCTTTGGCATTTTGGTAGCGGGTTGTATGTGGCTGATCAAACGCTGGCATGAACGCAATTGCCGCGAGCACGGCGAAGAAGTCGAGCACCTGCTCGAAATCGCACGCAACGACAACCTGCACGGATGACCCGCCGGCAGACAGCGCTGGCGGCATCCGCGCTGCTTCTCAATGCGCTTTGCTACGGCCTGATGTGGCTGCCGTTTCAAGGTTTGGCCGCTCTGGGGCTGCACCCCCTTTGGGCCACCGTGCTGGTGGACTTGCTGGTACTGGTTGCTATCTTGGTTTATCGCCCGGGTGCCCTGGCGCCCATCGGCCAGTCTGGCTGGTTGTGGCTCCTGTTGCTTGCGGGGGGTATGACCAACGTGGGATTCAACTGGGCCGTGACCGTGGGCGATGTGGTGCGCGTGGTGCTGCTTTTTTATCTGATGCCGGCCTGGGTGGTGGTACTTGCTTGGCCGCTGCTGGGGGAGCGACCTACCCGCGCGTCACTCGGGCGGGTGGCCTTGGCGGTTGGTGGCGTCGTGCTGGTGCTCAAGACGCCAGACTCACCCTGGCCGTGGCCCCAAGATTTGGCCGATGGCCTTGCTTTACTCGGCGGTCTGAGTTTTGCACTGACCAATATCTTGCTGCGCAAATTGCGGGCCGTTCACCCTTTGACATTGACGAGCGCCATGGTGGCGGGCGGCGCCCTGATGTGTTCGGTGGCAGGCGTGATTGGGTTGGCGACCGGCGTGGTAAACGTATTTCCTGCAGTGGCCTGGTCTTGGGTCGGTGTAGCGCTGGTGCTTTGGCTGATGGTCGGTGTCGGCAGTGCAGCGCTCCAATATGGTGCGGCCCGCCTGAGCGCCAACGCCACCTCTTTGATCATGCTATGCGAGGTGGTGTTTGCCAGCGGTTCAGCGGTGCTGCTAGGGGCCGCAACGCTGTCATGGGCCACCGTGCTGGGTGGCGCCCTGATCATGCTGGCGGCGCTCTTGTCTGCGGTATCCTCGGGCGCGCCTGCGCTGGCTGTGGAGCCTGCCTAGGTGGCCGGTGCCCGCCGCTCGGGGCAGCGATTCCAACGACTCTGTGACGGAAAGTAGCCATGACCACTGCCTATGACTTTGATGCCCTTGCCATTGATGGCAAGCCACTCGCGTTGAGTACCCTCTCAGGCAAAGCCCTGCTCGTCGTCAACACGGCCAGCGCCTGCGGGTTTACGCCGCAGTTTGCCGGCCTAGAGGCGCTACACCAGAAATACGGGGCCCAGGGCCTGGTGGTGCTGGGCTTTCCCTGCAACCAGTTTGGTGCCCAGGACAAGGGCAGCAACAGTGAGATTGCCCAGTTTTGCCAAAAAAATTACGGCGTGAGCTTTACCATGATGTCCAAGGTGGACGTCAACGGCGCCACGGCGCACCCCTTGTTCCAGTGGTTGCGCCAGCAGGCGCCAGGGATCTTGGGTACGGAATCCATCAAGTGGAACTTCACCAAGTTTTTAGTCGGGCCGGACGGCCTGGTCCGCAAACGCTTTGCGCCCACCGACAAGCCGGCCCAACTGGCCCAGGACATTGAGGCGGTGCTGCCACACCCCTGAAGCGTTCGCCGCGATGGCTTCGTCCAAGCAATCTTTGGTGTTCGGCTTTGTGGTGGTGCCGAACTTTTCCCTGATTGCCTTGAGCGCGTGCGTGGATCCGCTGCGCATTGCCAATGGCGTGTTAGGCCGGCCGAGCTACCGATCGGTGTTGCTATCGGTCGACGGCGGACTGGTCGCCTCCAGCGATGGCATCCAGCTCATGACCCAGCACAGCTTGGCGGATGCGCCGCCCTTGGACGTGGTGTTTGTGATTGGCCCCAACCCCATTCCCAGCCGCGGACTGCGTCCGCTCACGCTCTGGCTCAAGAAAATGGCCGCCCAAGGCCTGCCACTGGGGGGCATTGACACCGGGGCCTACCTGATGGCGCAGGCCGGCCTGCTAGACGGCTACCGCAGCACCATTCACTGGGAAGACCACGAGGCGCTGGCCGGGCAGTTTCCCCAAGTGATCGTGACCCAGCATTTTTTTGAAGTGGACCGGGACCGCTACACCTGCAGTGGCGGTGTAGCGCCGCTGGACCTGATGACTTACCTGCTGACCAAAGCGCCGGGCAGCCGCCAACTGGCAAACGAGGTGGCCAACTTGCTGGTGGTGGAGCGCCGCAGCCTGACCGATGTGCAGACCGTCTCCATCATCCACCAGGAGCGCGTGACCCACCCGGCCGCGGTCGAGGCACTGCGGCTGATGGAGGCCAATGTCAGCGAACCGCTGACCATTGCAGAGATCGCGCAGTTTGCCGGCATGCCGCTGAGAAGTTTGCAGCGGCTTTTTCGCCAGCAATTTGCCAAATCGGCCGAGCGCATCTATTTGGACATTCGGCTTTCGCATGCGCGCATTTTGGTGCAGCGCAGCGACAAAAGCATCCGTGACATTGCCCTGCAGACGGGATTTGCCTCGCCATCGCACCTGACAGCGCGATATACGCCCCGTTTTGGCGCGCCACCCCAAAAGGACCGTGCAAACCGACAGCAAGGGCTGGCATTTAAAGAAAGACTGTTGGCGTAATTCGGTATGCTTCGTCGTGGTTTTGCCTTAATACTCGGGGGCAATACCCACCCACTCTCGGAGAACCCCCATGACCATGCCCAACCTGATCACCATCGACAACGGCGAGCGCGTGCGCCACAGCTTTTCCGATGCGGAATACGCCAACCGCATTCGCAAACTGCGCGCCATGATGGCGCAGCGTTCGGTCGACACCGTGGTGTTTACCAGTTACCACAACATCAATTACTACAGCGATTTTCTGTACTGCTCGTTTGGTCGCTTCTACAGCCTGGTAGTCACACAAGACAAGGCGGTGATCATTGCCGCCAACATCGATGGTGGACAACCCTGGCGCAAAGGCGTGTGCGACCGCGCGGTGATTTACACCGACTGGCAAAGCGGCAACTACTTCCGCGCCATTGCGCAAGAGGTGCCCAACCATGGCCGTGTGGGCCTGGAATATGACCACCTGCCCTTGGAGCGCATGGACAAGATCAAGTCGGTGTTGACCCACGTGGAATTCACCAACATTGCCGCGGATTGCATGAAGCTACGGATGGTCAAGTCGGCCGAAGAAATCGAGTTCATCAAGAACGGCGCCCAAGTTTGCGACGTGGGCGGCGCAGCCTTGGTCGCCGCCGTGCACGAAGGTGTGCCGGAGCACGAAGTGGCGCTGGCGTCCACCCAGGCCATGGTGCGCGAGATCGCGAAGCGCTACCCCCACACTGAGCTGATGGACACCTGGACCTGGTTCCAGTCCGGCATCAACACGGATGGCGCCCACAACCCGGTGACAACGCGCAAAGTGCAAAAAGGCGACATCCTGAGCCTGAACTGCTTTTCCATGATCTCGGGCTACTACACGGCACTGGAGCGCACACTGTTTTTCGGGGAGGTGGACGCCGCATCCCTGAAGCTGTGGGAAGTCAATGTGCGCGTGCACGAAGAAGGCCAAAAATTGGTCAAGCCCGGCATGCGCTGCTGTGACGTGGCCCTTGAACTCAACAAGATCTACGAAGAGTACGGCCTACTGCAGTACCGCACCTTTGGCTACGGGCACTCTTTTGGCGTGCTCTCGCACTATTACGGGCGTGAAGCTGGGCTCGAGTTCCGTGAAGACATCGAGACCGTGCTTGAGCCCGGCATGGTGGTTTCCATCGAGCCCATGATCATGCTGCCTGAGGGTTTGCCCGGTGCCGGTGGCTACCGCGAACACGATATATTGGTGGTCACTGAACACGGACACCAAAACATCACCGGTTTCCCTTACGGCCCCAAGCACAACGTCATCCCCGCATAGGCACAAAACCTGCTTATCTGATGGACTCAACCTGAATCTGGAATCCGCTCCCCATGCAAAAGCCCTATGTCCGCTTCGACCACGTAGAAAAAAGCTACGACGGTCGGCAGCTCGTGGTGCAAGACCTCAACCTTGACATTGCCCAAGGAGAGTTCCTGACCTTGCTAGGGCCCTCGGGTTCCGGCAAGACCACCACGCTGATGATGCTGGCGGGTTTTGAGACCGCCACGGCGGGTGAGATTTACCTCGACGGCAAGCCCATCAACCGGATCGCGCCCGAGCACCGCAACATTGGCATGGTGTTTCAGAGCTATGCGCTGTTTCCGCACATGACGGTGGCTGAGAACGTGGGCTTTCCGTTAAGCGTGCGGGGAGTGACCGGCAGTGTGGCGCAGGAGCGCGTTATGCGCGTGCTCGACAAGGTGGGGCTCAAAGGATTTGAGTCGCGCCGCCCGGCGCAAATGTCGGGCGGGCAGCAGCAGCGCGTGGCCGTGGCGCGTGCGCTGGTGTTTGAGCCGCAGTTGGTGCTCATGGACGAGCCGCTTTCGGCCCTGGACAAACAACTGCGCGAACAATTGCAGTACGAGATCAAGCGCCTGCACCACGACCTGGGCATCACGATCGTCTACGTCACCCACGACCAGACCGAGGCACTGGCCATGTCGGACCGCGTCGCTGTGTTCCACCAGGGCCGGATCCAGCAGATCGACACCCCCACGCAGCTGTACGAGAGCCCGTCCAACGCCTTTGTCGCGCAATTTATTGGCGAGAACAACACGCTGCACGGGCACGTGAGCGCGCTGTCGGGGGGCGACTGCGAGGTGACGCTCGCCAATGGCCTGCGCTTGGCCGCCCAGCCAGTGGGCGTGCAGCAAGTGGGCCAGGCCACCCGCCTGTCGATCCGCCCCGAGCGAATTCACCTGAACCCGCCCACCGGCGCGGTTCAGACCCTGGTGAGTGGCACGGTGGTCGATGTGACCTACCTGGGCCGCTATGCCCGCCTGCGCATGAACGCGTGCGGACTTGAAGATTTCATCGTTACGCTTCCCAACGATGGACGCGACCTGAGCTTGCAAGCCGGCAGCACGGCCACCCTCGGGTGGAATGTGGCCGACTGCCGGGCTCTGGACGGCGTGTAAGGGCGGCATTCATTCACTTAACAGGAAATCAGCATGTTCAAGAAGATTCATTTAAGCGCTCTGACGGTCGTTAGCGCCGCCGTTATTGCCGTCCTGCCAACGACTGGCGCTGCCCAACAAGCGTTGACCGTGGCCTCTTGGGGTGGCGCGTACACCAACAGCCAGGTCGAGGCGTACCACAAGCCCTATACGGCCAAGACCGGCACCAAGATCACCTCGGTGGACTGGGGCGGAACCTTGGGCGAGATCAGTGCACAGGTCAAGTCCGGCAATATCAAGTGGGATGTCGTGGACTTGGAGCCTGCTGAGGCACTCAAAGGCTGCGAAGAAGGCCTGCTTGAGAAGATCGACCCCAGCAAACTCCCCGCTGGCGCGGATGGCACACCTGCGGCCAAAGACTTTTCGGCCGGCATGATTCTGCCTTGCGCGATCGGCGTCATCACCTATGCGAACATTGTGGCCTACGACAAAGCCAAAATGGGCGCCAACGGCCCCAAGACGCTGGAAGACTTCTTTAACGTCAGCAAGTTCCCTGGTAAGCGCGGTGTCAAGAAAGACCCCAGCGTGATCCTGGAGTGGGCGCTGATGGCTGACGGCGTGGCGGTGGGCGATGTCTACAAAGTGCTTGGAACTCCCGCGGGCGTGGACCGTGCGTTCAAGAAGCTCGACACCATCAAGAGCAGCATCGTCTGGTGGAGCGCCGGCGCGCAACCGCCCCAGTTGCTGGCCGCAGGTGAAGTCGTCATGACCCACGCTTGGCACGGACGCATTGTGGACGCCAACACCAAAGAGAAGAAAGACTTTGCGGTGATGTGGGACGGCCAAGTGCAAATTCCTGACCTGTACGCGATCCTCAAAGGCACGAAGAACTTGGACGCAGCGCAAGACTTCATCCGTTTTGCTAGCAGCAGTCAGCCCTTGGCCGATCAAGCCAAGTACATCCCCTATGCGCCCACCCGCAACTCGGCTTTGGCTTTGATTCCTGCTTCTAACCCCTACAAAGCATGGTTGCCCAATGCCGGTCACCCTGGCCGCTCCATGCCCACCAACGCACAGTTTTGGATGGAAAACGGGGACGATCTGAACAAGAAGTTCGCAGCCTGGTTGGCCAAGTAAGAACATGACAGCGATCAGCACACGGGAGCTGGGGCAGCGCCTGCGCAAAGCAGAGCGGCGCGGCCACCTGTGGGCCTATGCGCTGATCGCGCCCTTGTTCCTATTTGTCGCATTGAGCTTTCTGTTGCCGCTGGGTACGGTATTGCTCAACAGCGTCTATGACCCGATCATTCCAGACAACCTGGCCCGCACCGTGCGTGCTCTGGACGACTGGAATGGTCCGCGGGATCAGGCGCCACCGGAGCCGGTGTTTGCCGCACTGGCCCTGGACCTCAAAGAAGCCGTGCAGGAGCAAAAAGCCGGCTCGATTGCCAACCGCCTGAATATTGAAGAATCTGGCCTGCGCACCATTTTTATGCGCGCGGCGCGGCGAATCGCCAGCCAAGAAGAAGGCCCCTGGACCCCGTTTTTTGAAGCCGCCGATCCCGCATGGACCCAGCCTGCGATCTGGGGCACGATCCGCAACCTTGCAAAACCCACGCATTCGCTGTTTTTCTTGTCCGCGCTGGACTCGCGCCGTCTGCCGGACGGCAGCGTTGTCCCCCAGCCTGACGATCAGCGCATCCACATCACCATTTATCTAAGGACTCTGGGTGTCGCGTTCACCGTTACCGCGATGTGCATTTTGCTGGGCTTTTCACTGTCCTACATGTTGGCCCATCTGCGCGACAAGACCGCCAATTTGCTGCTGATTCTGGTGCTGCTGCCGTTTTGGACCTCGCTGCTGGTGCGCACCACCGCCTGGATGGTGGTACTGCAGAAAGAAGGGGTCATCAACTCTTTGCTGCAAGCCGTCGGGCTCATCGCCGAGCCGCTGCCCTTGGTGTTTAACCGCTTTGGCGTGGTGGCCGCCATGACCCACATCCTGCTGCCCTTCATGATCTTGCCGATGTATTCGGTGATGCGACAAATCCCGCCGTCGTATGTGCGTGCTGCGCGCTCGCTGGGAGCGAGCCCCACCACCGCGTTCTTGCGGGTGTATTTGCCCCAGTGCGTGCCCGGTGTCGGCGCGGGCGCCTTGCTGGTGTTCATTTTGGCGCTGGGCTACTACATCACGCCAGCGTTGCTGGGGGGCTCGACCGACCAGATGATCAGCTACTTTGTGGCCGACAACATGGGCCGCTCGCTGAACTGGGGCCTGGCCTCGGCGCTGGCCGCCATCTTGT
>Ga0214921_10008917_pt1 | contig 12828 bp, 9 predicted proteins | sample LL1505_MetaG_FD_177992 | JGI IMG/M metagenome (GOLD analysis project Ga0214921, IMG submission 177992) | Freshwater microbial communities from Lake Lanier, Atlanta, Georgia, United States - LL-1505 | ecosystem: Environmental > Aquatic > Freshwater > Lake | place: USA: Georgia | collected 2015-05-28 | reverse complement strand
TGATATATGGCAAATTGATTTCAGTTTGGGTACTGCTTGACAATTCTATCTTAGCTTTTTCAGCCGCTTCTTTCAAACGTTGCAATGCCATAGGATCTTTGCGCAAGTCAACGCCTTCATCTGATTTAAATTCATCAGCCATCCAATCGATAATCACTTGGTCAAAATCGTCTCCACCTAAGTGGGTATCACCATCTGTGCTTTTTACTTCAAATACACCATCACCTAATTCAAGTACAGACACATCATGAGTTCCTCCACCGCAGTCAAAAACTACAATTTTAGAATCATGGTGTTTTTTATCCAAACCATAAGCCAATGCTGCAGCTGTAGGTTCATTGATAATACGTTTAACCGTTAGACCAGCAATTTCGCCAGCTTCCTTTGTGGCTTGACGTTGTGCATCATTGAAGTATGCAGGAACGGTGATTACAGCTTCTTTCACTTCATAACCAAGATAATCTTCAGCTGTTTTCTTCATTTTTTGAAGTATCATAGCTGATATTTCTTGGGGAGAATATAATCTTCCATCGATATCTACACGAGGCGTATTGTTATCTCCTTTTTTTACAGTATAAGACATTCTGCTGATTTCAGTTGCCACCTGATCGAAGGTGTTACCCATAAATCTTTTTATAGAAGAAAGGGTGTTTTTGGGATTTGTAACGGCTTGACGTTTGGCAGGGTCACCAATTTTACGTTCGCCATCTTTAATAAAAGCTACAATAGAAGGAGTTGTTCTGCGTCCTTCACTGTTAGCAATAACCACTGGCTCATTGCCCTCCATAACGGCAACGCATGAGTTGGTTGTTCCTAAGTCTATTCCTATAATTTTGCTCATAATTTTTCTTTACAATGAGTCAGCAATGATAATACCATCCTTGTTTTGTCAGTTTTTATGATAAACAATGGCACATTTCGAGGATTCAAAAATTTGAAAACTGACTAACAAATGTCTATTTGTCAGACTTAAGAAGGAGACGCAAAAGGAAAAGGCTCAAATACTCATATAAACAAAGTAAACAATAGCGAAGATTATGGCTAGTTTAACCAAGTTGAACATAGTTTTAATAAGCATAGATATATAAGCCAAAATAGTGATGACAAGAAAGGCAAGTCCGATACTTAGCATTTCATTTTGGTAAGAACTTAAAAAGTCAATCTGAGCAGAGTGAATGGCTTTGCTCAAAAAATGACCAAATGGGTATGACGGTTTATGTCCCATCCACTTGACTTGGGCATATTCGTAAAATGCCCTGCCACTGATAATCGGGGCAATTAGCATCAACAATACCCCAAGGGCCTTAAACAACAATTTCAACATGATTTGAACTCGTTATTTTTTATCAATCATTTTATACAGTTCGTCAAGTTTAGGCGAAAGGATAATCTCTGTTCTGCGATTTTTGGCGCGACCCTCAGGTGAGTCGTTGCTAACTTTAGGCATATACTCTCCACGACCAGCGGCAGTAAGTCTTTTAGCATTTACTTTGTTTTCATCGCTCAATAGCCTAACAATATTGCTAGCACGAGCAGTACTTAAATCCCAATTGTCAGCAAACTTATCTGTTTTGATTGGTTTATTGTCGGTATGACCTTCTATAAGTACATCAATATCAGAGTTCTTATTTAAAATTTCAGCCACTTTTTTGATGGCATCTTTACCTTTCTCCTCCACATCAGCGCTACCTGATTTGAATAATAACTTATCTGATAAAGAAACATATACTTTACCATTTTTCATTTCAACTGTTAGTTCATCAGAATTAAAACTCAACAAAGCCCTTTTCACGATTTCATTCAAGGCATTGGTAACTGAGTCTTGTCTGCGGATATAAGCCTCTAATTCTACTAATCTTTTTTCACGTTGCGCCAATTCTTCGCCTTTTTGTTTCAATGCCATATTTAGCTGTTCAGTTTTGCTCAAAGATGATTTTAGCAAATCCGTATATCGTATATTCATCTCAGCATAATCAACTTGTAAGCCTTTGTGTTTTCTATCTAAATCATTGTAACGGGTAGTCAAATCATTAAACTCATTGGTCAATTTACGATGTGCAATACCGCGCTCAGTAGTATCCTTTGCGTATTGAATAGCTAAATCATACAATGAATCACGTTGAGCCGTAGATTTCTTTAACCTATCACTCATAAATAGGTTATGCGATTTTTGTTTGAATCCTTTTGGGGTTTTATAAGCGCCTTTAGGCTCGCCTATTTGAGCTAATAAGGTATTACTTATAATCAGGGTCAAGACAAATGTCAAAATGTGTTTCATATGAATATAAAATTAGAACTGCAAATTTTTGAATATTATGGAGAATAACATCATTGTTTTATACAGCACTTATGTGGAATGAACATATTTAACTACTATTCTGTTTTTCGATATTTTTTTATATTTCGACCATATTAGAAAGCCTATGAAAAAGCTTATTATACAAATGACCTGCATGGTATTGTTATCAAGTTGTGGAGGCATGTTTAACAGCAAAAGTTATTTGCAGACTAGAGTAAATTTTTATTCAGCCTATAGAAGTGGCAATTACTCATCGGCATTGGATGAGCTAGATAAAATTAAATACATAAGAGCAAAAGGCAACAAACAATTATACTTGTTAGAGAAAGGCAGGCTACTGCAACTAATGGGAGAAAATGAAAAAGCAGCACAAAATTTAAATGATGCTGATGAATTAGCTGAAGGTTGGTCGAATATTAGGCCAAACTCATCTGTTGGAGTAACAAATTTTTCAAACGTAAATTCATTTAACAACACTCAATTTGGGTTTAGTCAAATTGCCTTTGAACCAAGTTCCTTAAAATATAGAAGCGAACATTATGAGAGAATGATGATAAATTATACCAAAGCTATTTGTTTTATCAATATGGGTAAAAAAGACGAAACATTGGTGGAGGCCAAAAGATTACTTTTGCTATCACAACAATTAGGTGATTTAAAGTCAAAAGAATATAACTATACAAACTACGTGAAAGACCCCTTTCCAGAGCTCTTTGCAGGCCTGACGTTTGAATGGTTGGGTGATTATTCAAATGCTTTTGTATCCTATGAAAACGCATATAAATGCTACAAGGAAAATGGGATCGAAAAAGTGTATGGCATAAAAACGCCAGAACAATTACAGATAGATCTTTTAAGACTATCCCACAAACTAGGCTACAATGACAAATTAGAGTACTACCAAAATTTGTTTGCTAAAAAGTATGAGCAAAAAAGCAACTCATCTGAACTTATACTATTTATTGAAGATGGAACCATACCTGTTAAAAATGAAGATGTAAAGTATTTTATTTTTGACACGATATCTAAATCTAGCATCGATAATACCTTAAATGGATATGGAAATAAATTATTCCTTCCTACCTATCAAAATCATTATCAGGAAAGATATATCTCAATTATTGCAAACAATAGTTTTTTAAGACCAACGACCATTAGAAACAATAATCATGTGGTGATGACAACACTAAATGCCAGGGTGGAAAGAGAACGAACAAATCTAATCGCCTTATTTGACAATACCCTAAAAAGGAATTACCAGAAAATGTTGGAGCTTAGAAAAGAACAAGAAATTGCACAAGCCAGGGCATTTCAAGCTGCACAGCATAAAGGGTCCTCAGTTCCTATATATACCCCACAAGAACCTAAAAAAGAAAATCCAGCACTTAACAGACCTAAAGTTAATAATAACAATCAAATAAACAAGCAACAAGTTGTTGGTGATTATCAAAACAAACAAGCAATAAATAAAAACGTTATTCAAGACAATCAAAACATCCAAAAGCCACAAAACAGGTACCAGAATATTGAGAATAATACCACCAACACACATAATAATTTGAACAATAAAAATACAACATCAATATACAGTACAAATTACAATAACTACAACAACTACATTAATCCTATTATTAGCCCACATGTAGATGTTAGAAATTGGCTTAGCATATCAGCTAAAGTTAGCTACATCCGTATCCCGTTAATAAAAAATATGGAAAATAAAATAACTGTAAATGTAGCTGGTAAGGATATTATTTTTAGTCTCAAAGGAACTGAGGAATTGCAGTTCAAACAGGTAAGATTTGAAAATCCAAATTAAAAGAAAAGCCCCCCCCATATGAGCTATCATTAGGAGGAGGCAATTTCTTTTTGATTACTAAAAAATGATTGAGTAAACCGATTTTAGTTTCACTGTAAACAGTCGAATTAGGCTGTGATAGGTGAGTTGAGCATTTACAATTAGTCCATACATATTGTTTTATTTTAAGGTTTAGAAAATTTATCAGTTTAGCCTGTTATAGATATTGATACTATTCCTATTTCCTGATAGGTTTTTGTACCAATCGGGGAATAATGTACCTCCTGATTGAGCCCAAGCAGCAAATTTCAAATGTGCCGATGTTATGTCTGCACTTTCAATAGGATATGCAAAACGCTCCGGGATGTTAATAGCAAACGGCAGATTGTTTAGGGTTAAATAGGTTTTGCTTCCATTTAATTTGGTATCATCATGTCCTGTACCAAGCAAAGCTGTATTAGCCAATCCTGTCCAACTTTTACCAGCTAGATGAATTTCATAGACTCTATCTTTTCCATGACTATTTCCCCATATAAATGGATTATATTCATTCAAGCCAAAACTTGATAGATTAATAGGCGTAATAAGGGTAAAGTTTACATTATAATTGACAGTATCAGTAGGATTTATATTTTGAAAAGTATTCCAATCTTGCATTTCTGTTCGGCTATTTGAAAAAACACTGATTACAGCATCGTTTTGTCCTGGTTCTAATGTGGCACCAGTTAGACCAGTTACATTACTTCTAAGAGTTGGAAACTCAACAGCAAAGGAATTTTGAATGATTCCCCCACTTGCCCTAAGTGTATAATTTGCTTTTATATCTTTTACTTTATTTCCAGCATTAGTGACTACTTTATACTTATAATCTACTACAACATCATTCAAATCATAATCACCTTTGTATGGCCATAAATCTTCAAAGGCAACAGATGCTTTACCGCTAACAGAAGGGTAATAATTGTTAAATGCTCTTAAATGATCTGTGGGGTATTCATCATCAGAATCCTTAATACCATCACCATCGGTATCATTTGAACTGGGAAGTGTAGAAATTCCAGATGTGGTTATAGCAGCAACGGGATTGGAAGTTGTGTAAAACATCACATCATTGAAATCATGATCACAATTAGGATAATCCCTTCTGATATCTTCAAATCCCATTACTAATCTATTTGTTGCCAAATCATTTACTAAAACCATGTGTTGGCGCAGAGCATTATTACTTTCTGGGTTTAGATCTTTATTAGCAAATAAAGTATATTGACCATTGCCTATTGTGGCATTGGTATTATTAAAGCCATTTGATATTATACCATAAGCAATAACAGTATCAGCACCAACCTGTCCTAAATATACTTTATTACCTGTAGCTAAACCTCCACCTGAATTCAGAAACGAAGAATTTGAAAAAATCACAATCATCGAATCAATATCAGATACTGTTAGAGGAGGAAAATTCTTGTGATATTTATAGTAAAAAAGAGTATTCATATTATTAGCACCTTCTGTAACAAAAGTTACCCAAACATCACAAGTTTGATTAATCAATATGGTACGAGTTGATGTATTATCATCTAACAGTTGAGGATTACGAACTGCTACTGATTGAGCAGATGGCAATAAGGTATTGATATCAGCAAGCAATTGTGTGTTTACTATATCATTAGGTATAACCAGGTTGTTTGGCACTCCTAATGAGTTCCAAGCACCTAAACGGTAAGAAAGTTTGTTATTTGCTTTTCCTAAAGAGGTTGCATAACTGTGTGATGAAGGCACTGTTTTTATCTTCATCGGATTTTTACCACCTATTTGAGCATTTACATTTGTACCCTTGATATCTAAAACAATATCAGAAGGAACACCTATATAGCTCGTGTTAAGAACCACATGCTTCAAATACGTTGATAATGAAATATTGGTTTTAAATAAACCATTCTCATCAGTAGCACCATTGGCAATTACTTCCCCTCCGTTTTCTTTACTATCTGTGCTTAAAGAAACTTTAGTAAATTTTACAGGCTCATCATTTGTACCTAAAATACTAATTTCAAAATTGGTTTCCTGAGTCGTTCTGTATTGAAACCCCTGGGGAACTTTAATTTCTGTGACGTTGGATACATTGACTAATGGATTGATTTCATTACCATTTGTTCCTGATAAACTCAATTCCTTGCGGCAAGATACAAGCAATGAAAGAGAAATGGCAATTGTTATTATTTTTTTCATGATCTTAATGATAGCTAAGACCATGTACCCTAAATCCATACCAAGCGAACAAACATCTAATTATCAGAAAATTAATACAAATCCAAAAAGATATTAAATCCCAAATATGGTCATTTTTCCCATTTAGAATCAAAAATAGTATGGTAGTTCAAACTGCGACATACCAATTGTAAATCTCGTATTAACATTAATATAAAATTAAAAAGCTCTAGCTGTTTCCAACTAAAGCCTTATAAATAAATAGAATATATAATATTAATAACTACCCTTTAATTTTAATTTGTCTTTAAACACCTTCTCAAGCTTCTCAACTTTAGGGGCAATCACAAATTGACAATACGACTGTTCGCTATTTTGGTTATAATAATTCTGGTGATAATCTTCAGCAGAGTAATAATTATTTATTGCTGTTATCTCAGTAACAATTGGATTGCTAAATGCACCACTTGCATTTAACTCAGACTTATACTTTTCTGCTAATTGCATTTGAATATCGTTATAATAAAATATGGCCGAACGATATTGTGTTCCAACATCATTACCCTGACGATTTAATGTGGTTGGATCATGGGTTTGCCAAAAAATAGATAACAAAGTTTCATAAGAAACCTTTTTAGGATCAAAGGTAATTCTGCATACCTCAGCATGACCAGTAGTTCCAGTGCATACATCTTTATAGGTAGGATTTACAGCATGTCCACCTGCATAGCCACTTTCAACTTTCACCACACCATCTAAGCGCTGAAACATAGCTTCTACACACCAAAAGCAGCCAGCACCGAAAAGGGCTGTATCTAATTCATTGTTATTTACTTCGTTTGTCATATTATTCTTTGTTTGGGTTATTTTTTTTTGACTATTTCTTTGACCACAGGCCGTTACAAATGTCAACAATAATATGGACAGATGTAATAGGTAAATTGTTTTAATATTTCTCATATTTATATAAACGCAAAAAAAGAGGTATTGGTTTTTAAATCAGCGACAACAAATAAACTCTTCAATAAAGACTTTAATAAGATCAACATTTTGCCGAAAACATAAATTAAGTTGCCGAAGAAACTTCCAAACACTATTTGAGTCAATTTAAGCAAAACAAATATAAAGCGGTAAATTATAAATTAAAATAGTATTCATGAAACGGATCAAGGAGAAATCTTTGGCATTATTCATTTTAGCGTAAACTCAATATTTTAGAACTTTTTCCCATGAGTCAAAGAAATAATTTGCTTTAACAATGAAGGAGTATAATTTAATAATTTTAAGCTCCACAAAGTGGTTAATCTTTTACCAAATAAGCGTTGAAGATAAAAAGCAATTTTTATTCTATTTGAAAAATTACGATTCCATTCAATCGTATAATTCTTGATTAATTCGTCTTTAGAAATTTTATTATTTAAAAACAAATGAACATGATTGGCCAATATTTTGGAGGCACGTAAGGCAATGCTCATCCCATTTCCGCAGAGCGGTGCAATGGCTCCAGCTGCATCACCTAGCATGATAATTCCATGATTGTATGTTTGTTTTTTTTCGAAACTTATTTGACTAATAACAACTGGTTTTTCAAATAAAAAAGTTGATTCAGTAAAGTACTTTTTCAAATGTGGATTTTCATAAAGGATATTTTGCTCCATAAGCTTAATATCATTTTGATTTAATCTCAAGTTTTTGGCGGTGGTTAAATAACAAAGGCAATACGTATCATTATCAACTTTTGAAACGCCACAATAACCGTCTTTAAAATTATGCAATTCAATAATATTGGAAGGTAAATCAGTTTTAATATGGTACTTCACACCAATGTATTTTCCTTTTTCAGTTGCTTTTTTTTGCGCTATAAATGGTGGGTTTATTTTCCCAAAACTACCACAAACCAGTTTTGATTGAAAAATGTTTGAATTGGTTGTTATTTGAAAGATTTCATCATGAATTTTAACATCCAAAACCTTGGTATTATCAAAAACAGTAACACCCACCTCTTTCGCCTTTTTACACAATAAATCATCTAATGAAAATCGGCTAATACCAAATCCGCCCAGATCTAATGGTGATTTTATTACATAACCATTTGGTGCTGAAACATGGATGGTATCGATAATTGGCAAGGATAGTTTTTCCAAAGACAAACCTAAACTGTTTAAAAAATCCCAACTTTCTGATGAAATATACTCACCACAAACTTTATGAAATGGGTATTTATTTTTTTCAAATAAAATAACTTGGTGCCCCTTTTGTGCCAATTGAATCGACAAGCTTAGTCCTGCGAGGCCACCACCTATAATGGCGCAATCATATAGTAAAGATTGATTATCCATAAACAACTACTTCGTGTCTAAATGCCCATTTGTTTTTGACCGTATATTTTTTTGCCCCAGCTTGCTGAATCATAACAAGCCACTCTGTTTTTTTGAAGCCCCTTAGCACAGAAAGGGGCGCATCATTTTTCACTAAGTATGATTTTGAAAAAAGCTTTGTTAAAAATTTGATGGAGTAATAAGCAAATCTATTTCGCTCCAAATCGTTAATGATTAAAATGGCTTTGTGCTTGATGGCAAACTGTATGAGTTCAATGATTTGAATGGAGGATAAATGATGACAAAATAAACTTGCATGAATAATATTTACTTCCTTCACATGTAAATGGATATTTCGGTAATCATCACAAATAAAATTCAAAGATTCATTGGGTTCGTTTTGATTGGAATAATCAACACATGTTCTTTTTAAATCAATGCCATACAACTTGATTTCTTTATTGTTCTTTTTCGACCAATTAAAGATTGTTTTTAAAGTATCTCCTCCACCACTTCCTATATCCACCAATGTTAATGGTTGATTATAAAAGTCGATTTTCTTTAATGCATTTAGCGAAACTTGATAACCTCCCAATAAAGAATTGATGACATGTAATTCCTTTAAATTTTGGAATAAATCAGTCTCAGGAATTTGCTCCGCATCTAATAATTCTTTTTGGTTACTGCGATTTTTAAACATAAGCCAATTGCATGGTTTCAATGGTTAAACCTGGTCCAAATGCCGCAGTGAATATGGTATCTCCACTCGTTTTCTTTTCATCATTTTTAATCAATTCTTTCAATACAAACAATATGGTGGGTGACGACATGTTTCCATAATTCTTTAATACATGATAAGCAGAGGCCAATTCATTGTTTTTCAAATCAAACACTTTCGCAAAATCGTCCAGAATTTTTTTACCCCCTGGATGTATGGCCCAAAAATTTATCTTATCTTTTTGAATGTTTAAATCACTCAGCATTTTTGAAATATTCCCATTGATTAAATCAGAAATATAAGCAGACAAACTCATCAAAAAACCATTTTCAGAAAGTTGCCAAGCCATATCGTTTTGGCCTTCATGAATGATTAAGGAATCAAATGATGTAATGGCCAAGTCATTATATTCAGGCCAATTCTGTGGTTTTGAACTCACAATGGCTGCTGCGCATCCATCACTGAAAAGTGAATTAGAAAGCAAGTAATCATCGCTAAAACTATTTTGAATATGAATGGTACATAACTCAGTACATATTACTAAAACCTTAGCATTTGGATGGCTATTGCAAATAGAATTGGCTTGGTTTAGCGCAATGATAGCCGCATTGCAACCCATAAAATTAATACTACTTCGGTGGGTTTTCGGACTTAAATTCAAAGTTCGAATCAACTCAATATCCAATCCGGGAGCAAAAAGTCCAGTGCAAGTAACAGTAATGATATGTGTGATGCTACTTTTAATGGTTTCAAAATTTACAATTTTTCGAATAGCCGAAAGAGAAAGTTGCAAGGCATTTGTTTTATAAATCTCCATGCGCTTGGTTACTGAAACAGGCGGAGATAAATCCCAATTCTTTTCAAAAAAAGTAAAATCCATTGGTTGCTTGCCAAAATCAGATAAAACAGAATAGCGTGTTTGAATGCCTGACTTATGAGCTACCATGTTCATTTTGCGTTTTATGGTAATATCCTCTGCGGTATTTTGAAAAAAAGCAGCCAATTCATTTTGATGATATTGGTAAGCAGGAACTGCAATTTCAATGGCTGATAAGTAACTCAAAATAAATGCTTGATTAAAAATAAAATGATAAAACAAGTGTTCATGCAAATGGCAGCGATTAAATTCATACGCATGGTGTTTTTAAAATTTGCCTCTTTTTCGTTTTTAATGGTTCTTAAAAACCACCATATAAAGTACATAACAATCGGCATGAAGAAAAGTTGTATCAAATAAAAATTATTTGTTTTACCCATTTGTTCAAAATATAAAAAGTAAAACACATTGCATATTCCAAACATGATGGCAGTAAAAACAAAGGTTCCTTTATACCCTAATTGATAGCTTAATGTTTTTACACAATCTGATAAATCGGCTTCATGCTGATAAATTTGAGTTAATGGATAAGCACCTGCTATTTGAAAACTACAAGCTAATAGTAATGATGTATTAGCACTTGAAAAGGCAAACGAATCATTTGTAATGCCTATAACACTCATGATATAGGTAAATCCTCCTTGAAAAATAACCACTGTTAAAAATCCAATGATGGGATATTTTTTTAATCGTATTTGTTTGGAACTATAAGCCCTAGATGCCAAAATATAAACAAGTATGCATAATGAAAAAAGTTCATTTACCAATAAAAACGCCAATACAATGGCCAAGAAATCTAGAACTAAAGTAAGGTAAAACAAATGAATGGTAGGTGCAGGAGGCTTTTCTATCCCACCAATGCTGCCTTCATCTCTGTCAATATAACTATTATAGCCATTGCTTGCAGGGTAAACCAATAAATGAATAATAATAAAACTAATGATGGCAGTATACATATTAACTGTAGACTGACTCAATGCTAAAATAAATAAAGGCATCAACAGCAGTGAAAATGGCATTCGAAGTAATTGAATCGTATTTCTAAAAACAGTATTTTTCATTTTGAAATGTATGTATACAAACTTAAGCACTTATATCACAATACGGCATTCATTCTTTGCTATCGCTTAATAACAATAATCTGCACTCGCTAGCGTCCCGCTAGTGAGTGTATTGATAAGCCTCTGGCTAACTTCACAATATTACAAAGTTAAAAACTTTGCTTACTTATCCTCGCAAGTGACCTCCACTATCCGTATAGTTAGCAAAGCGCTCTAAGGATTTATAATGAATAGAAGTGTCTTCGACACGGGTTGTTAAAAACAATAATTCAACAATAAATATAATTAAAGCGAGTTACAAACCATAGGTGTTCGAAACCTCCACAACCCTTTGTTTATAATTTAAAGTAAGTGGAATAAATCCCACTATCCGTAGAGTTAGCAAAGCGCTCTACGGATTTATAATGAATAGAAGTGTCTCCGACACGGGTTGTTAAAAACATTAGTTCAAAAATAAATATTGTTATAGCGAGTTACAAACCAATGGTGTTCGAAACATGGTTTTTGATGTTGAACCCCTTCAGGGTTCTACTTTGTATATGTCATTTAACCGTGGGTTTCACCCACGGCTATGAATATTTTACCCCTTTGGGGTAAGCTAATTTTGAGGTTTCGAACACTTATGGTTACAAACTCTTTTTTTCATTTTAAATCCGTAGTCCCTTGGCTTAAGCTTGGCTTCAGACTACGGATAGTTGGTGCTTAACACTTGTGAGAGCTAAGGGTGTGCTTAATACTTGTGAGAGCTGAGTCAATAAACAATTTTTCATTACAAATAAACTTAAATTTAGTATGAAGTACTCAACCAAAACAACTCAGTTTTGGCCATCCATCACATTTTCAAACCCAATCGCTGTAACTTATTTATATTGCTTATCGTATTAGTCCGAAATCTGCTCATTATGATAAAAAAAATACTATTCCTTACTCTTCTAACCCTTTTATGGCTAAATACTGCCAAAGCGCAAGAAAATGCTACTCCTAAAGCGGAAAAGATACTATATCAAACCATCATACATAGCGATACCCTGCGTGACAATTACTTTTGGTTAAGGGATAAAAACAGCCCAGAGGTTATTAATTACCTATATGCCAACAATGCATACGCTGATAACAAAATGAAGGCGAGCAGCACCCTTCAAAAGGCGTTGTTTGATGAATACAGAAGTCGAGTGAAAGAAACCTTTGATAGTAAACCACAGAAAAATGAAGGTTATTACTACTATACCCGTAATGTAGCAGACAAAGATTATCCTGCCTTAAACCGCAAAAAAGACAGCTTAAGCGCCAAGGAGCAGGTGGTGCTTGACTTGAACGAGCTATCAAAAGAGTTTTTCTATTTCTCACTTCAGTTTTTAAACTATAGCCCCGACCAATCCATCATAGCCTATGGTGTTGACACCAAAGGAAGTTTGGTTTCCACCATGTATTTTAAAATATTGGATATTGACTCTACCCTTAAAAATGAAAAAATTGATAGTGTTTTAAGTGTAAGTTGGGCCAACGACAATAAAACTATTTACTACACAAAGGCCGAAGCTAAAACCAA
>Ga0214921_10008915_pt1 | contig 12828 bp, 17 predicted proteins | sample LL1505_MetaG_FD_177992 | JGI IMG/M metagenome (GOLD analysis project Ga0214921, IMG submission 177992) | Freshwater microbial communities from Lake Lanier, Atlanta, Georgia, United States - LL-1505 | ecosystem: Environmental > Aquatic > Freshwater > Lake | place: USA: Georgia | collected... | reverse complement strand
CTTTTGGTATAAATGATTCATAGTGAAAACGAATAGTGTTTGCCTTATTGTATTCAAACATATCCAAACACTTGTCCCAGTCTATTGGTGTATCTGAAGTCAAAGGAGCATCTCCTTCAACATAAAGTAATAGTGGTGTTTTAATTTCATTGATTGTTTGACGCATCATGTTGGTTTGATGGCTATGCTCTTTAAATATAAAAGGTAATATGTTTTTATCTTCATGTAAACATTTCCATAAAATACGATTTTTGTATTCATCGTAATCTTTTTTACGATCTTGTTGTTCTTCTCTAAGACCATCTATTTGCATAATAATTTCGTTGTCTGGAAAATGAACACGAATATCACTAATGGTTTGATCTATCATTTTTGTGCTTGGATGATCTAAAACTACAGATGTAGCCATGACAATTGTTATATCCCTTTTATGCATTTACTTGCCTCATTAACTTAATAAAAAGATCTCTTTTATATTTAATCCACCAACAAACAATCTGATGCATTTCAGATGTATAATTATTTAATAGTTCAGGTAACAAGTCAACCAAGTGATTCCAATTATCAACAGTTTTCACTGAATGATTATCTTCAAATACAAAATTAAAAAAATCTGTATTTTGCATTTTTGAGTCTAACTTATCTCCTATAGGCAAGCAAAGCATTTCAATTGCTTCATAAAATCTAAATGAATCAATAACCATCGCCCCGCTAGGGCAAGGAACAATCTTTGATAAAGACATTTTGTCATAGTATTGTTTTGGTTTTAGTCCTTCTGCAAAACCAGTAGTTGGATTATAAAAAGAATTGGGTATGTTAGGCATAATGGTTGCAAGTTCTTGTCTTCTTTGATGAGTTATCTGTCCTGAAAAAAATACATCATATGATTTATCTTGATACTTTGGCAAATTTTTATGTAAATCTCTTGGCACACCCAACGCTAATTTATTATATTGTGAATGTTTTCTGTGCGGGTATTGAATCCAAATTTCAATATTTTTATGCTTTATCTTATCAACTTTAAATGTAGCACTTTCATCTCCAGTAATAAACAAAACAACTCTACCTATCTTGTTTAACTCTTCAGATATTTGATCTTCATAGTCTACATTTTGTGGTCCAGGAATAACAACAAAGGCTCTATCTGTGTTAGGTAAGGTTGTTACCTTATCTGGTTTAATATTATTTTTATTAAAAAATTGTTTTAATAAACCGTAATCCCATTTATCAGCAGCACAGTCTTCTTGTTTAACTGAATAAAGATATGCATTAGTCATGTTAAAATCTTCCATAATTTTTCTTCTACAATAAGTTTACCAATTAAATCTTCGTCTATGTAAGATGGATCATGTACATATGCTATCTGTGAGTTATACTTTTTAATTGCCTCAATTTTATGCTGTGTAAAATTAATTGAAATGTTTTCTAAAGTATGAACTGACTCAAACTGTTTTAATCTTTCTTTGTGTAACCATGGATGCGACATCCTATATGGCAATTCAGCATATATAAAATATGTTTTATTAAAATCTTTCATTAAACTAAATATAGTATCTGATAACAACACATGGTCTGGATGATAAATACCTAATGGAATATATATGTTATCAAAATTTACAATTATATTTTTTATCCAATCAATTAAAATATCTTCATTTTGTTTTCCATAGACATCATCTAATAAGTCGCCATTAATAATCTTAGCATTTATCATGGCACAGGCTTCATTGTGCTCCTGTCTTAGTTTGACATGTTTTTTATATCCAATTTCATCTGTTGGTATTCCAGCAAATGCAGATGCAATAGTAAAAGAATCATTATTGTCAATAATATAATCACCTAATGAAAAGATTGCGTCATCTGTATGTGGACAAAATATTAAATTATTCATAAAATAAATGTACCTCATGTTGATAATCTAAAAGAGTTTCTTTATATCCTAATCCTTTTATCCATTGTCTAAGGTCATGCAGAGCCTCGTTCCACTGTTGCAACATAAATTCAGGGTGTCCAGATAACCAAATCTTAGGTTTATGCTCTCTAAGCACCCTCTCAGCCCCTTTTAGGACCCTCCATTCACTACCTTCTACGTCTAAAGAAATGGCGGTGGGTGGTTTAATGCCATGATCATATACACAAGAATCTATAGTAATTTGACCATATGTTTCTCCTTCAAGATATAATTCTTTAAACCCATGTGCTGCTTCAATAATATCATTTACTTCTGGTGGCCATTCATTATAATAAATACGTGAAAGACTGTTTATCTTATCAGATGCAAAACCAGGTATACATACCATTGGAATTTTTAAGTTATTGGCAGACCAAGTTATAGGAAAATGTGACCACACCTTGGGATTTGGTTCAAATAAAACTACTTCTGCGCCCCACATTTGACATAGTGCTGGAAACTCTCCTTCTTCTGCACCTACATAGTAAACAACATCGCCTTTACCAATATTTTCATGCATTGATTTTAGTCTTAATTTTTCCCATCCATCAGGCTGGTACCAATCTGGTCTATCTGCACGATGCTTTGGAAGAACTATTTCAAACTCTCCGTTTAGAATTGTTTTAATCATTTCTGTCATTTCATTGCCTCCATGAAATAGAATTCATGTTCCCTTGTATCAAGTTCATAAATTTTTTCATTTGATAATATTGTTTCTTTATATTTTACCTTTGTTATATTTTTAAATCCAGAATCGTGTAGTTTATACTCTAATGCTTTATCTGTTAGTAATGATCTTGATGTTGAATACCATGTCAACCAAGCAGAAAAACGTCTATCTAAACTATCTTCAGAGTTGGGGAAAAAATTAATGTTATTATTTTTATATGCATCAAATCCAGAAACAATATCTGGCAAACTAATTCTAACGACACCGCCAGGCTTTAATACACGAATAAACTCTAGTAGTGTTGTTTTAATTTCAAGATAGGGTATTGAGCATATTGTTGCATGTGAAACTATAATATCACATGAATTATCTGGAATTAAATGTAAATTTTTGTGTTCTGTTTTATATTCAGGATCAAGGTCTATGTTTATCCAATCAAACGGCTGAATGCTACCACAACCAAAGTTTATTTTCATTGTTGTATCCAATCCATTAGAGATATTTTTGGAGTCCAACCAGTTAAACTTTTAAACTTTTCATTAGATGCAAGAGTTTCTTGCACCTCACCAATTCTTGACGGTATAAATTTAATATCATTTGAAATCATATTAGCAATATCAAGTATAGAGTAGTTGCTTCCATACCCAATGTTATACACTTCACCAAATCCATTTTCAACTTCAGATGCAAAGATGTTCGCTTGTATTACATCTGATATATGGGTAAAATCTCTACGCTGAGAACCATCTCCAACTACTGTTAGTGGCTTTGACTCATGATGTTGTTTAAAAAATAGTCCTATTACTGGTGCATACTGCCCCTTTAATGGTTGTCTATCTCCGTAAACATTAAAATATCTAAGCGATATAGTCTTTAATCCGTAAAGGTTGTGATAAACTCTTGCAAGGTTTTCACCAAAGACTTTAGCAGCAGAATATGGGGTTAATGGATCAGGTGATTGTGTTTCTTGGTTTGGAAGCAAAGCCTTTTTGCCATAAGAAGAGGATGTGCTTGAATAGATTAGTCTATCTACCTTGTTAACCCTGCAAAGTTCAAGAACATTGGCTGTTCCTACTGCGTTTGATTGAATAGATTTTTTTGGATTTAATATTGCTGGCTGTATTCTTGCATCAGATGCTACGTGAAATACACAGTCAACATCTTTAAAGAGTGGGGAAATTAAGTCATAATCACAAATGTCATGCTTATAATTTTGTGCTTTATCATTCCAATAGAACTGCTCATGACATTCTGCAGACTCATCATCAATACAAATAACATCGTGACCAAGACTAATTAACTTATCAACAAGGTTTGATCCAATAAAACCAGCACCACCAGTAACTAAATATTTCATTTTATCTTTAAAGTTTCTAATATGCTTGCCCATCTATGAACATATGTATGTTCTTTTTTAGTTCTTTCGTGTCCGTTAAGTCTGATTGCTTCTCTCGATACCCCGTCTAACAAGTACTTGTCTATTTTAGTTTTTAGATCTTCAAGGTTGCCGTGTTCATAAAATACAATTTCATTTTCATCTTTAAAGTATTCTTCAAGACCTTTAATGCGAGGGTAGATAGTAAAACCACCACGACCAGTGCTTTCAAATAGTCTATCGCTTGTGTAGTACGGATAGTTAAAGTTAATGTTTAAACTATCACCTATGGCTACTTTGCTTCTTGCATAGATGCGATTAAGCGCTTCTCCACGCACAGTTCCAGTATCTCCATCGCCACCAACATGTAGGAATCTTTTACCGTATGTTTTTCGTAAGAAATCTATTAGTTGTGGACGGTATTTATGCTCATGATGATACCCTCTGCTACCAACAAAGATTATGTCATGCTCAAAGTTGTGTGGATCGTAATCTTGATGAACATAACATTCTTTATCATACACACCAGCAGGCAAGAAGTGTCCTTTAACTTCTGTATTTTCATTAAACCAGTCACACATTAACTTATCTGTAGCAAAAAAATGACCTATGTTTGTGTAGAAATCATCATTCTTTAAATCTTTTTCACGCTCAATTCCAAACCACAAATCCAAGTGATAGGTCATAGTTGGTATGCCAGCAGCCTTTAATTCTTTTAATACATCTGTCATTGTTCTAGATCCTGGGGTTTGCCATCTATGTGTGTGTACCCAGATGAATAGATTAGATTTTAATGCTGCGTTTAATATTTCTGTGCTACCTGCTTTTTTTTCTTGCAGTTTTTGCACGGTATGCCCAAGAGATTCCAAAGACTTAGCATGATGATTCTCACTACTATAAGGCACTTCAAAGTTGCCTAGAAATACTATATTAGCCAAGGATCCCACCTGTTCTGTGTTTATAACAGTATACCAGATTCTGATATACTTATAAGAAAGCGGGGTATTTGATGGATTTTGTTTATATTTGTCGTGATGGAGAAAATGAAGAGTTAAGATACTCCATTAGGTCTGTCTTGCTTAGTTTTCCAGAGGCAAAGGTTTGGGTAGTAGGTGGAAAGCCAAAGTGGTATTCTGGCAATCATATTTTTTTAGAACAAAATGATAACAAATATGCTAATGCTGTAAATAATTTAAAGGCTGTTTGTAACACTCCAGAGATATCTGATATGTTTATATTAATGAATGATGATTTTTTTATTATTAAAAAAATAGAAACAGTAGAACAATTTTACAATGGATTCTTATCTGAAAAAATAGATAAGTTTACAAAGATTACTGGATCATCAATGTATATTAGAAAACTTATAACAACAAATAACAAATTAAATAAGTTAGGGTTTACAAAGCCATTAGACTATGAGTTACACGTACCAATGCCAATGCATAAAGCGGGATTACTTTATATATTAAATGAATATCCAGAATGTTTATGGAGATCAATGTATGGTAATTTATTTAATGTTGGGGGTAGTCAAATGGAAGATGTTAAAGTATATAAAAACAAAAGGCATGCTGCAAGATCAGCCCAGATAACTAAAAATTCTATTTATTTATCAACGGAAGATACGGGGTTAACCATGATGGTTGATAATATATTTAAAGAATTACTAACAAACCCTAGCCCTTACGAACAGTAGTCTTACTCCCAATCGGCTATCTGATTATACGTAACAGAGTATTCTCCAGAGTATATTTCTGCATATGAGATCATATCTTTGTTATATCGGGTTACAGTATTCTTATCTACTAAACCTGTTTTATATTTTTTACCGTGCATAATTGGCAAATGTTTTATATTCTCTGATGCCAATGAATTATTTAATGCCTGTATATATCTAGTCTTGCCAAATTGTTTTGAAAGAAATGATTGTTTTGGATATTCTTTTTCTATCCATAGCCTTTCATTATGATCAGAAGGCTTTGGATTTAACACTCTTTCTACTTCATTGTGATATATTCTTGTAGACCAACTCTTCATATTTCTTTCATAATTTATTAAATTTTTGTATGTAGAATCTGCGTAAGCCATAAAATTCTTATCAAGATCAGAGGTAGGTACACCAGTTGCAAATGTTATTAAAAAACAAGTAGCGTAGGGAAATTTATCCGTATATTTTATTACTTCAAAATATATGTTTGGATTAAAAGAATTAACAGAAATGTTGTCAGAAGGCAACCGCATATGGTTACCAATAGAAACAAACTCTGGCGTATTCATATCACAATCTACAAAAAGACAATCCTCTGGATTAATTCCATCAGCAATAGTTAAAATGTTTTTATCGTATGCCCCAACAACAACTGATCCATTATATCGATTAATTAACTTAGCAGTCATAAATCCATCAATATCAGGAGAAATAATTAATTGTTTAGAATATTCTAACGTATCTAATATGCTGGTTTTTAAATTAAATTCCATTATCTTCCATATACTTCAGCCGTTCCATTAGGGCTTGGTGCTCTGGATCATTTAACATTTCTTCAATAGATTCTTTTATGTTTGGTCTTAACTTACTTAATGGTTCTACATACCTTGGATCTTTTGTGACGGTATAAAGAAGTGATCGTAATGCCTCACACTCATCATGCTTCCACCATGTATAGCAAACATCATCGTCTATGTTAGGGCAAAGGTAGTACTGGTCTTTTATGGTTTGGATTATTTCTTCTGCATTCATCATTAGTCCTTAGTCATAAAGAATATTGCTGCAATAAAAATTATAACAGCAGAAATTAAAGTGTTCTTAATAAAATTATTAAATTTCATTTTGTCCCCTTGCTATGGCTGCAGATATTTCAAATGCTTTTGTTGTACGACGAGACTTATTAAGACCCTTAGCCTTCCAAAGATCGCTAGTGCCTTGAATATCTTGAGCAATCTGTTCACGGATTTCTTTAACAGTTTCTACAATAAAGTGCCAAACCTGTTCTTTATGTTCATCTGATAATTCTTCAGTCCAGTTACTCATTTTCTTCTTCAAACTCCCTTAATGCGTTAGAATTGTTTAAACAAAATCCACAATCACCATTAACTAATCTATTATTACAACTGTTACAATAATCATTCATAAAAAGAATCAACCACTTTTGTCAATAGTTTCCAAAGACTAAGAGAAATTAAAAATGCAATAAATATACCAAGTAGTTTCCCCATATATCTAGTATATCAAACTATCTTAAATATAGTAAGTAGCCCATTTATCTTGTCCTTTTTCAAAAAGACTAGATATCTTAGCAAAGATTCTTGCTCGTAGTGCATGTTTTTTATCGTCAGCCCTAATTTCTTTAAGGAGAAAAAAGGTAAATATTGATCCACAGATATTTCCTATGAACCTTAAAAATATATTGTTAGTTTTTTCTTTTCTAATAAATTTTTTCATATTTTTATTATACACCTAATTCTTTTTCTACCTTGCCCAAAATTCTATTTACCATAGCCTGTCTTTCGGCGGGATCTAAAGAAACCCCATTATCCATCTCAGTCATAGTAACAGCCATCTGGACTATATCTTCATACTTCATTTATGCTCCTTCATATGATTAGTTAAGGTTTGCGAAGCCATGCTAGACCTAGACTCTATCTCTTTTTTACACATTGGACAAATTATTATACGAGCCATATATTCAGTATATCAAAGTTTGGGCGGTTTGTAAAGTCAAAATAATGGTATAATTTAGACATATACCACGGAGGTAATACTTTTTAATGACTACCAAAAGTTTTAAAACAGGCTTATCCTTAGCGGTTGGTAACGCAAGTGCTGCTATTCCCACTGAACCTACTATTGGCACTGCTACTGCAACAGGAGCAACAACAGCAACTGTTACTTATACAGCCGCAGTTTTAGGTGCTACGGCTACATCATTTACTGCTACATCAAGTCCAGGATCTGTTACTGGAACTGGTTCTTCACCTATTACAGTATCAGGATTAACTGGTTCAACAAATTATACATTTACAGTAAAAGCAACTAATGCCAATGGTGACTCTCCCAACTCTTCTGCAAGTAATCAAATTACAACAGATGCTGCTGCTATATCAGTTAATTACCTTGTAGTTGCTGGCGGCGGAGGCGGCGGAGGTTGGCTTGGCGGCGGCGGCGGAGCGGGTGGACTTCGTTCTACTGTTACTGCAACTGGAGGTGGTGCATCACTTGAATCTCCATTATTGCTGGCATTATCAACAAACTACAATGTAACCGTTGGTGCTAGCGGTGCAGGTGGAAATTATGCAATTCCATCGTTAGGAACAAATGGGTTTAACTCTATATTTTCAACAATTACATCAACTGGTGGAGGAGGTGGTGGAGGTTTTGCTGCAGGTTATGCAATGACTAATGGAAATGCTGGCGGCTCAGGTGGAGGAGGAGGAGGTGCATTAAATACTACTTACGGTGGAAATGCAACTAATAATCAAGGTTATGCGGGAGGTCGTACTTACCCAGCAGATTATGGCGCTGCTGGTGGAGGTGGTGCTGGCAGTGTTGGTGGAAATACACCTAACACTGGCAATGGTTCTAATACTGGTTATGGTGGAAATGGTGGAAATGGTGTAGCAGTTTCAATTACTGGTTCATCTATTTATTATGCAGGCGGCGGCGGTGGACACGGTCAAAATGCAGGTGGTAGCGGCGGTACTGGTGGAGGTGGTTCTGGAAATGTGGCTTCAAACGCTGGTTATGCTGGAAGTACTAATACTGGTGGCGGTGGCGGCGGCGGTAGAGATAATCTAGGAGGAAACGGCGGTAGTGGTATTGTAATTCTTAGATATTTAACTTCTGCAGCAACCATAACTATTGGTGCAGGCTTAACAGGAACTACTGCAACAGATGGTTCATATAAAGTAACCACAATAACTGCGGGTACTGGAAATGTTAGTTGGGCATAATGAATAATTTTTGGGCAGGTATATAAAATGACAATCGGAAGCATAAAAACTGGTGCCCTTACTCGTAATATTGCAATAAACAATGCAAGTGCTGCTATTCCCACTGAACCTACCATTGGTACCGCCACTTCTACTGGTCAAACTACTGCAACTATTACTTACACTGCTTCAACATTAGGTCCTACAGCATCTTCCTTTACAGCAACATCTTCTCCTGGAGGTTTAACAGGAACTGGCTCTTCACCAATTACGGTATCAGGATTAACTGCTGCAACAAACTATACTTTTACAGTTACTGCCACAAATGCAAATGGAACATCAATAGCATCAAGTGCCAGTAATTCAATTACTACTGATGCTGCAGCCCCAGTTAATGTTGATATTTTAGTAGTTGCTGGTGGAGGTGCTGGTGGTGCTTGTTTAGGAGGAAATTATGAATCTGGCGGTGGAGGCGGTGCTGGTGGTGTACTTGGTTTTGCTTCTCAATCTTTAATATCTGGTACTAATTATTCAGTAACAGTTGGTGCTGGTGGTGCTGGTGTAAATCAAGTTAGAGGATCAAGCGGTGTTAATTCACAATTTGGATCATTAACTGCATCTGTTGGCGGTGGTGGAGGTGCTGGAAGTAATGATGGCGTATCTAATAACGCTCGTAGTGGTGGATCTGGTGGTGGTGGTTCAGGTTATTCTTCACCAACTGGTTATTTAGGTGCAGCAGGAACTAGTAATCAAGGTAATTCTGGTGGTAATGGAACACCAAGTACTGCACAGGGTGCTGGAGGAGGCGGTGGAGCAGGTAGTGCAGGTGGAGGTGCTTCTGGAGAAAATGCTGGTAATGGAGGTTCTGGCGTAAATACTTATACAAATGCAACATGGTTATCTACTGCTTTAAGTGTTACTAGTTCTGGTTCAGGTGGCTATATTGCAGGTGGAGGCGGCGGTGGCGCAGATGCAGGGTATTCTGTTGGGTCTGGTGGGTCTGGTGGTGGAGGTATTGGTAAGGTAGATAATGGTGGAGCAGGTGGTAATGGAGTTGCTAATACTGGTTCAGGTGGAGGTGGTCAAGGTGGTGGTAGTACGGGTGGCAATGGTGGGTCAGGAATTATATTTTTAAAGTATCCAAGTTCAAATACAATTACAATAGGTGCAGGATTAACTGGTACAACATATACGAGTGGATCAGATAAGTATACAAAAATTACTGCTGGTACTGGAAATGTGAGTTGGGCATAATGGCAATTAAAAGATTAGTTAATGACTCAAGTTTAGTAAATAGTTTTAGAGCCAGTAGAGGTCAATCTAGTGCGGCAATTCCTAATGCACCTACTATTGGTACAGCAACTGCTGTTACTGGTACTACAGCAACTGTTGAATATACCGCCGCAGTTTTAGGTGCAAATGCTTCTTCATTTACAGCGACCTCTAATCCAGGATCTTTAACAGGAACTGGTTCTTCACCTATTACAGTATCTGGTCTATCTGGTGAAACAAATTATACATTTACAGTTTATGCAACTAATGCAAATGGCAACTCAGCACAGTCTGGATCAAGTAATCAAATTACTACACCAGTTAGTGCTTTATCCGTTGATTACCTTGTTGTTGCTGGAGGTGGCGGTGGAGGTTCTAATGCAGGCGGCGGTGCAGGCGCAGGTGGACTTCGTTCTACTGTAACTGCTACTGGTGGCGGTGGAACTTTAGAAACTGCCTTGTCTTTATCTTTAAATACTGCTTACACAGTTACAGTTGGTGCTGGTGGTATTGGTTCTGCAACTAATGGTTCACAAAACTCAACAAATGGAAATAACTCAGTATTTTCAACTATTACTTCTACGGGTGGTGGAAGGTCAGGTAACTCAACCGCAGGTTTTAGTGGTGGTTCAGGTGGTGGTTCAGGTTTATCAGGTGCAAGCGCTGCTGCGGGAACTGCTAATCAAGGTTTTGCTGGTGGAACAACCAACGCTGGTTTTGTAACTGGTGGTGGTGGCGGTGCTGGTCAAGTAGGTTTTAATAACGCTAGTAGTTCAGTTTCAGGTGCTGGTGGCGCTGGTGTTGCAGTTTCTATAACTGGTTCAAGCGTTACTTACGCTGGCGGCGGTGGTGGCGGTGCTGAAGGACGGACACGGGGATTGGGTGGCGCTGGCGGTGGCGGTAATGGAGGTCAAGACAATCAAAATGGGTCTGCTGGAACTGCAAATACTGGCGGTGGCGGTGGTGGTGGTTCTAATGGTGGAGTTGTATTGGGTGGTTCAGGCGGTTCAGGAATTGTTGTAGCCAGTTACTCAGGCACTACACAAAAAGCATACGGTGGAACTGTAACCACATCAGGCGGTAATACAATTCACACTTTTACTTCATCAGGAACTTTTTATACTGGTTCTCCAAAAGCAACTGGTGGATCAATTAATACCGATGGTACTTATTGGTACCACACATTTACTTCTTCAGGAACTTTTACTCCTTCTACTGCATTAACTGCTAATTATTTAGTAGTTGCAGGCGGTGGTGGAGGAGCAACTGCTAACTCTGGTGGCGGTGGAGCAGGTGGACTTCGTTCTACTGTAACTGCTACTGGTGGTGGTGGCTCACTTGAAACTGCTTTAAGTTTATCTTCAGGTACTGGTTACACTGTAACAATTGGTGCAGGTGGTACAGGCGGAACATCTGGTAATGGTAGTGATGGTGGTAATTCTGTTTTTAGTACTATTACATCAACTGGTGGTGCTCGTGCAGTACAAGGTAATGCAGGTGTATCAGGTGGTAGCGGTAGCGGTGCTGCTGGTGGGTCCACAACAGGTGGCGCAGGAACTACTAATCAAGGTTATGCTGGCGGAAATTCAGCAGAAGGAGTTGCTGCTGGTAATGCTTACAACTGGGGCGGTGGTGGAGGCGCAGGTAGTGTCGGTTTAAATGGTTCACTTCGCAATGGTGGCGATGGTGGTGCTGGTGTTCAAATTACCGCATTAGCGACTCCAACTGGAACTGGTGTTAGCGGTTATTACGCAGGCGGTGGTGGAGGCGGATACGATAATCGTGGCTCAGGAAATACTATTGGTTATGGTCAAGCAGGTGGTGGTAATGGCAGTACAAATATGGCTAACGCTGGTTCAGCAACAGCAAATACTGGTTCAGGTGGTGGTGGTGGGGGTAATGGTGGCAGTGGCACAGGGTATGGTGGCAATGGCGGAAGCGGTATAGTTATAGTCCGTTATCCAGTCTAACAAAGGGGAAATATGAAAAAAGATAACGTAAGTAAAATAAAAGAAACAAAGACAACACAATGTTTTAGTTATGAAATAACAATGTTAGTACACGTTATTTCTGATACCGAAACAAATGCTAAAGCACAACTAGATGAAAAAGGCGGTATCGTTACAAAACGTAATGTACAATTAGTTAATACATCAACTCTCTACGGAGAAGAAACGGATACAAAATGAGTCACTATGCAAAAGTAGAAGACGGAATAGTAACTAACGTTATTGTTGCCGATTCTAAAGAATGGTGTGAGACTAACCTAGGTGGTACTTGGGTTCAAACCTCATACAACACACACGGTGGAGTAAATAGCCGTGAAGGTGGAGAAGCAATCCACAAGAACTACGCAGGACTAGGATATACATTTGATGGTGTTGGCTTTGCTGCACCTCAACCTTATCCATCTTGGACAAAAAATGAAGAAACTTATTTGTGGGAAGCCCCAACCCCAATGCCAGTTGATGACAAAATCTATCGTTGGGATGAAGAAACAACCTCTTGGGTTGAACTAACGCTAGAATAAAAAAAAGGTATCTAAATGGCAGCCAAAAGAGTAGTTACCAGTAGTAGTATAGCCAACAGTTTTAAGATGAGTGTTGGACAATCTTCTGCTGCCATTCC
>Ga0214921_10008911_pt1 | contig 12833 bp, 16 predicted proteins | sample LL1505_MetaG_FD_177992 | JGI IMG/M metagenome (GOLD analysis project Ga0214921, IMG submission 177992) | Freshwater microbial communities from Lake Lanier, Atlanta, Georgia, United States - LL-1505 | ecosystem: Environmental > Aquatic > Freshwater > Lake | place: USA: Georgia | collected... | reverse complement strand
CGACCCCAATGCGCAAACCAGCCACCGGATGCAAATCACCGGCCTGGGGGGGCAATAAATTCACAGCCATTGTTTCAAGCCAGCTTGCCGTGGCAGTTTTTGAATTTCCACGGACAGAGAACTAGGTGTTGATTTATAACGATTTTTATCAATAAAAAATTAGTATAAAACATTTGCCTAACTATCTTCAAAAGTTGTCATTCCTTAATCATAGCGTGATTTAGGGCTGTTCTGTACCTAAATAACAGTTCGAAATAATTACTACCAGCCGTTGTTTACTAGGTTAAAAATCTAGTTAAGATTTATTACAAGAGTCACCAAATCAAGTACATGCAATTAGATTGAGTTGGAACTACCTTAAACAAAGAACATAAACATACATTTTTAATGCTTAAATAAAAGCCGTTATAAAGATGCAGTACTTAAAATCAATTTGCAGCATATAAAATTACATAGTAGTATGTTCTTACTGTAAAAAATAAAATAATTAAAAAACCGATAAAGCCTAACAACGCCCAAGCAGGACTAACTTTATTAATTAGATATCTTATAGCACCAACACCACACCATACTGTAACAAGAAGACTAAATGTCAAAACATAAGACAAGAATATTTTGTTCAACAAGGAGTGGTTCCAAGTGACTAAACTAAAACACATTACTGTTATTTTTCTAACGGCTAAGGAGATAAGAATAATGATAAAAAGATAAGACTTAGGAAAGGGCATTTCACCTTTCCAGTGTGCTTTGACTATTGAGGTAAATCCATTCATATCAATCCAATCTTTCTGAATTCCTAAACAACAAAATTAAATTAATTTCGGAAATTTATCAATTTCCAGCATCCTTAAAGAACTGAAGCTGTTCTTTACAAGCATTCTTAACAAAAGTTCTGATATCAGACGCTGAATCAACTTCAATTTCAACGTGACTGAATGATAAAAAACCAATAAATTTTCCGAATTTTATAAAACCATACGCTAATTCAGCATCATATAAACCATCCCAAATAACAAAGTCTGCATCTCGTACTTCACCATCAAATGGATTATCTTTTGTTATTTTAAATGCCTTGTAACGCCTACCATTAAACATAATTTCAAAATTACATAAGTCAGGAAAATTATATTCGTACATAAAATATCTCAACTAAGCAAAATTTTCGTTATACAAGTGCTGTTGGAAATCAACAAACACACGCTTTATTTCGTCTACTTCACCTAATGCTTTTTGCCCCTCGTAGACGCTTCCGTACTTAGAAGTAAGCGTAGCACTAAGCTTAGAAATGTCCAACTCGTCTACACCATCTTGTACGTAGTTCCTTAAAACGAAGCTGATAAAATCTCTTTGCCTCTCATTCAGGAACGCATAAACATTATCTTCAGCATTACACACACGCTCTAAACGTGAGATAGTTTTGCGACTATAAGCAATGTACTCAAGAACATCAAACAAGTCAGAGTTCTCAGCATCAATCATTTCCTGTAGCTTAATCAAGTCATCTTTGCTACAACCTCGCTCACCAAGCTTCTTTAGCAATTCATTACGTGTGATTGGACTTGCCCATTGCTTTCGTAATTCATCTTCTGTGCCAAAAAATTCGGGCAGCTTGAGAACATTAAAAAGTCTCTCTAAAAACTCTTGAGCACTTATTGGCCGTCCATCTAAGAAGAAGATAGTTGTCTTCATACTTTGTATTTCACGAACCTTACCATCACTTAATTTAATCTTTAACTTACGCTCTTTTGGTTCATCTTCAAATTCATCAATAGGTGGTTCACCTGGCTCTTTAGGCACTTTGGGTGACTTGGGATTTGGCTTGTCTACATCTTCAGGCTCTATTGGCTCACCGTCCCAATCCTCATCATGAAATCTTTGACTAGCATTAACAAAGTCAATGATTGTGAAGTAGTGCTTGCCTTCAAATAATCTAGTACCACGCCCAATAATCTGCTTGAATTCAATCATACTGTTAATTGGACGCATCAGCACAATGTTTCGAATGTTACGAGCATCCACTCCAGTCGTTAGCTTTTGACTTGAAGTAAGTATTGTAGGAATTCTCTTTTCGTTGTCTTGAAATTGCTTTAAGTATGTGTCACCAATTTCCCCATCATTAGCAGTCACACGTACACAATAATTTTGATTCGTAGGCTTTACTTCAGCATTTATTAAATCTCTAATCATTGCCGCGTGAGCTTGATTGGCACAAAAAACAAGTGTCTTTTCATCCTTGTTCAAATTAGCCAACATCTCCTGTACACGTTTTATTTCTCTTTCTTTAATGATGATTTTTTTATTAAAGTCTGCTTCCTTGTATACGTAACCTTCTTCAACTTCCCCGTCTAATATAATGTCATCAGACGTATAGATGTATTCATCTAATGTGGTTTGGATACGCTTAACTTTGAATGGAGTTAAGAAGCCATCTTGTATGCCCTCTTTCAAACTGTACTTGTAGACTGGCTCTCCAAAGTAGTCATACGTGTTTACATTGTTTTCTAATTTAGGTGTAGCCGTTAATCCCAAATGAACTGCTGGCTTAAAATAGTTAAGAATATCTCTCCAAGTACTTTCGTCGTTCGCTCCACCTCTGTGACATTCATCAATAATTACGATGTCGAAAAAGTCAGGTGCGTACTGTCCAAAGACAAGCTTATCTTTTTCGCCAGTCATAAACGTTTGAAAGATAGTGAAGAATACGCTTCCATTCATTGGTACTTCACCACGACTACGTATTTCGCTTGGATTGATACGTACAAGAGCATTAGCATCAAAGGCACTAAAGTCTCTAATAGCTTGGCTGGCTAAATTATTTCTGTCTGCTAAGAACAAGATGCGGGGAGTTCTCAGTCCGTCTTTACGCAAGTTCCAACGAGACTTAAAAAGCTTCCAAGCAATTTGAAATGCTATGAACGTCTTACCTGTTCCCGTTGCCAACGTGAGCAAGATTCTTTGCTTGTTGTTAGCAACAGCCTCCATTACTCTGTTGACAGCAATTTCTTGATAGTAACGAGCTTGCTTGGTACCGTTAACATTTTCAAATGGCACAGCATTGAACTTGGCTTGCCATTCATTGCTATCTCCAAATGTTTTATTCCACAGTTCATCAGGCGTTGGGAATTGACTTATTGTTTCTCGCTTGCCTGTGACTAGGCAGATTTCAAGTATTTCCCTACCATTCGCCGCATAGGTGTAATCCAGCTCAAGCTTAGAAGCGTACAAGGTAGCCTGTGCTACTCCTTCACCTACTTCAAGTTCATCACTCTTTGCTTCAATGACAGCGAGTTTTATGTTCTTATATATAAGAACATAGTCAGCCTTCATTCTGCTACTACGTATTCCGCCAACCTTTATCTCACCATCATTAATGTTGTACTCACGCTGTACACGTGCTTCAGCTATCGCATCCCAACCACTTGCTGCAAGTTGTTTATCAATTAACTTTGCTCGTGTGTCAGCTTCGTTCATCGTTACTCCTTAACCAACTCACCAGTGAAAGCTTGCTTTAGGATTGATTGCTTGAGTTTTGATATTTCATTTTTCTTATTTTTATACCTTACATGCTGTAACGATGTTAAATCTAAAAAACTTTCAATTCGTAAAATCAGTTCTCTCTGTTTGTCTAAAGATTTAGGGAAGCTAATTTCAACTTCTCGAATTTCTTGAAGATGTAAATTTGGAACGCCAATACCTTTAAGACGACTATTAAACTGTTTTTTTGCTACTGGAGAATTAACAAAGTAAAGTAACAATTGAGGGAGAATTTGTTCCTTAGCTCTTAATAAAGCTAAGCTAACGTAGATATCAAAAACAACAGGTTTATCAACCATTGCGGCAACACCAGTAGTTCCATTCTTAGCAAGCAAAACATCACCAATTTTAGGCGATACACGTTTACTCATTTCGATGTGTTGCTTGCTATCAATGTATTTGACTCTATCCCAATCAATCTTACCTGTAGTAACATTTTTTGACGATAAAAATATTACTCCTTCATCAAAGTAAGTAGGTGTTTGATGTGTTCCATCTGTAATTTTTTCACAAACATCTTTGAGCTTTGAAGTAACCCAATTGTCGCCTTGAAATTCAAATATCTTCTCTAAATAGCTTTGAAAAAGTGCTTCTGAATTTTTAGCGTTAGCATCAGTTGCGACAATAGCCTTTTCTATTTCAATAAAGATTGCGTCAAGTTTAGATACTATCTCTTTTTGAATTGACAAAGGCGGAAGGGGGATTTCTACTGTAGCTAACTTACTGCTTGAAAGTTCCTTAAAGGTAGCACCACTTCCCATATCATTAAGAAGTTGTTTTGAGTAACTTAAAAAATAATATAGATACTCATAGTTGAGAGCTTCAAATGGAACTAATCCTTTACAACCTTGATTAGTAGCCATCAACGATTTATTGATGGCTAAATGTCCAATTGGAGCTCGACTTGAAAGTATTACGGAGTTAATTGGTAACAACTTAGCAGAAGAATTCTTTATTCCTTTATCTGTAATTTTTCTTTCAGTAACTGAGATTTCTCTTGATTTAAGCTTACCCATCTCCTTTGGCGTAATCCAATTTAATTCACCACCCCAGTAATCTGCGACTTCAGACTTAGGTGTTCCACCATTAATAATAGAACAAACATCTCCAAGTGCTACGGACTTCCAACTCACAGCAATTCCTTAATTGCCGCAATTGCGGTAGCCGCTTCCAAGTCTAAATCTTCAATTTCAATTAAGATTTGTTCAGGCGTACGCTTATCCGTTGTATCTTTACGATTTGGATTAGAAGGCTCTAAGTCCCAAGTTGATTTGTCTATGTCCTTAACGTTCACGCACCATGAGTTCTCACTCTCTACTTGTGTAGCTGATAGCGTGACGAACTCTTCTAAGTCACGCTCATTAAGGCTGTTTGTCTTACCCAAGTTACGAGATAAGTTTAGTGAGTAGTACCAAACCTTTTCTGTTGCCCTTCCTTTTTCAAAGAACAAAACAACTGTCTTAACGCCAGTACCTGTAAACGCACCACCTGGCAATTCAAGCACAGCTTGTAAGTCGCACTCCTCAAGCAATTGCTTTCTCAGTGCTACGCTGGCATTGTCCGTATTGCTAAGAAACGTATTCTTAATCACAACACCACAACGTCCGCCTACTCGCAAAATCTTAATGAAATGCTGTAGGAACAAGTAGGCTGTTTCACTTGTACGAATTGGGAAGTTCTCTTGTACTTCAACACGTTCGCTTCCACCAAATGGTGGATTAGCCAGCACAATATCTACTCTGTCTTTTTCCTGTATGTCTGCGATGTTCTCACCTAATGTATTGGTATGAATGATATTGGGAGCTTCAATCCCGTGTAATATCATGTTCATAACGCCAATGATGTAGGCGAGTGACTTTTTCTCTTTTCCGTAAAAAGTTTTACGCTGTAATTGCTCAAACTCCTTAGCCGTAAGTTGTTTACTTGTACGCATGTACTCGTATGCTTCGCACAAGAAGCCAGCACTACCTACAGCACCGTCATAAACTTTATTACCAAGCTTGGGATTAACAACCTTAACGATTGTCTTAATCAATGGACGTGGCGTGTAATATTCACCGCCATTACGTCCAGCGTTACCCATATTCTTAATCTTGTCCTCATACAAGCTGGACATTTCGTGCTTTTCTTCGTTGCTACGAAAACGAAGCTCGTCCACCTTATTAATAACTTCACGCAAGCTATATCCATCTTGTAATTTGTTCTTAAGCTCGCTGAATATCTCCCCAATCTTGTACTCCAGTGTGTCAGCGTTATCAGCACTTGCTCTAAATCCTTTTAGATATGGAAAAAGCTTACCGTCTACGAATTGCTTTAAGTCTTCACCAGTGAGTGCTGTGTTGTAGTCCAACTTGCCGTCTGCTGTCTTTGGTACAGCCCAAGTCGTCCATGCGTATTCGTTGCTGAGTATGCGTTGGTAGCGTTTGCCATCAAGCTTGGCAGACGCTTCTCTGTCTGCCTCAAAGTCGTCCAAGTACTTCAAAAACAACACCCAACTTGTCTGTTCAATGTAGTCCAACTCACTACTACAGCCTGCGTCCTTGCGTAGCGTGTCGTCCAAGTTACGGAAAGTTGTCTCAAACATTTTTTATCACTTTTTCTTTTATAAAATTTCAATCTTAGGCAACTTGCCTCTTACTACTTCCAGTTCATAATACGACGCAATCAGCGATTTAATTTCTTTGAGCGTCTTACATTTTGAATTTTTAAATATCTTGTTGGCTTGTTCAAGGTAGAAATCGGTACACCAATCACCTTCACTATCTTTATACGCTTGAGCGCAGATACACCATTGCCCTGTATGAAAAAACCAATGACCAGTTTCGATACCTTTTGTGTTTACACGAACTTCATGATGCAATATTTGCGATTTCATATTGATACCCCAATTTGAAGCATTTTCCTAGTGTTTACACTTAATTTCATGTAATTTCCATTACTCTTACTATTGACACGTAACTATGCCCTTGGTAGAGTACATTGTCAACATCATAAACCTTAAGGAGCCACTCAAATGACACGTGTAGACGAAATCAATGCCCAAATCGCCAAACTTGAGGTAGAACGTGAAAGTGCCATGCTGGCTGAGCGTACAAATGTGCTGGCCAAGATGAAGGCAGACATCAAGCTGTACGGCTTTAAGACAAGTGACTTTAAAGGCATACTGGCTACACGTAAGAAGCGTAGTCCAAATGGCACACGTGCAGCTGCTAAGAAGACAGCTGCGAAGAAGTCAGTTAAGTGAGCTTGTATGTCAGTAAAAGACGAACTTTGAGGGTTTAAGCTGTAAGGAAAGTAAGTAAATGATCCCCCAGCAAGCAACTGTAATTGGAACAAGAATGAAGGATGAGGAAATCTCATCTTACCTCGGTTATCTACCTGACAACTACAATAAAAGTTTCACCCAATTGGCAAGAGAAATTGCTGTTTTTCGTGGGTATTTTAACAAGTCAGCAGCTAATAAAATCAAGTTCTATAGACTACCTGATTATGAATATAAGCGACTAACTGATGGAGCTTTGGTAGTATTCGATAAACTTAAAAGTGGAAAAATCTGGCTACCAGACATTGCTTTTATGTTCCTTGATATGAAAGCAGTTGAAGAAGCAGTGAATAAGAAATATCCATACGGTGAGATGAACGAAACAATGAGAGTTCAATATGTCAAAGATATCAGTGAAATGCTTGATAAAAAGTACATTAAAGTGAATTTATTAGACTAACTCAATCGCCTTGCGTTTCATTGCGTCATTGACGTCAATGTAGCACTGAGTTGTGGATAAATTTGCGTGTCGGGCAATGCTTTGTAACACCCTTACGCTGACACCTTTGTCTGCTAAATTAGTAATTCCTGTGCGTCTTGGACTGTGACTTGAACCACCTGAAATTGAACAGTTGCGGAACAAATAGTGAAAGTGTTGGCACAAGGTATTACTGTTCCAACCCTCTTGTGGACGCTTTTGTGAGTAGAAAAGCTTGTCTGTGATTTCTTTGTACGGTACAGCTCGAACGTAAGCCTGTAGCTCTTTGCGTAGCTTATCGCTGACGAACACAGTACCACCCTTGCGTCCTTTAGTCTGTTCTGCTGTCAAGTAAATCTCAGTTTTAATCTTGCCCTCTGCGTCAAGCACATCTGCGTAGCGTAATGCCGCACATTCTTTGACACGTAGCATTGCGTACAGCATTGTCAAAAACATCGCCCTATTGCGTTCTGCGTGTGGACGTGTAGCAACGTAATCCAGTACTCTACGGATTTCTTGTGCTGTAAGTACTTTTGCTTGTTTGGACATTAGTGCTCTCCTAAATGTAAGCTTTTCAGTGCGTAAAGTGTATTTTCTTTGTTTCTCAATTCCTACCGATTTTTTACCTAAGTGTGTCAATGTATTTTCTCCAATGTTTTCAAATACTTAACGTGTCTTTGACATAAAAACAAAGCTTTTAGTAATTAGCTTTGGTTTTGTATTTATTGGAATTTTTAGGTGATTGCGACTTTTTTAAGCAGACTTGCGTATAAGCCCTACACGCTATCGCAAGCCGTATCAGCTACCCAAGCCTAGCTCAGCTTGTTTTGTGCGTTTGTAGCTTGTTTTGTGTGTTTGTAATTTACAAATTTAATGACAGCTTGAATTCTTCTATCGTGAAATCTTGTTCTTTTTGGAAGTAAATTATTTCAATAGTACTAATTGCTAATTTTTCTATAATTTCCTCTTCTACTCCTACATAATTATTCTGTAGTTCTTTAATTTCTTGTCTCTGGATAGCTTTAGGCAGTCTTAATTTCCATTTAATTTTACCCATTCCCCCATATAGCATACCAGGTTCTCTGTTTAAGTAGTTTGGTGAAAATTGAAAAATAGCCTCACAATATTCATCTTTATTTTCAAATTCAAATAGTTGTAAATCACCACATATATTTCTTCTTTTCGCTGCAAAGTATATTTCATCAACTAAATCTTCATATGTAAAAAGGCCAATCATTGTGTTGTTCTTCTTCACAAACTCAACACTGACTATCCAAAGTATTGACTTAATTTCTTCTATATTCATATCAACTGCCTTTATTAATAGGTGATATTTTATATCATTGTCAATTTTAAGTGATTAAATATTTTAAGCATGACAAAAATCTACGCACTCTTCAAGTGCGTAGTTATGTAATAACCTAAAGTAACTTCAGTCTGCTTTAAGTGCGCTGTGTGGAAGCCAACAATTGCCTACATCCCAAATGCTGTCTGTATCCCACGAACGTCTAGGTTGTTGCTGTGCTTCTTTGAGAGAGTAGCCAAACCAATCTCTGTCATCACATGCCATGACCTTAATGTCGTCTTTTTGTTTTGCCTTTTCGTGCCATACGTGCCTAAATAATGTTTCTATGTCTTGTGTAGTAAGTGTTTTTGGTAGGTTGCCTATTGCGATGTTTATATGGATGGTTTGTGCTCTATCAGTAGTTTCCTTAGCTCCTTCAATGGTTACAAATGCCAAGGGCTTGTATAAGTCAGGCTTGCGTCTAACTTTATTGGTGGCGTTTGGATACAGAAGCTTGTTAAAGCAATTGAGTGCGTAACGTGTATCTTTGCTTGTTTCCACTATTTTTTGTTTCATATAGCTGTCAGTTCGCACGTGCTTGAATCGCCCTACGCTTGTGCTAGCCACGTAGGGACGGTGATTGGTATGTGCCACAATAATATGGCTGACGTGCTGTTTATAGCTGTCAAACATGTCTTTTATATCGTTCGCTGTGTAGTTTCGCATACATCTATTTATGCGAAACCAAAGAATAGGATAAATTTCCAGTAGGTTGACCTTAAAAAAGTCTGAAGTTACAGTAGAAGTTCACTTAACAAAAGGAGTTTTACTATGTCAGCAATTGCCAAATTGAAGCTTGTAGCAAGCAAGCGTGAACGTTTCTTAAGCCCTACTGTTGCTCGTCGTCATAAACTAGCAGACAAGTTGGACGAGCAGCTTGCACTATGTCAGGCTCAGAAAAATGGTGAAGTTTATGCACCCAAGCGTATTAAGACCATAACCAAGCCTGATGGTGAGCGTGTGCGTGTAGAAGCTGTCAAGCGTGTTAAAGAATGGTTTTGGACCAATAGCAATGGCAAGATTAACTTGGCTGTGCGTTATGGCAGCAAGACTTTGGAACTTGGCAAAGGCAAAAACGCTATTGAACTCAGCACTGGCGATGAACTTATCAACACATTAGCGTTGCTTAAAGATGCTGTAATTGCTGGCGAATTGGACGAAGCTATCAACAACGCAAGCGATAAGTTACGAGCTGGCTTTGGCAAATGATTGATTAGGGACTGACACTCAAATGTCAGTCCCTTATTCTTAATCTTCGTTGCTATAAATTTCCAACCATGTGTTGTATGCGTTTTTAGCATATTTTTCTGCTTTTTTTCTATTTGTAAAAAAAGTGATTGCTTCGGTATTGCTATCCCTTTCGAGAACTAAGAAAATACCTTTCTCACCATAAATTATTATTGGATCAATTCCTTGTTCCATAGGATTACTGTAACTATAGATGCTGTCAGCAAATCCGTGATTCATTACGTACATTACTTGTGCCGTAACAATTTCTCTTTTATCTTCGCTTAAGTTATCAAAATTTCTACAATCTTCTTCTGTTACATCATCATCTATCAATTCTTTTCGTAGATGTTTCACCCTAAGGATTGCCTTTAAGTGCTCAGAATTCAAGTTCATAGCCATCTCCTTTTTAAAATGATATCACTAAATATAAGAATAGGAGACGACTATGAGACTTTATGAGATTGCAGATGCTAAAGCACAATTAGATTTGCTAAGAATAATTATTGATAATACTTGGGCAGCAATAGCACAACAAGCAGAACAGCAGAAACGTGCAGACGCTGAACGTAAGGCAAAGGCTAAGCTTAAGCCACGTGCTAAGAAATCAATCAAGGGTACAAGCATACGTATACCTACCGCTCCACCTCCGCCTATAAAGAATCCACAAGCTCCCTTAGCCAAACAGCCTCTCCCACCCCTTAACAATCCCAACCCTACCCCATTAAACGCTGTTAAGCCTCTACCCTCAGCCAGCCCTCAGCTTAAACAGTCGCCTACAAACACAGCAATCACTCCTAAGCTTGCGTCTACGCCACACCCTACTCCTATAGCCACAACACCCATAAAGCCACATATTGGCGTAAAAACAGGGTATTTTGACAAGAATATAGGCACTTTAGAAAAAGAAGAAGACGGGGATGACAGGCATAGAAAAAATGGTATTGCTACCCTTAAAAAAGAGTGACGCAATTTCTTTAGGGTACTGAGAACCTAACCACTGGTGATTTAATTTAACTCCAAGTTGGTTTTGTAGTTCTTAAAAAATTGTGCTACGAAAAATTATGGTGAAGTACTTACGCTTTTGGGGTGGTGATTTTTTACCTATACCCATTGACTGATTTCTAATTTTAGTGATAATTGAATTTTCTATGAAAGGTTTCTATGCGAACTATTTCGATAGTACTAAGCTCAATTGCTTGCTTTACACTTTTGACGGTTTTACTTAACAATCTAACATATTCTATTTCTAAGTCATTTGGAATTTCAGATGACTTTCTTTTCTTTGCCGGTATTTCAGCGTCTCTTTTCTTTACGTATTTGATAATTAGTAAAATATTTAAGAAGAAAGCACAAGACTCCAATACAGATATCACTTAGGAATCAACATTCCCTCCTTAACGTAGTAGCCAGCAAGTGCGTTATTCACCATCTTCTCTTCCGTTGTATGGTAATACGTTTTTTCTATCTGCGAAGTACTTTTACCGTTTATCTTAACCACCTAGCTTAGTTGCAAGTGCTAATGGTGTTGCTTGCTTTCCGTAGTACTTCTCAATAATCTGTACACTCGTACCCATATTTCTTGCTATATCAAATATTGGTATCCCACGCTTTATCATCATTACAGCGTAAAAATGTCGCAAGCTGTACAGCGTATATTTCTCTTTGTCTCTGCTCTCTGTCAAGCTTATAGATTTAAGCAAAGCATTAAATTGGTCTATGAGTGTGACTATTTTGTTGCCGTCATACATACAGAAAAACCATCCATCTGTGTCTATCAGTTTTCTTTTAGGGCTACGGACTTTCCGAACTTCTTCCTCTTGTGTTCTTACTAAATTACGCTGCCTAACTCGTTCTATATATCTAACAGCATTAGTTCTTGGAATAACTACTCTTCGTCCAGTCTTCCCACGCACTGAAAACATATAGTTTTTCCTCCCTAGTTCATCCTTAAATTCAACAATATCCTTGTCTTTTAAGTTGTTAGCTTCACCAACACGTATGCCACTGTTAGATAAAATTAGTACGTAATCTCTTAGCAGCTCCTTTGTGTACTTCCACTCCTTATTTTTTGTTTCTTTTATGCCCTTACGCATTCCTTTTATGATTTCCCAATACTCAGCCACAGTAAATGTTGGGCGAACAATAGCTCTTTCGGCATTAAATCTGTACGTTGGCAGCTGTGTCTGTCCTCTATATCCACGCTCATAAGCAAACTTTATTAGCGTCTTTCCTAGCGTCATTTCCCACTCTAATGTCTTATCAGCTGGGTTTATTTTGTAATTTCGTGGACGCTTATCTTCTGGCATTCGATGGTAGTAATCTTTACGCCAGGAGATGTAATCTTGTAGAACAGCGTTGTCCATATTACTTACGCTTTTTGTACCACAATACTCTCGCCAGAACTTAGCTACTCGTTTGATTTGACGAAGCATATGAATACTTGTCTGCTGTCTTGAGCTTGAATTCGTCTTAACGTCTAGACCTTTTTGGTATTGACTTTGCCTAAGTGCGATGTATTCGTCAATTACATCGCCAAAAGATTTTTGCTGTAACGGCAGTCCTTCTCGCTGCTTATATTCCATCTCGTGGAGATATTTCAAGGCTAATTTACGTGCCTCTTCTACCTTACGTGTCTTTAATGTTTTGTATATGTACTTCCTATCGCCTTTGTAAAAGCGTGCCTGATATATGCCGTTGCGACAGAAGATAAGGACTTTGCCGTCCTCTAATTCTTCCTTAAATTCTGTGCTTAACATTTGCCTAACCTAGTCCATTAATCAACCTTTTGCCTAACAATTGTAAAACATCTTTTAAACCTTGTAAACCGCGTAACCTGTTGTTTTATATGGTCAAGCCAGCTTACCGTGGCAGTTTTTGAATTTTTTGCCGCTGCCGCAGGGGCAGGGTTCGTTGCGACCCACTTTGGCCAGCCCCTGCGGGGCCAACTCAAATTCGCTGCTGGGACCGGCATAGGTATAGGCCTC
>Ga0214921_10008910_pt1 | contig 12836 bp, 7 predicted proteins | sample LL1505_MetaG_FD_177992 | JGI IMG/M metagenome (GOLD analysis project Ga0214921, IMG submission 177992) | Freshwater microbial communities from Lake Lanier, Atlanta, Georgia, United States - LL-1505 | ecosystem: Environmental > Aquatic > Freshwater > Lake | place: USA: Georgia | collected 2015-05-28 | reverse complement strand
AAGACAACAGGAACAAGCAAGACAACAGGAACAAGCAAGACAACAGGAACAAGCAAGACAACAGGAACAAGCAAGACAACAGGAACAAGCAAGACAACAAGAAGAACAAGAACTAGCAAGACAAAAAGCAGAACAACAACTACTAGAACAACAAGAACGAGAACAACGAGAACAACGAGAACAACAAGAACGAGAACAACGAGAACAACAAGAACGACTAGCAGCACAACAACTAGCAGCACAACAACTACTAGAACAACAAGAACGAGAACAACGAGAACAACAAGAACGACTAGCAGCACAACAACTAGCAGCACAACAACTACTAGAAGAACAAGAACAAGCAGAACAACAAAGACTACTAGAAGAACAAGCAGAACAACAAAGACTAGAAAAACAAAGACTAGAAGAACAAGCAGAAAAAGAACGCCAGTACCAAGCTTTAATATCTACTTTACCGCAAGAACCATTAATTGATTATACTGTAACATCAACATTATATTTATCTATTTATATAGAACAATTGATTGACGCAATACTAAAGAGTATACCATTGCCTCAATTTAATACTGAATATATTAACTATATAAAAGAAGCATTAGATTATATAAAATTATCTAATATTGATAATAGTATTATAAATATTAATAATGATACTGAACGTTATATAACTTTATCAGGATTATTATCTATATTAGGTGATAAAATGTCATATGCAGGGAATGATATAAATATTTATTATTATTATTATATTTATATTTATTATATAAAATATTTATTTATTTTATATAATAAATATAAAAAATATCAAACTAATAAAATACTAACAGATGATGATATTACCCAAATTCAAGCAAATATTGATTTATTTTTAAAAATATCAACTGATTTTTATACTTTAGCTGGTGCTGATGATGGATATTTATATATTAATCAAATTAACCAAATAATAAAGTATATTTTATTGTATTTAATTATAAATTTTCCGCAATTTGTATTTAATTATATCCAACAGAATATACAGTATAGTAATATATTAACAAATTATAATATTTTAGCTGCATATGAACATTATACTAACCATAGAAATTATATAACAAATTATGATACCCCCTATTTTTATGAATATTTAATTAATATTCATATACACTTTGGTTTCAAAAACGATTTAAATATAATTTTAAACTTTACTAGAAACTATATAAGGTTTTTTAAATCAGATGATGAAACCACAACTAAGTATAATAGTTTTTATATTCTTGAGTTATTATATAAAATATTAATTATTTATAAAGAATCTAATAATTATTCAGAAATTTTAGATTATTTCAGATCAGATATTAATCAAGACTTTATTAATAGAATAACCTCAATCAATGATGCATATACAGATATAAATTTTCTATATATATTAACAATATGTATAAGATATTTTGGTAATATAGTATTCTATTATAATAATATTGATGTTTTAATTAGCGATTCTGATAATAAAGACCTATTAAATGAATGTACAAATATCTATATAAATCTTAATTTATTATCACTACAACTTTCTAATAAATATTTAACATTAAGCTTTAACCCCGTATTTGATGATGATAAACTATTATTAAGTTTAAATATGTATTTGATAGCAATTAAAAATCAAATAAATTTAATAATTTTTTTACATAAAATTATTTCCACAACCTCAGAATCTATTAAAAATTATGGCTTTTACACTCAATTAGACAACATAGTAGTACATCTTTTAAGCTATACTGGTTTAACGAATATTATAAAAAATGCTATAAAATCTGATCATTTTACTAAAATATTAGAAGATGTATTTCAGCAAATAGAGAAAGAATATACTGATTATTATGATTTACTTATTAATATATTAGAAATAGCCTCACCACCAAAATTAAATTTACCTATTTTAGAAGTAGTATCTTATCAACAAACAGATGGAAATACAATGTATAAAATATTGTTTGAAGTAATTGATGAATCAGAAATAACCAGAATAGAACAAATAAGAAGAGAAATAAATTATAAAATTAGTTATTATACCTCACTAGTGTCACCAAGGCATAAAATTGTTGCTAATGTCTTTCAAATGGATGTGGAAAACCCAATACCACCAACTAACAGCATAATATATTTTGGTGGTAAAAATATTACTAAAAAAAAGATATTGGAAATTAGTGATATTTATGATTATTATTATAAAACAGATGATAATATTAAAAATGAATTATTAGAAATATTTGATAATGATAGTTCATATATTATATATATATTGTATTTAATTAGTCAAAATGAATTAGAGGAAAGTATTAATTTAACATTTAAGAGATTATTTGATAATTTACAAGATTTGTTAGATAAATTATATGATAGTGATGTATTGTTATTGAATTATTATAATAGTGATGAAATAATTTTTTATATATTTATGATTTATATTTACGATAATTTCAAGGGATTATTAAAAAAAGCTTCAAATAAGAATATTAAAATAACAATATTAAATGAAAAATTAAAATTAAATATAACTGAGAATTATGTTGATATTTATAATAAACTTGAGAATTTATTTTTACACCAAGATAAAAGTAAATTTATAAATTTCTTAAAGAAAAATTTAAATATCAAAAAAATAGAAAAAATAAGTCAAAACAAACAATCTACTGAATATTTATTATCTTTTATTTATAATTATTCAAAAACAGATGATAAATTCATAGAAGGATATGATAATTTTTTAACAATTGCATATATAAATATTTTAAATAAGATTACAAAAACATTTATAATAAATAGTAATAAATATGAAAATATTATACCTACATTAAATATTTATGATTTTACAGATTTGAGTAATATCAAATTACGAATGACAAAAAAACAAGAAAAGATGGCAATAAAACTTTTAAAGAATTCACGTGAATTAGTGGTATTATTGCAAGAACGATATAAACCGCGTAATATAACTAAAATTAATACTAAATTTATATTGAACAGTGTTATATTGGATTATGTAAATTCAATTAAACAAATAAAATTTTTATCTCCATTACCTATAATATATTTTGATAGTTATTTAACATCTACAACAGAAGACAATTATGAAAATGACAAAATAGAAGAAAATATTTTTTATTTTGCATCAAAAGAAAATGAAAAATCAATTAATATTTATGTAAAATTAGTTAGATATTATTTAATAGGACTTCAAAAAAATTTAAATAAAAAGATATTGGATTTTGCATATTTTGTAATATGTAACTTAAATACCTATTTAGATAAAATGAAAATAGAAGACAAATTAGTTAAAGAATTATCTAAAGCAAATATTGAAATTGATTTAAGGAAAATAAAAGAATTCATAAAGCCTAAATGTGAAAAGATCATTGATAAAAAAGCAATATTAGATTTATTATATGATTATTACGATAAACTAAAATTTGAAACAATGATAAGATATTTAATGAATTTATATGAATATGATTATAAAAATCGATTACAAAATAAAATTCAAGATTTAATAATTGTCAATGAGAATCGAATTGTTTATGGAGGTGCAAGTATTGACAGTGAAAAAAAATTACAAGAAATATTGCCAAATGACAAAATAACAGAAATAGAAGATATAATAAAAAAAATAGAATATATTTTTAAAACTAAATTATCAGACATTAAAAGTTTTAATGAAAAATATATTCAAAGTATTTCATTTAATTATCCAAATGAAGTGGCTACTTATAAATCAGCTATAACAGACATAAAAACAAAATATGAAACAATGATAAAAGAGAAAAAAGGTAAAGTTGACGGTATAGAAAAATTAATAACTAATCTTGAAAGACAATCATCAAAAACTGAAGATGATAAAAAGAAAATTGCTTCATTTATGAATGATAAATCACAATATCAAAACGAAATTGATAAAAATAATAAAGAATTATTTATAATTGATACTAATATTCAAACTTTACAAAAAATAACTAGTGATAAAGGTTTTAATTCATACGATGATTATGAGAATGTAGAAAAATATTCTGAAATCACAAGTTTTATTATTGCTGTGAGATCAACAAATAATGATATTTTAAAAGCAAAATTAAAAAATTTATTAGAATCACATAAAGCAAAAATAACAAATTTTAAAGCTGAATCTGTACAAGCTGAATTAACAAAATTAAATGAAATAAAAACACAACTCGACAAATTTATTCTTCCTATTAATTCTATGTTGGACAGTATTTCAAGCAATCCAATAGCTCAATCAGCATCAATTGTTAATGATAAATTGAAAAAATTTTATAGTAAAAATATATTAGGATCTTATGAAAATAATCCAACTGATAATATTAAGAAATATTTAGAGTTATATGAAGAAATTTTAAAAAATTATGATTCTGAATTAACATATATTATTGATAAATATAATCCATTAATTAGAGATATAGAAATGAGAGGAGGATCTAATATTATTGGAAATAATAAACTAGGCGGCAAAGGTGCTAAAGACATTGCTAATAAAATAGCTGATTTAGAAAAAAAAAAGCAAACAATACTTGATGACTTGAATTTCTTTTTTACAAATATGAAAAAAATTAAAGCAAACAGAGATATTAGTAGCAACAATGAGAAAAAAATGGCAACCCAAGGTTTTATAAACGAAAATGGTATGAACGTATTTGATACATTAATTGAAAATTATGACGACAATATTAATAATAAGAAAGTTCCATATGAAATGGCACAAAATTTATTTTATCAAAAAGCAAATAATTTAAATTTAGATCCAGAAGAAGAATTAGCAATAACAACAAATGATAAAATCATATTTTGTGTTGTTGTTTATGTAGTAAGATTATGTACTTTATATGTTTGTTACCATTTTGTAAATACCAATAATATAAAAGATATCACAACAGCATTGAAATATTATATATCTTGGTATATAATAATATTATTAATATTAATAGTAGCAATAAATATAGATGCCTTTAAATTGCGAATATTATTTAATTATTTGAATATGCATATTAATTCGATGGGTATATTAATTCATATAGTATTGATGTTATTATTTGGATATTTGATCTATTTGATGACTATAAATATTTTAGGAAATGAACCACCATCAATAGAATTAGGACAAAACGAAAAAATAAAATTACAATACAAACTAGAATTATTATCAATTATAATTTTCATATTTATTTGCATATTAGTTTTCATAATTATTTAGGAAAATATTTAAAAATAAGTGACATTTGAAATTTATAATTAAAAACTTTACTATTAATAAAATCATCCAATTTTAAATTATTTTTGTTTATAGTAATATTATTATTATTAATATTATTAATGATATTATCATATGAATTATTATTTTTAAGAATAATTTTAATTTTATCTTTGATATCAAAATACGTAATGTTGCTAACTTTGATATTAAATTCATTTGTCATTTCAAGAACTTCAATGATATCAATATAAAAATCATTAAAATTCAAAAGACTATTTGAAAAATCATAAATATTTATATTCCAATTTGAATTTAATATTCCCAAACTTATATAATTTTCATTGACAGGTTTCCAAATATCCCAAACTTCATTTTTACTGTCTGGTACAAATGTATAACTTAAATTGCTTATATTATCATTTATTAAAACAATTATATAAGGAGTATATTTCCTAATGATTGATGGAACACACAAATAAGCAGGATAAATATTATTATTAGAATATTTATTATTCACTGATATAGCATTCTTTATAGTATTTATTATAAACGATTTTCCATTTCCATTAACATTAACATTAACATTCCCATTTCCATTCCCATTAACATTCCCATTAACATTAACATTTCCATTGACATTCCCATTGGCATTGACATTAACATTACTATTACTATTGATAGCAATAGGATTGGTAATAAAATCTTCATAAATATTTAAAGTAGGATTGTTGATCATATTGGCCCTTAAATTGCGAAGTTCTATTATTTTATTGTTCATATCATTATCAGGTTCTGCTTCGGTGGGAGGTGTTGATTTAAATGTTTCATCAATATTTTTGAGAATAAGTTTATTAATCTCGTTAGTTGAAAGGTTATTATTATTGTTTGTATAAAAACGTTGATAAATTGAATTGAATGTATCAATAGAAAAAGAAGTAATATTATATTTGTCTTTAATCATTTTAAGTGAAATGTTATATAAATTTGTTTGATTATCGTTTGACATTAAATTTTTAGGACGGTTCTTATATTAGGACGATAAAATTTATTTCGTAACATTTTCATAACATCGTCATTGAGACTTTTATAATTAATAATAGCACTAAAATTTGTTTGATTATTTTTTCGTAATAATATAAGCCATCTTGTTTGAAAAGCGATAGAAAAAACACCACATTCAGTATTACTTTTTTGATGGGCTACATTATTGACCATAATATTAAATTTTTTGTTAGGATAAATTTTATTCATTTGCTGTTGAATATCAATAAAAACGGGTTTAAGTAATATTGGAATAGGTCGCTTAACACTATCGTAATAATAAGCACCATAATTATTATTAGTAGGATCTAAAATAAAAAAACTAGAAGTCCAATGTGTTCCTGGTTCATTGTATTTACATAAATTTGTAATAAATCCAAAATATTTTTTACCAGAATTTACAATGTCTTTCATATTAATATCACAATTGTTATAATATTTACAAGTGCCGTCTTTATTTTTAACTCCAAAGTCAATAGTAAAAACACCAAGAAATTTATAATTAAAAGTTTTATCTTTTTCATATTGAATTAAGACCTTTTCAATATCAAAATTAGATAACCATTCACTTTTATTACTAATCCATTCAACAGGTTGAGCAGGTTTAAGTTCATTGACTTCTATAAATTTCATAGCTCTTGAAATTTTATAATTTTTATTACCATTAAGATATCTTATAATATCTAACCAAGCCCAATGACTAGTATAAGTAATTTTGAGAAATTTGTCTAATTTTCGTTTAATATTATTATACAAATCGTTATGATCATCACTAATAGTAATTTTATCATTTGGTTTGATATGATTATAAGCTGCAGCAATCAATTTTAAGGATTTATTAGAATAACATATTTTTTTATCAGATGCACCAGGACTACAATAAGACATTCTAATATAAAAAATCAAAATAAAAAAAATGACAATAATTATAATTTAAAAATATAATTAAATATTAATATAATTATGGCTCATCAAGATAAGTTTAGAAGCTTTATTTTAAAACATAAAGTTGAAAAAGGAAAGCAGTATACAAATACAAGTATAGGCAATCCTAAAATTTCTTTATTTATAGCCAATGATGAATATACAGAATTTTTAAACTTGTATTCATTAGCAATAGCAAATGGTACTTCATTACATTATACAGAAAAACCAGTTGAACCAAGTCCATTGCGAGTTGATTTAGATTTCAGGTTTACTATGCCAATTAATGAAAATGGAGAGCCATCTATACAAAGACTTTACACAGATGATAATGTTTATAAAATTATTGATAATTATTTTAAAATAATCAATACCTATTTAGATATTGATAAAAAGCATAACATTGCTTATGTAATGGAAAAACCATATCCAACTGAATTTAGAAATAAAATCAAGGATGGTATTCATATTATTTTTCCGCATGTGATTATAGATAATAATACACAATTTTTCATTAGAAAAAAAATATTAGACATTGCGTCTCAGATTTTCAAGGATTTATATTTATGTAATGAATATGAAGATATCATTGACAAAGCAATTATAAATGCAAATTGCTGGCAGATGTATGGAAGTAAAAAGCCAGAATCAGAAGCCTACAGAGTAACCAAAATTTATAATTATGATGAAAATCAAACAGTGATGAATGATTATGTTCCATCAGCAGAATTGGAAATATCATATATTAAATTGTTTTCTATGAGAAATATTACAACAGAACCAACAAAAATTAATGAAAATTATATTTCAGAAATTGAAGAATATATTAGACATATATTGCCGATTGTAGATAAGAAATTAAAAGAAAAACTAGAGAATAATATCTTATTAAAAAAAGAAATTAATGTTATTAAGAATTATACAAATGACGATGATTATGTATTGGCAAGAGAATTAATTACTGAATGTTTATCACAAACAAGAGCAGAACGTTATAATGATTGGATTAATCTAGGATGGGTATTGAGAAATATTGATTATAGATTATTGGCACAATGGACAGAATTTTCTAAAATTGCTAGTAATTATATCGAAGGCGAATGTCAGAGTTTATGGGACAAAATGCGAAAAGACCATTTAGGAATGGGCACATTACGCTGGTGGGCTAAAACTGATAATCCTCAACGATATAAAGAAATTATTGATAATTCGGTAATTCCTTTGATTGATATTGCGATAGGATCTGAAGGAGCTCATTATGATGTTGCAAAACTTGTCCAAGTTATTTATAAAGGTGAATACAAAGCAGTAAATAAAGATACTTGGTATAAATATGACAGAGATTCGCATTGTTGGATTAAAACAAGGGAAGGTTTGAATTTGCGTCGTTCATTGAGTGAAGAAATTTGTCGTAAATTTTTAGATAGAGCAATTCATTATAATACTCTAAGTTCTAATAATGCATATGACAAAGCACAACAATCAATGTATAGCAAACGCGGTGCTGAGGCAATGAAGATTGCTTCAAATCTTAAAAAAACTTCTTATAAGGACAGTGTAATGAAAGAATGCAAATGTTTATTTATTGATGAAAATTTCGAAGAATTATTAGATTGTAGACCACATTTAATAGGATTTAAGAACGGTGTTTATGATATGAAGATGCATATTTTTCGTGAAGGTATGCCAGATGATTATATTTCTCTATCAACAAAACGCAATTATATTCCATATTCGATTGAATATCCAGAAATTGCAGAAATCAATGATTTCTTCGAAAAAGTATTTACGAATGTAAATGTTAGAAATTATGTATTGGATATTTTAGCTTGTATTATTGATGGTTCAATAGCCCAAGAAAGATTTTATATATTCACAGGTCAAGGTAGTAATGGCAAGAGTAGATTATTGGATTTAATTCAAAAATCAGTAGGTGATTATTATGCGACATTGCCAATTGCATTATTAACACAAAAACGAGCTGCTTCTAATTCTGCTCAAGGTGAAATTGAGAGAATGAAAGGTCGGCGATTTGCAGTAATGCAAGAACCAAATGAAAATGATAAAATTAATGTAGGTTATATGAAAGAATTATCAGGAAATGACAGAATTTTAACAAGAGGTCTATATAAAGAACCTTATGAATTTAAACCACAATTTAAAATGATATTGGCTTGCAATGAATTGCCCGAAATTCCATCTCAAGATGGTGGTGTATGGCGCAGATTGCGAGTAGTTGAATTTGCGTCAAAGTTTTGTGAAAATCCAGATCCATCAAAACCAAATGAATTTATGATGGATTTAGAATTATCTGATAAATTTGATAGATATGCGGATCATTTCGTTTCAATGTTAATTGAAAGACACAAAAATATTAATCCTAATAAACTCGCTGAACCTAGAGAAGTAATTAATGCAACCCAGAAATATAAAGATAATAATGATGTTATCGGACAATATGTTAATGATAGAATTATTAAAGATGAAAATGCAAAAGAAAAGATTGGTATTATGGAAGTTTATTCAGACTTCAAATTATGGGGAGTTGATAATGTTGCAAAAGGTAAGAAACAACCAGATAGACAACAATTGCGTTCTTATATTGATAAGATCTATGGTATTTATATTAAAGATGGTTGGAAGGGATTCCGACTTAAGACAGAATAAAATTTAAAAATTAGTAATTTTATTTGTTCTATCATTTAATTTATTTAAAGTTTCGGCAATATTGATAGTCCAATATATTTCATTATTATCAACCGAAAATTTAATATAAAACCATAGATTATTATTTATAAAAACGATCGAATCATCTGTAACTGTTTTATAGTTATTGAAAGTATTTTTAAGCATATTAATATATTCGTTACCATATCTATAATATTCATTGATATCACCTCTGAAATAATTACAAACAGATAATTCGGCAGTTGAATATTCTGTTTTTGAAATAAAATTAATGATAGAATCTAATGACATTTTTTTTTACTTTTTAATAATTATAATAATCATTTTTTTTATAAATAAAAAATGATATATAAACAGATAGAAATAATATTTTTATAAAATGGAAATCGATAGGGCTATTGAAAATTTAAAATCAATGTTATCAGAATTAAGAGGAGAAAACATAGATGAATTTGAAGAACACGAAGTAGACATAAACAGACAAGAATTTTATAATGAAAGTAATATTATTCAATTTCAAACAAGTGACACAACTATAATATTTGCATTGACAAAAAAGATGCGTCAAGAGATAATAGAACAATTAAAACGAGCATCTAAGACTAATATTGATACCTTTGTAAATGAATATAATGGAAAATATAATATCATTCTAATTTTCGGCAATGATATATTAACAACACCAACAATTACTCAGTTAAATTTAATTGATAAGATTTTACAAAAAAAGAAAGGAATGTTGCAATTTTTCCAATTGAATGAATTGCAATTCAATCCTACAAAACATCAATTGGTACCGCCACATCGCAAATTGTCTGTAGAAGAAACAACAGAAATTATGAATAAATATTTGATTAAAAGTAAGTTACAAATGCCAATTATTTTAAAAACAGATGTAATAGCAAAATGGCACGGTCTAAAACAAGGCGATATAGTAGAAATAATAAGATACAATGAAAATAGCGGTAGATCTTATTATTATAGATGTTGTATATAAAATAATAATTCTTATTATTAAATAAAATGCCTCCAAGACGAAAGAAAAATGAATTGTTAAAAGATTATACTAAGGAAGAAATGAAATATTTTAATAAATTATCTATCAAAGAACAAGAAGATATAATCAAAATTGAAGAAGAACTTCAAAATAGTGATAAAAATAAAACAATTATACCAATAAGATTTAAATTTTTATTGGCTAATACTTCAATAACAAATAAGCTTGTTATTATGAATAAATTAAACGAACTAGATATAATGTCATCATATACAGGCGAATATGCAAAATTATACAATTTAATAAATACAATATCTCAAATACCTTTTGGTATTTATTATAACATTACTTATAACTCAATTAGCGAATATTTACCAACTGTTCTTCAAGAACTTGATAAAAAAATTTACGGTCACAATGAAACTAAACAACAAATAATGCGAATACTTGCACAATTTATGGTAAATCCAAATGCAAAAGGCTATGCCATAGGAATTCAAGGATCAATGGGAGTAGGTAAAACAAAATTAATTAAAGATGGTGTTGCAAGTGTTTTAAAATATCCTTTTGCATTTATTTCTTTGGGAGGTATATCAGATTCTAGTTATTTAAAGGGACATTTATATACATATGAAGGATCAAAATATGGTAAAATAGTAGAAGAGATAATTAAAGCCAAGGTAATGAATCCTATTTTTTTCTTCGATGAATTAGATAAAGTTTCTAATAATAGACAAGGCGAGGAAATAACAAATACGCTAATTCATTTAACGGACACAACACAAAACGATAGTTTCACAGACAAATATTTAGAAGAAATTAAATTAGATTTGTCAAAGTCATTGATGTTTTTTACATTCAACGATATCGAAAAAATAAATCCTATATTGCGAGACAGAATGATAATAATAAAAGTTGATAAATACAAATTGGCAGATAAAATAGAATTGAGTAAGAATTATCTAATTAAAGACATTTGCAAATCTTATAATATTTCTGAAAATGATATAATAATAGATAACAAAGAAATTGAGTATATAATTAACAAAACAACTGAAGAAGATGGAGTGAGAAATTTACAACGAAACATAAATAATATTTATTCTCATATAAATATGCACAGGTTTATAAAAATGCCTAATGATAAAATCATAGAATTTCCTTTTACAATAACAAGAGAAGTTATTGATAAATATATAATAATGAAGCGCGAAAATAACTTACATAATCTCTCATTGTATTTATAAATTATATATATAAATATTTTGTTATTATATTTATAAAATGCATATATTCTGGTGGTTTATTATAATAGAATTAATAATACTAATAATAGCATTATTATTTTACTTGTTATATAAAAACTATATTAAAATGAAAGAAAAAGCTCAAGAAGACGATGATGAAGAAGACGATGAGGAAGATGACAAAAGCGTAAAAACAACTTAAATAATCTTTTATTGTATTTATAAATGCATTTAATATGGTATATTATAATAGTGATAATACTAATAATATTGATAGTATCAATAACACTATTGGTGACATATTATTTTGTAAATAAATATTATACTATTTCTGAAAAAGAAGAAAATAAAATTAATGAGTTATTGGAAAATTATAGTGACAAAGAAATGGAATATTATAATAAATTATCTAGTAAAGAACAAGAAGATATATTAAAAATTGAGGAAGAAGTTCAAAATAGTAATAATAATACATCAGTTATACCACAGAGATTTAAAATATTATTAGCTAATAATTCAATTGCTAATAAGCGTGTTATTATTAATAAAATAAAGGAATATGATGATATGTCAACTTATAGTAGTGAATCTGATAAATTAAATAATTATATTAATGTAGTATCAGAAATACCTTTTGGTATTTATTATAAGATTGAACAAAATTCTATAAGTGAATATTTGCATAGTGTTC
>Ga0214921_10008909_pt1 | contig 12837 bp, 12 predicted proteins | sample LL1505_MetaG_FD_177992 | JGI IMG/M metagenome (GOLD analysis project Ga0214921, IMG submission 177992) | Freshwater microbial communities from Lake Lanier, Atlanta, Georgia, United States - LL-1505 | ecosystem: Environmental > Aquatic > Freshwater > Lake | place: USA: Georgia | collected... | reverse complement strand
CCGTGGTACTCCAGGATGTGGGTCTCGACAATCGAGTCGACCGGGCAACTTTCTTCGCAAAAGCCGCAAAAAATGCATTTGGTCAAATCGATGTCGTAGCGGGTGGTGCGGCGCGATCCGTCGTCGCGCACCTCTGACTCAATCGTAATGGCCATGGCCGGACAGACTGCCTCGCACAACTTGCAGGCAATGCAACGCTCTTCTCCGTTTTCATAACGGCGTAGCGCATGCAGGCCCCGAAAGCGCGGGGAGATCGGTGTCTTTTCTTCCGGAAACTGCACCGTCACTTTGCGACGGAACAGGTAGCGCCCGGTCAGCGCCATGCCCTTGAACAACTCGATCAGCAGGAAGCTGTAGAGAAAGTCCTTCAGCGAAAAAGGTGCCGGCTTGTGGGTAACAAAATGGTTTGCCATGGTGCGCGCTTTCACTTCCAAATGGTCCAGGATGTCTGCATCCACAGACCGACCACAACCAACCACACCAGCGTCACGGGGATGAAGACTTTCCAGCCCAAACGCATGATCTGGTCATAGCGAAAACGCGGGAACGTGGCACGCACCCAGATGAACAAGCTGACCACAGCGAAGGTCTTGATGCCCAGCCAAATCCAACCTGGAATCCAGTCCAGCGCGGCCACCGGCGCAATCCAGCCACCCAAAAACATAACGGCCGCCAGAATGGACACCAGCCACATGTTGGCGTATTCAGCCAGGTAGAACATGGCATACGACATACCGGAATATTCGACCATGTGCCCCGCCACGATCTCTGCTTCGCCCTCGACGACGTCAAACGGGTGGCGGTTGGTCTCGGCCAGACCCGATATCACGTACACCACAAAAATCGGCAGAAGCGGGAGCCAGTTCCATGACAAAAAGTTTAGCCCTTGGCTGGCAAACATGCCATGGCCTTGGCCCAGCACAATGGCGGTCATGTTCATGCTGCCGGTCACCATCAGCACCACCACCAGGCAAAAGCCCATGGCGATCTCGTAGCTCACCATTTGCGCAGAAGCCCGCAGCGCGCCCAGAAAGGAATACTTCGAATTCGATGCCCAACCGGCAATCACCACGCCGTAAACCTCCATGGAGGTGATAGCCATCACAAACAGCAGTCCGGCGTTGACGTTGGCCAGCGCGACATCCGGACCAAAGGGCACGACCGCCCAGGCCGCCATCGCCGGCATGATGGTCATCACCGGTCCGATGAAAAACAAACCCTTGCTGGCCTGGGCGGGAACCAAAATTTCTTTGGTCAAAAGCTTCAGCGCATCGGCAATCGGCTGCAGCAAACCCCAAGGGCCGACGCGATTGGGGCCAATACGGACCTGCATCCAACCCAAAAATTTCCGCTCCCACAAAGTCAGGTAAGCGACTGCGCCCAGAAGCGGCAGCAAGACCAACAGGATTTTCAACAAGGTCCACAGCACCGGCCATACGACCGCAGTCCAAACGTAAGAGGCGGACAGCCCCAGGCCAGCGGCGTACAACAGGTCACCCATGGCTGACTTCTCCGGCGCCACGCGCATCCGCCGTCATCTGCAAAGAACTGGCCCGGCGCACCAACGCGTCCAAACCATAAATGGTGGCGACGCATGGGGCGACCGCACTGGCGCTGAAATCAGGATGCGCAGGCGCCGCATTGTTCAAGCGTGAGGCATCAACCATGGCGGGAATGCTCTCGGCTGAAAAAATGCTTTTCAAGACATCTTGCGCAGAGTCGAATTCAAACCCTGGTAAGCCGAGCATATTGCCCAGCACGCGCCAGACTTTCCACGCCGGGCGGGTCTCGCCCAAGGGGCGCACCACCGCGTGGAAACTTTGAATACGTCCTTCGGCGTTCACGAATGTGCCAGGGGTCTCGGTGAACGGAGCGATGGGCAGCAGCACGTCGGCGCAGTCCAGGTTGGCCTTGAACGGGCTGAGGGATACCACCATCTGGGCCTTGGCAATCTGGGTCACCGCATTTGCACCGCCCGCACTGTCCTGCCCCGGTTCGACCTGCAGCAGGAAGACCGCCTTCAAGCCGCCCGACAACATGGCAGCGGCATCCATGCCGTCGGTCTGCGGCATCGCACCCACCAACTGAGCACCCACTGTGTTCGCGGCCTCGCCCAAATAACCCACCGTGGAGCCGGTTTGCTCGGCAATCCAATGGGCCACCGCCAGCAGCGCAGCAGCGCGCGGATGATGAGCAGCAGCATTGCCCAGGAGAACGGCTTTGCAGGTCCCGCCACGCAAAGACAGCGCAATAGCCTTGGCTTGCATGTCCGGCGCGCCACCAAAAGGAGTGGTAATGCCCTGCTCTTGGGCCAGCGCGAATGCCACATTACTAAGATGGGCCAGCCAATCGGCCGGCGCAGCCACATTGGCATTCGTCACCGGCATGGCCCATTGGGGCGGCGCGTCGACGATGGTGTTGAGTTGGCAACCGTGACGCACCGACTGGCGGATGCGCTGAGCGAACAGGGGGTGGTCCTTGCGAAGGTTGGAGCCGACGACCAATGCGCGGTCCAAACGGCTTAAATCGGCAATGGGCATGCCCAGATAACGGACGCCGGGCGCGGTCGTGAATTCGGCGTGGCGCAGACGGTGGTCCATGTTGTCGCTGCCCAGCGCGCGCATCAGCTTGGTTGCCAGGTGCAACTCTTCGAGGGTGCTGTGCGGGCTGAACAGTGCCCCGACAGAGCGCGCACCGGTGTCGGAAATGATGCTCTTTAGGCCGCTTGCCACGTATTCCAATGCAGTTTGCCAGTCCACGGAGCTCCACTGACCGCCCTGCTTGATCATGGGCGCAGTCAGACGATCCGGACCATTCAAAGCTTCATACGAAAAACGGTCACGGTCGGCAATCCAGCACTCATTGACCGCTTCGTTTTCCAGCGGAACCACGCGCATGACCTGGTTGTTCTTGACCTGCACCACCAAGTTTGCGCCGGTGGAATCGTGCGGGCTGATCGACTTGCGGCGCGACAACTCCCAGGTGCGGGCGCTGTAGCGAAAAGGCTTGCTGGTCAAGGCACCGACGGGGCAGATGTCAATCATGTTGCCCGAGAGTTCGGAATCCACCGTCTCGCCGACAAAGGTTTCAATCTCGGAATGCTCGCCGCGATGCGACATGCCCAACTCCATGACGCCGGCGACTTCCTGACCGAAACGTACGCATCGGGTGCAGTGGATACAGCGGCTCATTTCGCGCATGCTGATCAGCGGGCCAACGTCTTTGATCGCTACCACGCGTTTTTCTTCCTGGTAGCGCGATGACGAGTCGCCGTAGCCGACCGCCAGATCTTGCAGCTGGCATTCGCCACCTTGGTCGCAGATGGGGCAATCCAGGGGATGGTTGATGAGCAGAAACTCCATCACCGATTGCTGCGCCTTCACGGCTTTATCGCTCTTGGTGCGAACCACCATGCCCTGGGTCACCGGCGTGGCGCAAGCGGGCATCGCCTTGGGGGCTTTCTCGATATCGACCAGGCACATGCGGCAATTGGCCGCGATGCTGAGCTTCTTGTGGTAACAAAAATGCGGAATGTAGGTGCCCGCTTTTTCGGCGGCGTGCATCACCATGCTGCCTTCGAGCACTTCCACTTTTTTACCGTCGAGTTCGATTTCAACCATGGTGCTGCGCCTCAGACATAGGCACCGACCACGCAGGTCTTGTGCTCAATGTGGTATTCAAATTCCTGGCGGAAGTGCTTGAGCATGCCGCGTACGGGCATGGCTGCTGCGTCACCGAGGGCGCAAATAGTGCGGCCCATGATGTTGCCCGCAACACTGTCCAGCAACTCCAAATCACTGGCGCGGCCGTGGCCGTTTTCAATGCGGTCCACCATGCGCCACAGCCAGCCTGTTCCCTCGCGGCAGGGCGTGCACTGCCCACAGGACTCATGCGAATAAAAGTAGGAAAGCCGCTGCAAAGACTTCACCATGCAACGGGTGTCGTCCATCACGATCACCGCGCCCGAACCCAGCATGGAGCCGGCCTTGGCGATGGAGTCGTAGTCCATGGTGATGTCCATCATCATGGCTGCGGGCAACACCGGTGCTGACGAGCCGCCGGGGATCACCGCCTTGAGCGTGCGCCCGGGGCGCATGCCGCCGGCCAACTCCAGCAGAACCGGGAATGGCGTGCCCATCGGCACCTCGAAATTACCGGGGCGCTGCACATCGCCGCTGACCGAAAAGATTTTGGTACCGCCGTTGTTGGGTTTGCCGCAGGCCAGATACGCTGCGCCGCCGTTGCGGATGATCCACGGTACGGCTGCGAACGTTTCGGTGTTGTTGATCGTGGTCGGCTTGCCGTACAAGCCATAACTGGCCGGGAACGGTGGCTTGAAACGCGGCTGGCCCTTCTTGCCCTCAAGTGACTCCAATAGCGCTGTCTCTTCGCCACAGATGTAGGCACCAAAACCGTGGGCGGCGTGCAGCTGAAAATTGAACGCGCTGCCCAGAATTTTGTTGCCCAAAAAGCCAGCGGCGCGGGCCTCTTCAAGCGCGGCTTCAAAGCGCTCATAGGTCGTGAAAATTTCGCCGTGGATGTAGTTGTAGCCTACGCTGATACCCATGGCGTAGGCGGCAATGGCCATGCCTTCAATCACCGAATGCGGGTTGAACTGCATGATGTCGCGGTCTTTGCAGGTGCCGGGCTCGCCCTCATCGGAATTACAGACCAGGTACTTTTGACCCGGGAATTGGCGCGGCATAAAGCTCCACTTCAAGCCGGTCGGAAAACCCGCACCGCCGCGGCCACGCAAGCCCGACTCTTTGACCGTGGCAATCACCTGGTCTTGGGTCAAACCCTCGCCACCGTCTGCGGCCAATATTTTTCGCAAAGCCTGGTAACCGCCACGCGCCTCATATGCCGCCAAGCCCCAGTTGCTTCCGTCCAGATCCGCCAATATCTGCGGCTGGATATGGCGGCCGTGGAATGAACTCTCCGCCCCGGTAGCGGCAAATCCAGCCAGCAATTGTTCAATACTCATGCTGCACCTCCTTGGGCGCGCAAGCCGTCAACCAAAGCGTCCAAGCGCTCGTGGCTCATGAAACTGCACATGGTGCGGTCGTTGACCAGCAAAACCGGCGCATCCGCGCAGGCACCCTGGCACTCGCTTTGTTGCAGAGTGATCAAGCCATCGGGCGTTGTCTCACCGGTATGGATGCCCAGCTTGGCCTCCAGATGCTGCAAGGCCTGCGCACCGCCGCGCAACTGGCACGGCAAATTGGTACACACATTGAGCTTGTACTTACCCAGAGGTTTCTGGTTGTACATGTTGTAGAAGGTGGTGATCTCATGCACCGCTATCGGGGGCATACCCAGATGCTCAGCCACCGCACGTTCGCTATCGGAGCTGACCCAACCCTGCTCCTGCTGAACGATCGCCAGACACGCCATCACGGCGGACTGCGCCTGATCTGGCGGGTACTTGGCAACTTCGCGGTCAAAGCGCGCTTTGGTGGCGTCCGAGATCATCGATCAATCTCTCCAAAAACAATGTCCATGGTGCCGATGATGGACACCGCGTCTGCAATCATGTGGCCCCGCGCCATTTCATTGAGGCCTGCGAGATGCACAAATCCCGGGGGACGGATCTTCAAGCGGTAAGGCTTGTTCGCACCATCGCTAATCAGGTAGATACCGAACTCGCCTTTAGGGTGCTCCACCGACGCGTAAGCCTCGCCAGCGGGCACATGGAAACCTTCGGTGAACAGCTTGAAGTGGTGGATCAGCTCTTCCATATTGGTCTTCATGGCCTCGCGCGACGGCGCCGCAACTTTGTGGTTGTCGGTAATCACCGGACCGGGGTTGGCTTTGAGCCATTGCACGCATTGGGCGATGATGCGATTGGACTGCTTCATCTCTTCCATACGCACCAAGTAGCGGTCATACACGTCACCGGTATGGCCGACCGGGATATCAAAATCGAGCTGGTCGTAGACCTCATAGGGCTGCTTTTTACGCAAGTCCCAGGCGATGCCTGAGCCACGCAGCATGGGGCCAGTGAAGCCCATGTTCAAAGCACGCTCGGGCGTGACGATACCGATGTTCACGGTGCGCTGCTTCCAAATGCGGTTGTCGGTCAGCAGCGTGTGGTATTCGTCCAGGCAGGCCGGAAAGCGCTGGGTGAAATCTTCAATGAAGTCCAGCATCGAACCCTGGCGGTTGGCGTTGAGGTCGGCAATCCCTTGGGCATTGCGCACCTTGCTGGCTTTGAACTGGGGCATGCTGTCAGGCAGATCGCGGTACACGCCGCCCGGACGGAAATAAGCAGCATGCATGCGCGCGCCGCTGACTGCCTCGTACATATCAAACAAGTCTTCGCGCTCACGGAAGGTATAAATCAGAATCGTGGAGCTGCCGCAGTCATTGCCATGCGATCCCAGCCACATCAAATGATTAAGCAGGCGCGTGATTTCCGCAAACATCACCCGTATGTACCGGGCGCGTATGGGCACATCCAAGCCCAGCAGCTTTTCAATGGCCAAGCAGTAGGCGTGCTCGTTGCACATCATGGATACATAGTCCAGACGGTCCATGTAGGGCAAGGACTGGATGAAAGTTTTGCTCTCGGCCAGTTTTTCGGTGGCACGGTGCAACAAACCAATGTGCGGGTCGGCGCGCTGCACTACTTCGCCATCAAGCTCCAACACCAAGCGCAAAACGCCGTGCGCAGCAGGATGCTGAGGGCCGAAATTCAGGGTGTAATTTTTGATATCAGCCATATCGGCACGCGCTCAATGCAGGCCTCCGTAGTTGTCTTCACGGATGATGCGTGGCGTGATTTCACGCGGCTCAATCGACACGGGTTGGTACACCACCCGGCGCTGCTCTGCGTCGTACCGCATTTCCACATGGCCGGAGACCGGAAAGTCTTTGCGAAAGGGATGGCCGATAAAGCCGTAGTCGGTCAACAAGCGGCGCAAATCGTTGTGACCTTCAAAGATCACGCCGAACAAATCAAAGGCTTCGCGCTCAAACCAATTCGCTGAATTCCATATCGTTGTGAGCGACTCGACCATCGGCATCTCATCATCCGGAGCGAAGACCTTTAAGCGAACCCGCTGGTTCAGGCTGACCGACAACAAATGGCTGACCACACAAAAACGCCGGCCGTCGTATGCCCCATCGCCATAGGTGGAATAGTCCACCGCACACAAATCCAGCAGCTGCTCAAACCGGCAACCCGCAGCGTCACGCAACAGTTCCGCCGCCTGCAGATAGTGCGCTGCATCAACGACCACGGTCACTTCGCCCAAGGCCAGCGAAATATGCTTCACGCGCGCACCCAATGCAGCTTCTACCGCATGCAGCGTCGCCTGGGGATGAACAGAATTTTCAGACATGGAACGGCACCGGTTCAGGCGCGGGCAATGGTTTGGGTGCGACGGATTTTTTGCTGGAGCTGCAAAATTCCATAGACCAACGCCTCGGCAGTGGGCGGGCAACCGGGCACGTAAACATCGACTGGAACGATTCGGTCGCAGCCACGGACCACGGAATAACTGTAGTGGTAATAGCCGCCGCCGTTGGCGCAGGAGCCCATGCTGATGACCCAGCGCGGCTCGGACATCTGGTCATAGACCTTGCGCAGTGCCGGTGCCATTTTGTTGCACAAAGTACCCGCCACAATCATCACATCCGACTGACGCGGGCTGGCGCGAAAGACCTCCGAACCGAAACGGCTGAGGTCATAGCGCGACGCGGCAGCATGCATCATCTCGACCGCGCAGCAGGCCAGACCAAAGGTCATAGGCCAGATCGAACCCGTCTTGGCCCAGTTCACCACGGAGTCGTAACTCGTAGTGGCAAATCCCTCTTTGAAAACGCCTTCAATCATGGTGCATCACTCCCAATCGAGAGCGCCTTTTTTCCACTCGTAGACGAAACCCACAACCAGAATAGCCAGAAAAATCATCATGGTCCAAAAACCCACAGGGCCAATGTCGCGCAGCGACACAGCCCATGGAAACAAAAATGCAATTTCCAGATCGAAGAGGATGAAAAGAATGGCCACCAGGTAGTAGCGAACGTCGAACTTCATACGGGCGTCTTCAAACGCCTCGAAGCCGCATTCATAGGGGGAGTTCTTCGCAGGGTCTGGGCGATTCGGCCCGAGAAAGTAACCCAGAACCTGAGGCACGACGCCGATGCCTATGCCGACCAAGATGAAGACGAGTACCGGGAGGTAGTTTTCTAAATTCATGTCCAGGTTCAGGTCAACGATAAATAGTAATCCGCTCTGGTGCCGTCGGCGAGACTCGAACTCGCACAGCTTTCGCCACTACCCCCTCAAGATAGCGTGTCTACCAATTTCACCACGACGGCGGTTATGCTGCTGCGGATGGCATGAAGGGCCTTGCGACTGTTAGCTCTCCGACAACAGCGGGAGTTTACCCTCATTTACACGTCGATGAAGGTTGACAACCCTTGACAGAACCGACTTACTTAACCGGAATAGCGGCAGCGCCCGAAGCCGGCAAAACAGGCACAGATGGTGCACTCGCAGCGGTCGCAGGGGTGGCCTGTGTAGCGGCTTGGCGCTCCAGCACGCTGGTTCCTTCGCTTGTCCGCAAATTACCGAAATACGCCAATGCCAGGGTCGCGCAGAAAAATACCGTGGCCAACACGGCCGTGCTGCGCGACATGAAATTCGCACTGCCCGAAGCGCCAAACAGGCTGCCGGAACCACCACTGCCAAATGCTGCGCCCATGTCAGCACCTTTTCCGTGTTGCATGAGGATCAAGCCAATCATCACAACGGCAGACAACATCTGAACCGTCAGCAGCGTAGTAATCAAAATATTCACATCAAACCCCTGATAAACCTGAAAGGCCCAGCGCTATCCGGCGCAGGCCACGATACCCAAGAAGTCAGCTGCCTTCAATGAAGCGCCACCGACCAAACCACCATCAATATCGGCCTGGGCCAACAGCTCCGCCGCATTAGCCGCATTCATGCTTCCGCCGTACAAAATCGGGATATGCGCCGCCGACGTCGTGGCCGCCAACAACTGGGCCCGCAACACCGCATGCACTGCTTGGGCCTGTGCAGGCGTTGCCGTATGACCGGTGCCGATCGCCCACACTGGCTCATAGGCCAGCACAATTTCACTCAAGCAATGTCCATTGCGCTGCACCACAGCGGCCAATTGCCGCCGCACCACGGCCTCGGTTTCACCAGCCTCGCGCTGCGTCAGGGTTTCACCGACGCACACCACTGGTGTAATGCCGCTTGCCAATGCAGCCTGCGTTTTGCGCGCCACCAGTTCATCGCTTTCGGCGTGGTACTGGCGGCGCTCAGAGTGCCCCACCAGTACATAGCGCACACCGAATTCGCCCAACATCGCGCCCGACACTTCGCCCGTAAATGCACCACCCTCGTGAACCGACAGGTCTTGGGCACCAATCGCCACCGCACTGCCGCTAAGCAGAGACTGCAATTGCGCCAAGTAGGGCGCTGGTGCGCAAACTGCAATCTCGCAATCCGCATGTCCTAGGCCCTGCTTCAGTAAATCCAAAAGCGCCGCATTCGCCGCCAAAGAGCCATTCATTTTCCAGTTGCCGAAGATGCGCTTTTTCACACCGACTCCCACTGCAAAACCACTTTGCCGATGTGATGACCCGCTTCCATCAAAGTGTGGGCAGCGGCGGCCTCTGCTGCCGGCATGACCGCATGGATCACGGTACGAACCTTGTTGCTTTCCAAAAGCGGCCAGACGTTGGCGTGCAGTTCGGTGGCAATCGCACCTTTGAAAGCCACAGGCCGAATCCGCAAAGTGGAACCGGTAATCGTCAGGCGTTTGCGCAGCACCAAACCGGCATTCACTTCGCTGTTGATACCGCCTTGCACCGCGATGATCACGATGCGGCCGTCTTCGGCCAGGCAGCGTACTTCGCGGGCCAGGTAATCGCCGGCCACCATATCGACAATCACGTCCACCCCGCGCTTGGCGGTGATACGGGCAACCTCTTCCACAAAGTCCTGGGTGCGGTAATTGATTGCGTGGTCCGCGCCCAGCCCGATGCAGGCCGCGCATTTGTCATCGCTACCGGCGGTGGCGATCACCGTGGCACCAAAAGCCTTGGCCATTTGAATCGCTGTCACCCCGATACCGCTGGTACCGCCCTGGATCAACAGGGTTTCACCGGCTTTGAGCTGGCCCCGGTCAAATACGTTGCTCCACACGGTGAAAAAAGTCTCCGGCAGCGAAGCCGCTTGCACCGCCGTCATACCCCTTGGCACCGGAAGGCACTGCGGAATCGGCGCCGCGCAATACTGCGCGTAACCGCCTCCAGCGACCAAGGCGCACACCATGTCACCGACCTGCAAGCCGGCAGCAGCCATGGCCTGCGCATCACCCGAGATGATTTGGCCTGCAATCTCCAGACCGGGAATATCGGTTACGCCCGGCGGTGGCGGGTAGCCACCGGCGCGCTGCAATAAATCCGGCCGGTTCACGCCGCTGGCATGCACCCGCACCAAGACCTCGCCCGCAGCCGCTATCGGCATCGGGCGCTGCGTCAGACAAAGCACCTCCGGCCCGCCGAAGCTGGTGATTTCAATGGCTTGCATGCTGGCAGACATCAGTCAGCGCGGATAGTCAGGCTGCAATCAACCCTGCTCGTGGTCGTGCGTAGGACGATCGAGCAAAACCTTCATAGACAGCTTGATGCGGCCCTTTTCGTCGGTTTCCATGACCTTGACTTTGACGATCTGGCCTTCGGTCAGGTAATCGCTGACTTTCTCGACCCGCTCATGCGCGATCTGGCTGATGTGCAGCAGTCCGTCCTTGCCGGGTAGCAAATTGACCAGTGCGCCGAAATCCAAAATCTTGGTGATCGGACCTTCGTAAATCTTGCCGATTTCGACCTCTGCGGTGATCTCCTGGATGCGGCGCTTGGCTTCCTCAGCCTTGGCCGGGTCGCTCGATGCGATGGTGATCGTGCCGTCTTCCTCGATGTTGATTTGCGTTCCGGTTTCTTCCGTCAGCGCGCGGATCACTGCGCCGCCCTTGCCAATCACGTCGCGGATCTTGTCGGGGTTGATTTTCATGGTGAACAGGCGCGGCGCGAAGTTGGAGACTTCGGTCTTGGCCTCGGCCATGGCCTCTTGCATCTTGCCCAGAATGTGCATACGCGCCTCTTTGGCTTGGGCCAAAGCGACTTGCATGATTTCTTTGGTGATACCCTGGATTTTGATGTCCATTTGCAGCGCAGTAATACCGTCGGTGGTACCGGCCACTTTGAAGTCCATATCGCCGAGGTGGTCTTCATCACCCAGGATGTCGGTCAACACCGCAAAGCGGTTGTCTTCCTTAATCAGGCCCATGGCAATACCGGCCACGTGCGCTTTCATCGGCACGCCCGCATCCATCAAGGACAAGCAGCCGCCGCAAACCGACGCCATGGACGATGAGCCATTGGACTCGGTCACTTCGGACACCACACGCATGGTGTAGGGGAAGTCCTCTTTGCTAGGCAGGCAGGCAACCAGCGCTCGCTTGGCCAAACGACCGTGGCCGATTTCGCGGCGCTTTGGGGTTCCGACGCGGCCGGTTTCACCGGTGGCAAACGGAGGCATGTTGTAGTGCAGCATGAAGCGGTCTTCGTAGTCGCCGCTCAAGGCGTCGATGCGCTGTGCGTCACGCTCGGTACCCAAGGTGGTCACCACCAGCGCCTGCGTTTCGCCACGCGTGAACAGGGCAGAGCCGTGCGTACGGGGCAGCACGCTATTGCGGATTTCGATGGGGCGCACGGTGCGTGTGTCGCGTCCGTCGATACGGGGCTCGCCCGCCAGAATCTGGCTGCGCACCAGCTTGGCTTCGATGTCAAACAACATGCCTTCCACTGCCACGCCGTCAAACGCCACGCCATCGGCTTTCAATCCGTCCATCACGGCAGCGTAGGCTGTACGGCAGGCCTTGGTACGCAACTGCTTGTCGCGAATTTGGTAAGCGGCGGTCAGTGACGACAGCGCCAGACCGCTGACTTTCGCGATCAGCTCTTCGTTCTTGGCAGCAGGTTTCCAGTCCCACACGGGTTTGCCCGCATCACGCACCAACTCGTGAATCGCGTTGATCGCAACCGCGCCTTGGGTGTGTCCGAACACAATCGCGCCGAGCATGATTTCTTCGGACAGTTGCATGGCTTCGGATTCGACCATCAACACAGCCGCTTCTGTACCAGCAACCACGAGGTCCATGATCGAATCTTTGCGCGCGGTCTGGCCGGGGTTGAGCACATATTCGCCGTTGACGTAACCCACGCGGGCCGCGCCGATCGGGCCGGCAAAGGGCACGCCGCTGACGCTCAGCGCCGCGCTCACCGCAATCATGGCCGCGATATCGGCGTCCACTTCGGGATTGAGCGACAGGGTGTGCACTACGACGTGCACTTCGTTGAAAAAGCCTTCCGGAAACAGCGGGCGGATCGGGCGGTCGATCAGGCGGCTGGTCAGCGTCTCGAACTCGCTGGGGCGGCCTTCGCGCTTGAAGAAGCTGCCGGGGATCTTACCTGCAGCGTAGCTTTTCTCCAGGTAATCCACCGTCAGGGGAAAGAAGTCCTGGCCGGCTTTGCCCTCCGTCCGCGCCACCACGGTGGCCAGCACCACGGTGCCGTCCATATCGAGCATCACTGCGCCGGTGGACTGACGGGCGATTTCGCCGGTTTCCATGGTGACCGTGTGCTGGCCCCACTGGAAGGTTTTACTGACTTTATGGAACATCGTCATAGAAATATCTCCGTTTGTATGGGAGGTGCAGGCCACCTCGCCCAAGCCCGGAATCCACATCACAGAACACGATGCCATTCCAAGGAAACCCGACTCTGGGGCCGGAT
>Ga0214921_10008908_pt1 | contig 12839 bp, 10 predicted proteins | sample LL1505_MetaG_FD_177992 | JGI IMG/M metagenome (GOLD analysis project Ga0214921, IMG submission 177992) | Freshwater microbial communities from Lake Lanier, Atlanta, Georgia, United States - LL-1505 | ecosystem: Environmental > Aquatic > Freshwater > Lake | place: USA: Georgia | collected... | reverse complement strand
TGGGGTGCTCCAAAAATTACAAACACGATAGAAACCGGGGCGACTGGGCGCCGGAGCAGCTCGTTTTGGCGGAAGGGGGTTTCGGAGCGGGTCCAAATCGGCTACTTTTGACCCCCTGGGGGGGGGCAAAGTTGACAGGGGTAGCCAGCCAGGTAGTTGAGCTGGTACACGACGGAAACCTAAACGAATGGCTTCTAAGACTTCTAACATGAACACCAACACCGCTGCCTCTGCCAAGACCGCGAACGTCAAGGTCTATAAGAACCTGCTGGAGGCGCACACGGCCTTTGTTCTGGACCGCTACGCTTTCATGGAGAACATCCAGGCCGCGATTAACCAGGAGGATAAGCCTGAGAGCCTGGCGCTCTTTGTTCAGCTCAAGGAGGGCAACTTCATTGAGCTGATTGCCGGTCTGCTGAGCGACCCCGACACGCACAACCGGGAGCAGGCGTTCTACACGCTGGCGAACGTGCTGGGGCTGGAGAACCAGGATGTCATTGTCCAGCGGGCCAAGGCTGCTCTGCTGGAGCGGCACCAGGATATCTTCCACAATCTGTATGAGACGGAGGGGACTCCTCTTCAGAAGACGTGCGCCTACGTCATTAACAATCTGGCCATGGTGTTCGCCAATCGGGGTTGGAAGGACCTGGACAAGGATGAGGATGGGACGGTGCGCAAGTTCTGTAATCAGGTGCTGGACGCGTTCAACGGTCTCTACGGGGATGCGTTGGTGAATCGCGTTGTTAGCAAGACTGCCCGCACCGACCTCCTGTATGCGGCGGCCCGCGTCAGCCAGGCGCGCCCCTTCGGCCCGCGTCTCAGCCGCGTCCTAGCGGACATGTTGGGTGCAACGGGTGGGGGTGCAAAGTCGCTGCTCGATATGCTCAACAACCGCCTGGCGGAGGCGGAGGGGCCTGAGCAGTTCATCCCTACCGACTATCACGGGGAGGTTCTGGATCGGTTCCTGCTGTTCCTATCCAACGATAAGCTCAGCCGCCAGACTCGCATGGAGGCGCTGTGGGGCCTCTCCAACTTCGCCACGGAGACTGATGTTGCGGATAAGCTGGCTGCCTACGATGAGCTCCTTGACACGGTTGTGGATATTGCCATCACGGAGGAGGGTAACACTCGTGGGAATGCTATCTGGGTGCTGGCTAACGTAGTGGCAAAGGCAACCTCCGCAGAGACGCAGGAGGTGCTGAGCCATCACTGCGGTATCTGGACGGCACTGACTGAGGCAGTGAGCGACTGGGAGGAGCGGGGCCTGACGGATTATGCTCCGCTGACGGTTGCGACGGAGACCATTGCGAAGCTGACTGCATGGCAGGTTCAGTTTGCGGAGGATGAGGAGGATGATGATGAGACCATCCTGGATGAGATTGAGGCCGATATGCAGGTTGAGGAGGATGGTAAGACCATCCTGTATGAGATGAAGACCTTCGCGTCTGTCCCGGTTGAGGAGCGCGTCCCTACGGCGCTGGACCTGATTCTGGAGGGTAGCCCGAAGCCGTCCGCTGTGGTGCGTAGCCTCATCAGCTCTCTGCAGGAAGCGGGCTACGGCCAGTGGGTGGTGGTTCCGGCGGATACCCAGCTGACGGTTGCGGACCTGACGACTCTCCAGGCTATGGGCTACAGCCTGAATCGTGGCTACTTCAGTGTGAGCCGTGCGCTGATGGACGTCATCTATGCGTAGAACACTCTGCTAGCATAAAATACAAAAATACAAGAACCGCTAAATAGCATCAAAATAGGGTCTAATAGACTCTCTTTTGGTTCTATCAGAAGCAGGGGGTCTACTCTTTCTTTCCTTTCCCCTTCGTCCTAACAACTACTGCCTCAGGTCCCGTCCGGTCCGGTGGCTCTACCCAGGCTAGCCCAAGTACACTAAAGAGTTCTTTCTCTGAACGGATGCCACTAACTGTGCGCCCCGAAGCAACATGGGTTAGCGCGTGCTCATTCAGAGTAAAGCCCAATGTCTGTGCATGGGCGCGAACAGCGACGTTGAATGTATCAGAACCCGTGAAATAGTAGACGGCAAATGGGAATTCTGCCGGTGGAGTGACAAGCAAGTCCAGACGACGTGGCGTGTTGCCGGCTCCAGGAAGGGCTGCGATGGCCAGGCACTTGTGGTCGCCTTGGGCCAGAACTTCCAGAATGTAACCGGCTGCGACAAGACGCATAACAAAGTCCTCTAGTGCGGCAGGAGCATCTGCATCTGGTGTCGGCACCCGCAGAAGCATATCAATATCCCCACTGTCAGGGCGTCCACGACGATAGGAACCAACAATGACACCCTCAAGAGCTGTCGGCTTGTTCGCCATCAGAAGGGTGGCATGGGCATCCATCTCAACACGGGGAATACGGGTGAGAAGAGGCTCATAATAACGGAGTCCCGTCTGTTGGTTGCGATTGAGGAGTTTCGGATCCGCGGCAACAGCAGCACGGAGTTCGGCAATTGTCGTGTAGCCGGCAGCCACCAGGTCCGCTGCCTTCTTCGGACCAACACCGTAGATGTTTTGGAAAGCAGCTAGGGCTGTAGAGCGGGCTCTTGCTGTTTCGCTGATAGGGAGAGAGCCCTCCGTAAGAATACGAACAATCTTCTCACGAATTTTGGGACCCAGACCGTCGCCCTTGGTAGAGGCCGGTAGGTCGTCGGGCTTTGTGAGAGGATGGGGCATCGCCTGAAGAGCTTTGATGGCCGCCGTATAGGAACGAGCCTTGAAGTGCCCGGCCGTTTCGGTTGCAGCCAGGTCGCGGAGAGTGCTGAACTCTGCAATAATCTTAGGTCGATAATCCATTGATACAGAGGCGGCGGCAGACATCTTGATAGTTTTTCGTCGTGAGTGCTTATATGGCAGGGCGACATGCCCCTATCACTTTTTTACTGACGGGTTATACCGTATCGGAAGGCATCCGCCAACAGAATCCCCACAGTTGTTGCCAGTGCCATTTGAAGGAAGGGTGCGGGGGGGAGGAGGAGGTGGTGGCGGAGCCGCAGTTGCCATACGTCGGATTGCAGTCCGAAACTTATTGCAGGATTTATTGCGTTAACAGTCATTCCTCCTAAAGCCCTGCCCTTATCAAAAGCAGTATCCATGGCCGCCACCGCTTCTGCAGCAGCCGCAGAGATGTATGTTGCCGCCCGCGCTGCGGCAAATGGAACCGAAACAGAAGAGCAACGGGTCGCACTCAAGGAGATGGTATCCAGACTGGTGGAATATGAATGCAAGATTGCCTGTCAGATTGGCAAAGATGCAGATGACGCTGCGGCGGATTGGGTGGAAATCTTTGTGCTTTCAAACCTACTTCGATGCGTAACAGATTATCTTGAGATTCAGCCATCGGGTGCCGTTGGCACGGTGTTTGACCTGTATGATGCACCCGAAGCAAAAGAGGTCGGAGACCTCTCGGACCGCTGTGATACCTACAATGAGGGACTGGGTCTGGAGTTCGTGGAGCACGATAGCGACTCTGAGGAAGAGGAGGAAGATGCTTAGGCTAGTGCTTTCCAATTAACTATCTGCTAAATGGAATTATAGTTCGTTAAATTAACAGTCGTGCAACGACTGCTAATTTGAATTTCTAGGAGGCTATTTAGTCGGATATTTAATGAGAGCCACCAGAGTACAGAATAGTATCCGCATCCGTGACAGCCTTGTTCAGCTCCTCCTCAATAGAATCAGTGGATGCAGAGACAGGGATGCGCTTTTTTACCACCTTCTTTGTGGGAACATGGGGCGGCGGCACAAATTCATCCTCATCCTCATAGCTCACAAGGGGGCGGAATTTCCAGTCCCTAATCTCCGTCAGCAGATGGATAATCTCCGTATCCAGTGTCGGAAAATGATCAACATGCGGAGATGTCCGCAAATGCAGAAGACGCCTGACGTACGTGGGCGCACTCAGTTTGCGATGTTCAACGGTTATTGTCGCCCAGCCATCCTGTAGGCGACGAAGATTGAGAACGACGACCGCCATCCTTATGTACTCCTTAATCCACGCCGTTTCGGTGGGATAAAGCACCTCATTCTGAACAAGAGAGGTTACATGCAGACACTCTGAGATAAGCTCCTTAAGAGTCTCCAACTTTAGCGTATCAAGGGGTGCCTGCCTGTAAAGACGAGTGCGGAGTGAATCCGCACGGACGGGGTGATCGTCTGGGAGAGCATTCGCGATCGCCCACTGCCGACGAACAAACGCGATCGCCTCTTCAATCGTCAAACGGCGCGGGGGAGTAACAACCGTGTGATGGAGCGCACCGCAGGTACAGGAGCAGGTAGTCTCCGTGATCTCAAAGGCGAAACCGCGTTCGTAGTACTTGCGGACACGATTGAGGTTGTTGCGCAGAATCTGACCGGTCAGGTTGCCGATACGCATAACACGGCGCTCAATACGGTCTGCCAGGTCAACGGGGAGAGTGGCCACTATGAGACGGTCGAATGTCGGTAGGGCTGTTGCAGCAACCTGGACGCTGGTTATGTCCAGGTCGAAGCCGCCCGTGGGTGTCGCGGAAATTTCGAACCCCAGGCGGTCATGGGTGGACCGGAAGATGAGCTGAATCTTGCGTTCCAGGACCGGGTTGTACCAGTCGTGGATGGCATCGATGTGGATGTCGCTGGCCCTGTAGTAGCGACTCCGATTACGGTAGGCAGCTGCGCGGGTCGGACTGTAGCCTGCGGCACGGAAGATGGTGTCGTAGAGGGCGAAGATGATGGGGCGGAGAATCGCTTCGGCGGGCTGGCACCAGATATCAATGTCCTGACCGGGCGGTGGCGGCGTGTTAAGATACCAGGAAAGTGCAGCGCCGCCGTGGATGGATGCATTCGTGGCACGGAATGCGCGGGCAAGAGCGGCCTCTTGGTCTTGGAGGCCGAAGGCGGGAAGGACAGAGTTAGTTGCAGGCATCTTGATAATGTTGGGATTGAAAGTAGCAGAAGACATCATGCGTTGTCTGCTATTGCCAATTACTTAGGTCGGGTTTGGTGGGCGTCAAGTTTTTTGGGGTGATTGTACTACTTCAGCTCTGGGACGGGTCCCGGATACTGGAAGATACCACTGGCATCCTGTGCTAGCATCAGTGGGGGTGTGGTCCAGAAATGCGGGGGTGGTGTGGATTGATTGCTATTGATGGCCGTCCAGTATTTGCCCCACGGCGGTTGGAGAGGGTAGCCGGCGGGCTCTAGGAAAGTGGCAACAGAGATGGGAGTTCGATGCTTCGGATTCTGATGGACCCATTGCCGCACGATCGTAAAGGGGAGAGGCTGAAGATGTTGGAGATTGTTATCGGCACTGTAAAGGACATGCATATAGGGGCGACGGAATGCTGTCCAAAGTGTAGCATCTAGGCGCTGAATAAGATCAGGGAGTGGATGCGCATCACTAGGAAACATATGGAGGAGCGGGGTATGATTGCTACGGCCATCCGCCTGGAGAAGATTGTAGCGCTCAAGGAGGCAATCATACGGTGGGGGAGCAGCATAGCAGTGGGGGATAGGATGAGTGCACCGGCGGAAGAAGCGGGCGAATGTTAATTGTACGGTTGTCATCTTATTAGGGTAAAGGGAATGACGGTTTTAGGTGTCGCTTTTCAAGTCGCTAACGCTTTCCCGTCCGCATTAACATCCGTTAATGCTTACCAATCGGGCACGGCGGCACCACGGGAACAGCCAGCGTTTTCGTCCATCGGGCAACACGGTCCTTGGGTGCTCCTGTGAAGAAGCGGGCTGTCTGGGGCGTCGGCGCCCCACAGAGCCACAGCGCCATTTCCAGCCCGCCATCGCGGAGAGGCGCAGATCCCAGCGTCTCCAGATGATTCCGCACTTCACACAAGTACTTGAACTGATTGAAGAGCCATGACTGGCGGGCCAGCACAGCCGTGTATTGGAACCGCCACGTCTTCGGACCGCTAGGGAGAATGGTGGCGGGTCGGTCCTTCACAAACAGACGATGATTCACTGCCTGAAGTTTACTCTGGAAAGAGAGCGGAAAGAGACTCCAGTGTTGGTGGAAGAAGGTATAGTAATCTTGACGGTCGCTGGTTGCAATGGACCGCAGACAGTCCTGGTAGATACGCCAAGCATGGTCATCAGAGCCGTAGTGCGCGTCAATCCAGTTCGGCAACGTCTCATGGAGATGGAGACCCGCCAGATTCAAATCATTGTTGTCTAGCTGGAGGTCCTCTTGGATGTCTAGCTGGTCGGCCAAGAGCTGCATAACAAGGTCATGAACGGTGAAGGAACGCATAATATCGTTTGATTCAACGACGACACCCTCCTCCCACTGTTGAAGCTTGCGAAGGTCGCCTTGATGGCGAACCCACAGCGGCTCCACTTCAGCAGGGGCGCGACCCAGCCAGACAGCACAGGACTCTAGGTCCGGGGGCGACACATGGCAACAGAGGGCTTCACGCATTAGTTTTTCATACTGTTTTTCATTCCATTCATTCGAAATACAGATAATAGCATTGCGGCCGCGATAATCCTTGAGCAGCGCAAGGAGGTCGGCAAAACATCCCTTGATACCGCTGGACATACCATCGATTTCATCCAGAATGACACCGATGGCGCGATGCCCTTCAGGCCGAAAGAAGTCGCCGACGTTGTTGGAGTTGAGAAGAGGGATGATGAGCTCTTCCATAGCAGCCTTGTTGCGGAATTGACTGGCATTACATTCCACGGGTTTCAGGCCGGCATCCGTAAAGACACGATGTGCCAGTGTCGTCTTTCCGGCCCCGGGGGGTCCATAGAGGAACGCCACAGATGGTTTCCTTGGAGCTGGTGTGCGGGCCCAGGTCAGGAGTGTGTTGTAGTGGAGCTTATGGAGGGCATCAGACCAAGTAGTTGCGGGTGTTGCTGTCTCTGCAGCGGCACTCATTGAGTAAGCTGCGAAGAGAGTGGTTTAGGTGGTTCTGGTTCGGTTATGCGGCGGTTTGTTGGTGTGGTTAAGCCACACCTTCCCAGCTCAGCCCATACTGCTGGGCCCGGGCGGCCTTCTGGGCGTGTGTCCCCGACCCATCAAACACATACTGGGCATAATCCGAATCCGTGGGCTGGGGCGGATGCGCACGGTCCGCCTTCTTCAGGAGAGGCGAACCCATCCCCACGAAATCCATGCAGTCATGGCCACGTGTCAGCGACAGGTAATCCGGGCACGCCGTTATGTAAGGCGGCCAGAGACCTGCACCCGTCCCCGGCGGGAAGTAGTAAGGATACAGGATGTAAATCAGCATGAAGCCCAGGACCAACATCAGAATGCCCGCCATCGACCGATTGTTTGTTATGAGCAGATAGCATAGATACAGATTGCCGGCTGATAACAAGAGCCAGTACAGTATCTTGGCGAATTTCAGCGTTGTCTGACTGACCACCATGGCGCTCTCTCTACATGCGGCCCCGATTAATGTGTCAAGGTGTGGAATTACCCAGGGTGTCAGCGTCTGTGCAAATTCGGAGAGGCGTTTCAATTGCACCAAAATTGCAGAGAATGTTGGAAAACAGAATGGTCAGTCTCTAAATTCGGAGGAATTAGTAATGAGTAGTAGCACCGGGGCTGTCCCCGAATTCCTTGACTATAGTGTGGTAGAGCCTTCCTTGAGGGGTGCCATTGCAGTCGGTGGCTCCACCGGAGCCATTCGGATTGAATACGATGCTCGCCCCTATATCTACAAGTATGCGCCCCCGAAGAATGTTGTGAATGAATTCGTTGCCTTCAAGCTCTATGCGGCTGCCGGGGCGCGTGTTCCCCAGGTTCATCTGGTTATCAATACGGACGCAGGCGGGATTCCTCAGGGTGTTCTCATTCAATATATTGAAGGGGCTACTGTCGCAGAGGCACTCCATAAGAGCTTGCTAACCTTTGGAGAGCGATACACACTGCTTGCCAGTATTAAAACGGACTTCCTTCTGCATGCTCTTTTTGCCAATTGGGATGCGATAAACTCAGAAAATTACATCATTGCGAAGTCAGTGGAAGGCAAATATGATGTGAATGAGCCGTACATCATTGATTTGGGAGGAGCCCTGTTTTATCGTGCAATGGGAGAGCCGAAATCATCCCGATTCTTTACATCGCTTGATATCAATGAAATAGATACAATCCCAAACGAATCTTCCACAACAAGTGCCCGCTTATTTGTTATTCCGGAAATGGAAGATTTGAGAGACCCTCATATTCTAAAGCGCAACTTGTGCAGCCGGCTGGCTAAACTGGATGACAATGCTATCTTGGCCGAAGTGCGCCGGTTTGAGGAGGCATCCCTGTTTTCCTTTTATCCGGCGGGGTTTGAGTTAAAGGGTATCTTGGGAGGACGGCTCTCACTCTTTAAAGATTACTGCGCAAAGGGACGATTACTGAAATCCATTAATGCTGCAGTTGCACGCATTGAGGGAATTCCTAGTGCATATAATCAGTTCCGGACAAACATTGTCAAGACAGAGAAGTTTGACGCCATGGCGGAATCCTATCGCGCAATGATTCTGGAATCTATGAAAGAGGATGTTGTCAAGCCTCTGAGTCTGCGGGGAGCACGGTCCGTTGTTGAGCCGGGTGGCATAACAGCAGAAGAAGCTGCCGGGATTCTCCTACATGCAAAGCCGACGCGCTCTGTTCGGAGAGGTGGGGCGGGGGCCGCCTGGAATGGGAATGACAACTATAATTTTGATGAAGCTTCTTCGGAGCCTGCAGCCCCTTATCCTACGCCACCGATGACTATCATGCCCGCACTCAAACATAAGGTATTGGCCCCACGCACGGACCCGAAACTCCAGAAATGGCTGGAGGAACAAACCGCCTTTCTGCAAACCCGTCTGACGAGTCGCGAACGGGATATTCTGGTATCCTATACACGCCATGGAGACCGTCTCGTGAACAACTATTTGCGGCGGACATTACGGGAGAGTCTGAAAGAATTGATTGCTGAAATCATCGATGGACCCGATGCCTATCCTACCTATTCTGTTCCACTGGCTTACAGTCTCCTAGACCAGGTTGATACTCTAATGCGGGAGAAGCGTCATCTTCTTCGGATACCCGATGATTGGCCAACCGGGCAGCGCATATCTGTTCTCCTTCGTACGGATAGCGTCGATGTTAATATGCGGGCGGTTACTGAGTTTATGGCAGAGAACTTGGCCTTCTTCAGCACCCCCCGTCATATTGAGAGCCTCTTGACACAGTATGTTCGCGACCTCTTTGCTATTATGAAGAAGGCACCCCCGCCGCCACATACTTTCACAGTGTTCCGCGGAATTGCCGGTGACAGCTATCTCAGAGAGCTGGACTTCCGAACAGTTGATTTTATGTCATCGTCCCTCAGTCCGGACACGGTCATTGAACGGTTTCTTACACGCACACAGAATCTTCGTGTCAGCCGGCAATACGTCGGAAGTGTTTATGAGATGGAAGTGCGCCCACAGGTCCCCTGTATTTATATGGAGGCTCTAACACAGTATCCGGGTGAATATGAGATTCTTATAGCACCCGGAGTCGTTGTGGAAACGGATGACAAGATTTATCTGAAATACTACAATAAGGAACCTGCCGGGTTGCTTCAGCTTCAGAGAGAGTCCGCTGGTAAGGATGCCGGCACGTTTGTTAGTGTAGTGGAATGCCTTGTTCGTGTGCCAAAAGCGGCGGAGAAATCTGGACAGTTGATTTATCTGGGCGATATGCGGTCGCGCGCCGTAGGACAGGATGTATCTGAGCGTTTCAGCGCAGATAAACCGCGTGGAGAGCGGGCCGGACGGGGACACAAGAAGAGGATAACATGGAAGAGTGAGCGACGCAAGGGCAATCTGCGAAAGACGCGCCGTGGTGGCTCTGGTTCTTAGACCTTATGACTCTTGCTAACATGCGGTAGCGTGTAGGTCTTGAGTGCTTCGGGGCCAAAGCGTCGCTCATCCTCTGGACGGGAGTCGCGCAACCGCACCTCCGGCATCCCTGAACGCTTCGTCAGGTTGATTTTTACCAGGTCCGGAAAGGCGGCCACCATCGCCTTTGCACTGTCGCTAATCCGCGACAGGGTGCGCGTCTCCTGCATACCTCCGGGCTCCTTGTAATAGGCCGTCTTCGGGGCGATACCGTTGAAACGGAGAACACCGCCATCCAGCACATACATCATGACCGTACGCAGATAATCCTCCTTGTCATCAATCGTGACAGTGAGGATTGGACCCGGATTCAGAATACCCCAGACTGCGCCGATAATATAGCGGAGGTCCGTGGAAGGAGGGCCGGGGCGCATAAAGTAGCCATTGGCAACGGGATAGAAGCCGAAGAGGCGGTAGCCAGTGCGGCGGGCAGCAGTGAAGCCGGCTGAAATCGCCGCGGCCAAGTCGCCCAGAGGACGCTCATTGCGACGCGCCGTTGCGGAGTATTCCAGGAAACCGGTTATGTCATCATCCATGTTGAAAATCGGTTTGCCGATAGGAAAGAACCGGGTTATATAGTTCCGGACGGCGGCCATACCCTTTTCGGCGATGTGAAGGTGTCCGTAGGTACCGGCCTCTAGAGTCGCTTTGTAAGTGGCGTGTTCCTCTTCATTGGCAACAAACACATGAATCCGGCTGACAGGGATTTTGTAAGCGGCCAGCGTCTTGAGGGTTTTGTCGCGAAGCGTGGTAGCCCGGCGATAACTGGGAATTGCGATGACCCAATCGGCTGAGGTCGCCTTGCGGGTGCGTCTTCCTGATGCGACTGGCATCTCTGTTGGGGGGCGGGGTTATTCCTACACAGGGGGATTCGTCGGCCTTGAGTAGGGATAATGTGGGGACTATGGGCCACGATGGCAGTCATAATAATCTTTCTGGTGGGAATGCTGGTCGTTCAGGAATCCTCCTATGCGAATGACATGAGTCTGCTGCTGTTTGTATTCATGGGCGGGGCGTGCGTGGCGATGGCGACGACACAGGGCTACAATGTGTGGCCGGGTCTGGTAGTGGCAGCATCCCTGGTGAGTGGAGCAGTTGCATTCATCTGGGGTGTGAATCGCTACGCCTATCGGTCCGCGATTGTACGGACCCTTGCAGGGGCTCTCATGTGGGCTGTCTCCTGGCTGGGTGTAGTCACTGTTGTTATACGAAAATACATGGGGTGGGGTGGACCAGTAGAGCTGTTCGGTGAGCTGCCATGGGGAATTGATGTGGGGCGTCCTGACATCAAGAGCTTTCAGGCAGCGATGGAGGGGCCTCTACCAGGAGAGGATGCTGTGTCTGTTGTTCCAGAGCAGGCAGCGATTCGGGCTGCGGTAGCGGCGATTCCGGAGCTGGAGGATCGGCAGAAGGTAATGGGCTCTCTTCAACAGGGGCTACCGGCGGCGAAGGCAGCTCTTCAACAACTAGGCTTGGAACGTCTTCTACCACAGTGGGCGCGACCCCCGAAGCAGCAAACTGGAGTGCAGGATTCAGCTCCTGTAGCATCGCTGCCGGAATCTCAGTAGCCGCAGTAGAAGCCTCATCTTTGAAATCCTCCTTGAGCGACAGATAGAAATCGGCGATTTTCTTGTCGCGCACGAACGTCTTCATCTTCACGGAAAGCTTCTTCATCGTGGGGTTTGTAGTCTCCAGAAGCTTCCGCTTGTCGAATGTGTTCTGCGTATGACAGATCACCAGCATCGTCTCCTCCGCCGTCTGCTGGAGAACGGGGGTCTTCCAATCATCCATAAAGGCACGCTCTTCGGCCTTTTCGGCAGTGTCATCGTAGCGGTGGTCCTTGAAATAGGTGCGCCAGTACGCCATTGTCCCATTCGTACAATGATTTGGATTGTAGGGGCCGATATTCCAGATTTCATCGCGATCCGTATAATATAGATACATCTGACTGGAACCGGCCACGGGAATCCGCCTATTCGGTACGGAGCGGAGCTTGCGAACCGAATTCTTTACACGATCCGGGGGATAGAAATCATCATCATCCCAGGCAACACAGATATCACCGCGGGCCAACTCATTGACACGATTCCGCTTGGCGCCAATCGGGAGCTTCGTATCCAGAGAATGATAGCGAACATTGGTCAGACCGGATGCCGCGAAGATGTCCCCTACTTTGTCCGTTCCATCATCCAGGATGATCCATTCCATACGGTCCTGAGGATAGGTCTGGGCCTTGAACATCTGGATGGCCAGCGGGATGAAGCGGCGGCGATTGTAAGTGGGTGTAAGAACACTGACAAAAGGGAGACCGGCGTTGACGGTTGGCTTCGTGTCAGCGGCAGTGCCGGCACCCCCCTTGGGTGCGGCAGTGGTTTTGGCGGATTTTCTAGATGGCATCTGCTCTTGTTGGGGTGGAGGTTGCTTTAACCGGTGGGTGCCGCAGCAGCACCAGCAGAACTACCTTCCAAGTGGAGTGTTGGATAGCGCGACAGATAGCGTTCAATCCGGGCCTGTGTGCGCTGGGTGGGCGGATCTTCCGGATTGCGTCTGCGGAGAATGTGGTTTTCTACGTCATCTATGCGGCTTACATGACCGATCCAGAGTTGGTTAGTTACAGAGGCATAAAGCATTATTTGACAGATCGTGAGGTCAAAGTGCTCAACAAGATGCAAGGGGGCTTCCCGTGCTGGAACGGGGAATTCATGCGTGTCATAGAAGATCAATTGGATACGCCGGTGCGCGGCGACATTGGGTCGCTGATAGTAGCGAATGCGAAGACGGGTTCTACACTCTGTTAAGAAGTTGGAGCGATCCCCGTCGGCTTCTTCGTAATCCCCGGGGGTTTCTGGACAGTATGATTCGTATCCGGCCACAGTCTGGAGATAGGCATCCCAGAGATTGCAGATGAGGTTATAGTAGACACGGCGGGGGTGAGAGTCCAAGGGGGTGGGGTCCGCGATCCAGAAATCTAGG
>Ga0214921_10008907_pt1 | contig 12839 bp, 14 predicted proteins | sample LL1505_MetaG_FD_177992 | JGI IMG/M metagenome (GOLD analysis project Ga0214921, IMG submission 177992) | Freshwater microbial communities from Lake Lanier, Atlanta, Georgia, United States - LL-1505 | ecosystem: Environmental > Aquatic > Freshwater > Lake | place: USA: Georgia | collected... | reverse complement strand
GGATTCCTCGGGTTTCACAGGCTTTGAGCGCGCGCCCCTTCATTTAACATAATATACATTATGCGCAGTGACGGATATCGCGGACGTGGCCCCCCGGACGGCTTGCCGTCGCGCCCCGGCCACAAGGCTCGCGTAAACTTGCGCGCCTCGCACAGCCGCCTGCCACCGGAGCCCGCGTTGCGTCTGCTCGTGTACAACATTCGATATGCGACCGGCACGGGCCCGGCGTTTCATCTGCCGGTGCCGGGCGCCGGCTATCTGCGCACCAATCGACGCACGCTCGACGGCATCACCGAATTCGTGCGCAACGAGGACCCGGATCTGGTCGGCCTCATCGAGGTCGACAGCGGCTCGATCCGCAGCCAGCGGATCAACCAAGCCGAGTACATCGCCGACCGCATCGGCCATTACACGGCGTACGAATGCAAATACGGCGCGACCGCGATCCATCATCGCGTGCCCATCCTGCGCAACCAGGGCAATGCGATCCTCGCGGCACCGCGCGTGCACGGTGAACGATTCCATTATTTCAACACGGGCATCAAACGCCTGATCATCGAAATGGAACTCGAGGACGTGTGCGTATTCCTCGTGCATCTGTCGCTCAAATATCGACATCGTCAGGAACAGCTGCAGCATCTGCACGGCCTGGTGGCCGCAGCGCCGAAACCCGTGGTGGTCGCCGGCGATTTCAATACGTTCTCCGGCACCAACGAGTTGTTCCTGTTCATGCAGGCGACCGGTCTGCGCAGCGCCAACGAACTCGGCCTGCGATCGTTCCCCGCCGCGCAGCCGCGCTACGAGCTCGACTTCGTGCTGGTCGACTCGCGCATCAAGGTCAACGATTTCAGAGTGCCGGACGTGCGACTGTCGGACCATCGACCCATCGTGTGCGACTTCGAGGTGTTGCGATGAGTACTGCGGCGTGTTTTCGTTTGTCGGTCGATGCGGAGCGGATCGCCTGGCTCACGTTCGACAAACCGGGCGCCTCCGCGAACGCGTTGTCGAGCGAGGTGCTCGATGAACTCGACCGGCAACTCGCAGTGGTCGAGCGCGTCGCGCCACGCGGCCTCGTGATTCTGTCGGCCAAAGAAAACGGCTTCGTCGCCGGTGCCGACGTCAAGGAATTCACCACGCTCGCGAGCGTCGCCGAGGCCGAGGCGCTGATCGAGCGCGGCCAACGCGTGTTGGCACGCCTCGAGCGCCTGCCCTGCCCCACGGTCGCCGCGATACACGGCTATGCCCTGGGCGGTGGACTCGAACTCGCGCTCGCCTGCCGTTGGCGCGTCGCCGTCGAGGACGATCGACTCGCACTCGGACTGCCGGAAGTGATGCTCGGCATTCATCCGGGCTTCGGCGGAACGGTGCGCGCCGTGCAACGCCTCGGCGCCGCCGCAGCCCTCGACCTGATGCTCACGGGACGCACCGTACGCGGCAGCAAAGCGCGCAAACTGGGGCTCGTCGATCGCGTTTGCACCGATCGCGACGCCTTGCGTGCCACGGCCCGCAGCTGCGTGCTCGGCCGCGCGCGACCCGGACGACCGTCGTGGTTGGCGCGCGCGATGTCGTTCGACATCGTGCGGCCGTTGCTGCGCCAGCGGCTGCGAGCCCAGGTCGCACGCCGCGTGCGCGAAGCGCATTACCCCGCGCCCTACGCGCTCATCGATCTTTGGGTGCGCTACGGCGCCGATCCGCGCACCGGCTACGACGCCGAACGACGCTCGATCGCGAAGCTCGCACTCACCGAAACCGCACGCAATCTCGTGCGCGTGTTCATGCTGCAGGATGCCTTGAAGTCGCAGGGCGCAGACGCGCGCGCGCCGTCGCGCGTGCACGTGATCGGCGCGGGCGTCATGGGCGGCGATATCGCCGCATGGTGTGCGCTGCGCGGCCTGCAGGTGACCTTGCAGGATCGCACGCTCGAGCTGATCACGCCGGCGCTGCAACGTGCGCAAGCTGTGTTCGACAAGCGCATCCGCAACGAAAACGAACGCGCGGCCGCGCGCGCGCGACTCGTCGCCGACGCCGACGGTCACGGCATTGCCGAAGCGGATGTGGTGATCGAAGCGATCGTCGAAGATCTGCAGCTCAAGCAGAGTTTGTACGCGACGCTCGAGCCGCAATTGAAGCCCGGCGCGATCCTCGCGACCAACACCTCCTCGATCGTGCTCGAAGAGCTCGCGACAACGCTACGCGAGCCGAGTCGGCTCGTGGGTCTGCATTTCTTCAATCCGGTGGCGCAGATGCCGCTGATCGAAATCGTGCGTGGACAGCAGAGCAGTGAACATGCGGTCGCCACCGCCATCGCCCTCACCCGCAAACTCGACAAATTGCCGCTCCCTTGCCGAAGCGCGCCCGGGTTCGTCGTCAATCGCATCCTCGTGCCCTACATGTTCGAAGCGATGCACGCCGCAGCCGAGGGGCATTCGATCGATGCCATCGACGCCGCGGCCAAAGCCTTCGGAATGCCGATGGGACCGGTGGAACTTGCCGACACGGTGGGTCTCGACGTCTGTCGACACGTCGGACGCATCGTGTCGCAAGCGCTCGGTCGCCCGACGCCGGATCTTGCGCAACTCGATGCGCGCATTGCAGCGCGGGAATTCGGGCGCAAATCGGGGCTGGGGTTTTATCTTTGGACGGCAGGCAAGCAGGGCGGTGTCAATCCGGCGATCGCAACCGCCGTCGCTGCCACGCCCACGACTTCGGCCGACGATCTGACCGACCGGCTCGTGCTCGCGCTCGCGAACGAAGCCGTCGCGGTGCTGCGCGCGGGCATCGTCAGCGACGCCGATACGCTCGATGCGGCGATGATCTTCGGCTCCGGATATGCGCCGTTTCGCGGCGGTCCGCTGCACTATGCTCGCAGCGCGGGATTCGGTCGTTGTCGCGACCGCCTGCGTGAACTCGAAGCGCGCTACGGGGCGCGTTTCGCGCCCGACCCGGGTTGGGACGCACTCGTCTGAAGGTCAGCGCCGCCGCGCGCCGCCGATGGCCGCGACGCGCCAAAGAATACGCTCCAGCGCGAGCGGTTTGTTGATCGGCGTATCGAGCCAGCCGCGCGCCTCACGCAAATCTTCCGCCGTCTCGAACAGGGCGCGCGCATCGAGTCGCGCCCGGCCGCGCGCCCAGTCCTCGGCTCGCGATTGCACCCAGGATTCGATCGCGGCGATCCGCAGCGCGACGTCGTCGCGTGCCCACGCCTCCGCCGTCTCGACCGGATCGAGACTGCCGCGCAGCCCTTCATCGAGCACCCGGTGGGTGTCGCGTTGCAAGCCTGCAAGCGCCACCGGATCGAGATCGAGCACATCGAGAGGACGACCGCCGTAGAGCGACAAGGCCGCCGTCCAGTCGGCGACGCTGCCGCCGCGCGCCGCAAGCCAACGCGCCAATTCGGCGCGATCGGGCGCAGGCGCCGTGATGCGCGTGCACCGACTTTGCACGGTGATCGGCAACCTCGAGGGCTCGCCGGTGACGAGCATCAGCAGCGCATCACCCGGCGGTTCTTCCAGCGTTTTGAGCAACGCGTTGGCGGCGTTGCGATTGAGCCGCTCGGCCGGCGTCAGGATCACCACTTTGCGACGACCGCCGTGGCTCGTGAGCGCGAGATCCTGCGCGAGCGCACGCACCTGATCGACCTTTATTTCTTTGGAGTCCTCGAGCGGCGAGACGAGCGCGAGATCCGGATGCTCGTTGTTCTCGACGCGCCGACATTCGACGCAGCGACCGCATGGCGCTCCGGCCGTCGGCGCGGTGCAGAACACGGCGGCCGCGCACCAGCGCGCCAACCAGTCGCCACCGCTGCCCGGCGCGATCTGGATGAGCACGGCGGCGCCGACGCGATCGCCTTGCATCGCCGCGCGCAACGTGTCGCGCGTCGAGGTCAACCAAGGCAATTCGTCGGTGATGGCGATGCGGGCGGTCATGTGCCGCGCCCGATCAAGGCGTCGAGCGCGGCGCTCGCCGCGGCGGCCACCTGCACGGCATCGCGCGTCGCATCGAGCACGTGGACACGCAACGGATCGGCCTTCGCGATTTCGAGATAGCGGCTGCGCACGCGCCCGAAGAATTCGAGGGTTTCGCTCTCGAAGCGGTCGGCGACGACTTGTCCGTTCGCCACTCGGCGTCGCCGCGCACGCTCGAGACCGACCTCGACCGGCAGATCGAGCAGCAAGGTGAGATCCGGCTCGGTGCCGCGGTGCACGGCCTGCGCGAGCGTCTCGATGAATTCGCGCGCAACGCCGCGACCGCCGCCCTGATAAGCCCGGGTCGCATCGGTATATCGGTCGCAGATCACCCATTCGCCGCGCGCCAGGGCGGGTCGCACCAGATTGTCGAGATGCACGGCACGCGAGGCGAACATCAGCATGGTTTCGGCCTCGGGCGAGACCGTCTCCTCGCCTTTGGTGAGCACGGCATCGCGCAAACGTTCGGCGAGTGGTGTACCACCGGGCTCGCGGGTCGCGCGCACCACGATGCCGCGCGCTTCGAGCGCGCGCATCAGGGCCTGCGCGACGGTGGACTTGCCCGCCCCTTCGATGCCTTCGAGCGTGATGAAGCGACCCATCACGGTCGCGTCTCCGAAGCAGGCGACGGCTTGACGGTCTTCGAATGCGCGAGCCAGCGCTGTACGGCGCGCTCGTGCTCCGCATAGGTGCGCGAAAACACGTGCGTGCCATCGCCCGCCGGGCTAGCGACGAAAAACAATTCGCCCGTGACCTGCGGTTGCAACGCGGCACGCAACGCCGCTTCACCGGGCAGCGCGATCGGCGTCGGCGGCAGACCCGCGCGGGTGTAGGTGTTGTACGGCCCGTCGGTGCGCAGATCGCGCGTGCGGATGTCGCCGTCGTAGGCATCGCCGAGCCCGTAGATCACCGACGGATCGGTTTGCAGTCGCATGCCTTTGCGCAAGCGGCTGATGAAAATCCCCGCGATGCGCGGCCGCTCGCTCGCCACGGCCGACTCTTTTTCGACGATCGAGGCCAGGGTCAATGCCTGCTCGGGCGTGGTCAGCGGCAAACCGTCCGCGCGCTCTTGCCAAAGCCCGTCGAGCAGAACGCTCATTTTTCGGTAGGCCGTGATCAGAATCTCGACGTCGGTCGAGCCGGCGGCGAATCGATACGTGTCGGGAAAAAATCGTCCCTCGGGGTGGATCGGACGCCCACTCACGCGCCACATGACTTGTTCGTCACTCAGGCCGCGCAAGGTTTGCTCGACCTCGGGATGACGCTCGAGTGCCTCGCGCAGCTCGGCGAAGCGCGAACCTTCGATGATGGTGATCGATTCGAGCAACACGCGCCCTGCATCGATCTGCATGAGGATGTCGCGCGCACTTGCGGCGGCGCCGATTTCGTAACGACCGGCCTTCAGCTGCAAGCGCGGCGCCGCCAGCCGTACCCACGTCTCGACCGCGCGGGGATATCGAATCAGCTGCTTCTCGGCGAGCGTGCCGAGCACCACCCGCAAGCCGTCGCCCTTGTGCACGACGATGCGCACCGGATTCGTGAGCGGACCTGGCGCCTGCACGACGTTCACGAGCCATGCCCAGGCGGCGCCCGCCAGAACGGCGGCCACGATGGCCAGGACGAGAAGATTTCGCAGTGCGCGCACGACGGGGAGTCTAAGCCGCCGCGTCGCGCGACGCGAGGCGCGGGGTCAGCCGTTGTAGCGGCGGAACACCAGCGTGCCGTTGGTGCCACCGAAGCCGAAGGAATTCGACACCGCCACGTCGATGGTCATCGGACGCGCGGTGTTGGGCACGTAATCGAGATCGCAGTCCGGATCCGGATTGGCAAGATTGATGGTCGGCGGCGCCACTTGATCGCGGATCGCCAACACGCTGAACACCGCTTCGACGACCCCTGCGGCGCCTAGCAAATGGCCGGTCATCGACTTGGTGGAGCTGACCGCGAGTTTGCGCGCGTGATCACCGAAGGCATGCTTGATGGCCACGGTTTCGGCTCGATCGCCGAGATTGGTCGAGGTGGCGTGCGCATTCAGGTATTGGACGGCATCGGCCGACAGCTGCGCATCGCGCAGCGCATTCACCATCGCAAGTCGCGCACCGGCACCGTCTTCCGGCGGCGCGGTGATGTGATACGCATCGCCACTCATGCCGAAGCCGACGAGCTCGGCGTAGATCGTCGCACCGCGACGCTTGGCGTGTTCGAGTTCTTCGAGGACGACCGCACCGCCACCATCGGCGGCGACGAAGCCGTCGCGATCGCGATCCCAGGGGCGCGAGGCGCCGGCCGGATCATCGTTGCGCGTCGAGAGCGCCTTGGCCTGCGAGAAGCCGCCGATCCCGAGTCGCGTGGTCGACATCTCGCCGCCACCGGCGAGCATCCAATCGGCATCGCCATATTGGATCGTGCGCATCGCGAGACCGATCGCGTGGGTCGAGGTCGTGCACGCGGTGACGACGCCGAGGTTCGGCCCCTTCAACCCGTACCGAATCGACAGATGCCCCGAGATCATGTTGATGATCGACGAGGGAATGAAGAACGGCGAAATCTTGCGCGGCGTCTGGGCGGCGAGATAGGTGTCGTACTCGGCCTCGATGGTCGACAGGCCGCCGATCCCCGAGCCGGTGATGACCCCGCAACGCTCCGGGTCGACCTGTGCGAAATCGGTGCCCGAGTCCTGCACCGCCTGGATGCCCGCAGCGACACCGTAGTGCATGAATTCATCCATGCGCCGGGCTTCTTTGGGCGGGATGTAGGCCGACACATCGAACCCGCGCACGGCCCCGCCGATACGGGTGGCGAACTGGCTGGTGTCGAAGCGGCTGATCAGACCGATGCCGCTCTCGCCGCGCAAGGCGGCGGACCAGACGTCGGTGATGGTGCTGCCGAGCGGTGAAACGATGCCGAGACCGGTTACGACGACGCGACGTTTGCTCACGCGGCCCTCACACGATGTCCTCGGGATGCGGAATGGAAAACGGCGCCGACCCGGGATCGGCGCCGCTCGTGAAATCGGATCTCAGTCAGGCCTTGCGACGGGCGGTGACGTAGTCGATGGCCTGCTGGACCGTGGTGATCTTTTCGGCGTCTTCGTCAGGAATTTCGGTTTCGAATTCCTCTTCGAGCGCCATCACCAACTCGACGGTGTCCAGAGAATCGGCACCGAGATCGTCGACGAACGAAGCACTGTTGGTCACTTGCTCGGGCTTCACGCCCAGCTGCTCGGCAACGATGGCTTTGACTTGTTGTTCGACTGTGCTCATCTCTTGTAAGTCCTCGTGGGAGACCTGTTGTAGCCGGTCGAGACCTGTCGACCGGACGGAGAAGTGTAAGGGAAAGCTTGGAAAATCGCCACCCGAAAATCTGTAACTTATTGATCGATATGAGGAATACGCCTAGACCCGGGCGTACCCCAGGGGCTTCGGACCCCTACGGCATGTACATCCCGCCGTTGACGTGCAGCGTCTGCCCGGTGAGATACGCACCGGCCGGCGCGACCAGATACAGCACGGCGGCCGCGATGTCGGCCGGTTCGCCGAGACGCGCAAGCGGAATCCCGCCGGAGAGTTCGGCGCGTTGCGCGTCGGTGAGTGCGCGCGTCATGTCGGTGTCGATGAAGCCCGGCGCCACGGCGTTTACGGTGACGTTGCGGCTGGCGACTTCGCGCGCGAGGGATTTGGTGAAGCCGATCAATCCCGCCTTGGCCGCGGCGTAGTTCGCCTGCCCGGCGTTGCCGATTGAGCCGACGATGGAGGTGATGCTGACGATGCGCCCGTGGCGTTGCTTGGTCATGTGCCGCAGACAACCGCGCGACAATCGAAACACGGAGGTGAGATTGGTCGCGATCACCTGATCCCAATCTTCGGGTTTCATGCGCAGCAACAGACCGTCGCGGGTGATGCCGGCATTGTTGACGAGGATGCCCGGCAGCTCGCCGCGCACCTCGAGGTCGGCGAGCAAGGCGTCGACCGATTCGGCCGATGCAACGTCGACGCAGGCACCGCGGCCGCGGCTTCCGAGCCAAGCGTCGATGGCAGCGGCGCCTGCGGCCGTCGTCGCGGTACCGATGACGCGCGCACCGGCCTCGGCGAGAGTCTCGGCGATCGCGCGACCGATGCCGCGCGAGGCGCCCGTCACCAGTGCCACTTGTCCTTGCAAATCGAAGCGCGGGGCAATGCTCACGATGTCACTCCGGAAATGGCCGCATCCAAGGTCGCGGCATCGTCGATGGCGTAATGGGACAGCGCGGGGTTTTTGTCGATGCGCCGGCCGAGACCCGCGAGCACCTTGCCCGGGCCGCATTCGACGAAGCGATCGGTGCCGGCGGCGATCAAGGCCTGCACGGTGGCAACCCAACGCACGGGACTCGCCAGTTGTCGGTACAAAAGATCACGGATCGAGTCCGCGCTCACGTATTCGCCGGCATCCACCGAACTCATGAAACGAATCTGCGGCGCCGCGAACGAGGAGCGCTGCAGTCGTTCGCGCAGACGCAGGGCCGCGGGACGCATGAGGCTGCTGTGACAAGGCACGCTGATCGGCAAGGGCAAGGCGCGTTTGGCACCGCGCGCTTTGGCCGCTTCGATGGCGCGCGCGAGCGCCGAGGCGTGACCGGCGATCACGACCTGCCCGGGCGCGTTGAAATTCACGGCTTCGGCGACCTCGCCCTGCGCAGCCTCGGCACAGGCTGCTTCCATGTCCGCATCGCTCAACCCGAGCACGGCGGCCATGCCGCCCTGCCCGTTCGGTACGGCATCGCGCATTACTTCGCCGCGGAAGCGGACGAGATCGACGGCATCGGGAAACTCGAGCACGCCCGCGGCCACCAACGCCGTGAACTCGCCGAGGCTGTGGCCGGCGACCCAATCGGGCCGCACGGCAGAGCGAGCGCACCACACGCGCCAGGCCGCAACGCCCGCGACCAACATCACCGGCTGGGTGATTTCGGTGAGTGCGAGACGCTCGGCAGGACCCTCCGCCGCAAGCTGCCAAAGATCGAAACCGAGCACGCCCGAGGCTTCTTCGAAAGTACTGCGAACCACCGGATGGGCGGCAGCGAGTTCGCCGAGCATGCCGACCGACTGCGACCCCTGACCGGGAAATACGAACGCCAATGCCATCGGTACCGTTGCTCCCCGCCTTGTAAGGACCCGGGCAGTATAAAGGCGTCGCGCAATCTTCGTTTGCTATGATCGGGGCATGCCCGAAACACAGGTCACTCGCCGCGCCGCACGCGGCTTCACCCTCATCGAAATCATGGTGGTGGTGGTCATCATCGCGCTGCTCGCCGCCTTCATCGTGCCGCGCGTGCTCGATCGCGTCGACGAGGCCCGCATCACCAAAGCACGTGGCGACCTGCAGGCCCTCGAGACCGCGCTCGCGATGTTCCGACTCGACAATGCCCGCTATCCGACGACCTTGCAGGGGCTCGAGGCGCTGGCGAAGAAACCCGAAGACCCTGCGATCCGCAACTGGAAACCCGGCGGTTACATCGCGAAGATTTCGCGCGACCCCTGGGGCAACGTCTATCGCTACCAATTGCCGGGCGTGCACGGGCGCGAATTCGATCTGTATTCCTTGGGGCCCGACGGGCAGGAAGGCTCGCCGGACACCGACCGCGACAATCTCGGCAATTGGAACACCGCAGATTGATCGCCGCGCGACGCACACCGTCGCGCGGTTTCACCCTGGTCGAAATGCTGGTGGTGATCACCATCATCGGCTTGATGTTCGGCGCCATCGTGCTCTCCATCGGACTTTTGGGTCGCGATCATCTGCTCGCCGACGAAGCGCAACGACTGCAACAGCGTCTGACGGTGGCGCGCGATCGCGCCGAACTCGAAGCCCGCCCCTACGGCATGCGACTCGAGGCGCGCAGTTATCGATTTTTCGTCTGGGACGTGCGCCGCTCGATCTGGGTGGCGAGCAACGACGAAGCGCTGCAAACGCATACCCTGCCCGCCGACATCGAGCTGCGTTTGAGTCTGGACGGACGCCGCGTCGTGCTCGACGCTCGCCCCAAAGATTCGACCGTCACGGCGGCACCGCAACTCGGCATCGAGGCCGACGGCGAATTCAACAACTTCGAATTGCGCATGACCCGCGGCACGGATCCGCACGCCGAAATTCTGCGTCCCGATGCCGACGGCGGCCTGCAACGCGAGAGCCCCGCCGCGGACGAGGCGCGCACATGAGCGCGCGACTACCCCAGACGCGTACGGGCTTCACGCTCATCGAAGTGTTGGTCGCACTGGCGGTGATCGCCGTCGGCGCCGCCGCCGTGCTCACCGCGCTCAACACCGCCGCGCGCGCCACGGCGCGCGTCAGCGAACGCATGCTGGCCGAGTTCGTGGCGGTGAATCGCATCACCGAGACGCGCCTGCTGCGCGCCGAGCGTTTGCAACCCGGCGAGAGCTCCGGCGAGACCGAACTCGGCGGGCGGCGTTGGTTCTGGCAGGAGACGGTGAGCAAAGCGCCGCTCCCCGGCGTGCTGCGCATCGACGTGCGCGTGCGCGCGCGCGACGAGCAGGAATGGATCCTCGAGCGCAGCGGCGCGGTCGGCGCCGCGCTCGCCCCTGCCGGCAGCGGCCCCGACCCGCGCGACGCACCGCTTTCGGCGCCGCCGACGTCATGAAAAATCACGCGCACGGTTTCACGCTCGTCGAGGTGCTGGTGGCGAGCGTCATCACGGCACTCGCGATGACGCTGGGTTACGGCGCCCTCAATCAAGTGATCGCGAATCGCGATCGAGTACATCAGCAGCAGGAACGCATCGATGCCGTGCAGCGCACGCTGCGCATCCTCGCGCTCGATATCGCGCAAGCCGAAGCACGCCCGGTGCGCGATGCACTCGGACGCACGGAGCTCGCGGCGTTCGTGGCGGATGCGCGCACCGACACGCCGTTGTCGCTGACCCGCGGCGGTCGTCTCGCGCTCGGCGCCGACGCGCGCGGCACGCTCGAGCGGGTCGATTATCGACGCGAGGACGACGCTTTGATTCGTCTTGCCTGGCCGGTGCTCGATCGCACCCAAACGACGACGGCCCGGCGTCGCGTGCTGCTGCGCGGCGTGCGTCAGTGGTCGCTGCGTTTTCTCGCGTCCGATCGGACCTGGAGCGAGCAATGGCCGCGCGCGGGCGAGCGACGCTTGGGTACGCGCCCCATCGCCGTCGAAATCACGCTCGAGACCGCAGACTTCGGACGCATCGTGCGACTCGTCGAGGTGCCCGGATGAGTACGCGCAGTCGCGGTGCCGCCTTGCTGGCCGCGTTGTTGTTGGTCGCGCTCGCGACGGCGATCGCCTATGCCATCACCTTCGACACCGGTCTCACCCTGCGCCGCGCGGCCGGCGCCTCGGGTCAGGACCAGGCGCAATTGCTCGCCGGCGGCGTCGAGGCATTTGCCGCCGACGTGCTGGTTCGCGATCGACCGAGCGGCACGACGCAGCTTTCGCAAAACTGGGCGCAGCCGCTCGGCCCGCTCGAGATCAGTGGTGACGAAGTGGTCACGGCCGCGATGGACGATTTGCAAGGGCGCTTCAACTTGAATGCGCTGGTCGATGCGCAAGGCAAAATCGATCCGTTCGCCGTCAGCGTGTTCGAAAATCTGCTGCGCAACGTCGGACTCGAAACGCGCTGGGCGGCAGCGATTGCCGACTGGATAGATGTCGACGACCAGGCCTACGATCAAAATGGCGCGGAGGATGCGCTCTACACGACCCTCACGCCCGCCTACCGCGCCGCGAATCGCGCGCTCGTGTCGCCGAGCGAACTGCTCGCGTTGCATGATTTCGGCATCGAGCGTTACGCGCGTATCGCGCCCTACGTGACCGCGCTGCCGCGCAGCGTACCGATCAATCTGTGCACCGCGGCCGGACCCTTGCTCGATGCCTTGACCGGCGAGGAGCAATGGACGCGCGCACCGGATGCGCTGCGCAAAAATCGCGAGCGCAACTGTTTCCCGACCAAGGAAACATTCCGTCTGCAATTCGCCGACGCGACGCGGCACACCCGTATCGTCGGCAGCTTCGGTGTCGCCGAGCGCAGCGACTGGTTCGCTCTGCGCACCCTCGCTGCCGTTGGCAGCACGGAGTTCTCCTTGTACAGTCTGCTGCACCTCGAGGATCGCCCCGAAGGCGCGCAGGCACGCGTGCTGACGAGGCGTTTTGCAGAATGAACCAGTCCGATTCGATCCTGTTCCGATTCGATGCACCGGGCGAGCCGACCGCGCAGCTCAGCTACGTGCTTTGCGATGCCGGTGGCAATCCGACGAGCGCAGAACGGCACGGCACACTCGCCGACGTGGCCGCGGTCGCCGAGGGTCGCGCCTTGATCGGTCTCTTGCCCGCGAGCGCGGTCTTCGAGACGCGGGTGCGCTTGCCGCGCACCTCGAGTTCGAAGATGCGCCTCGCGCTGCCCTATGCGCTCGAAGAGCAAATTGCCGGCGACGCCGAAGCGCAACACTACGCACTCGGCGAAGCCGACGCGAACGGCGAATACCCCGTCGCGATCGTCGCGCGCGAACTGGTCGCCGACGTCGTCACGCGTTGTCGCGACGCCGGACTCGCGCTCGCGGCGCTGCACGCGGATGCCGCCTGCATCGCGCCGAAACCCGGCGACATCCAAGCGTGGGTGGATGGCGACGACCTGTATCTGCGCCATCCCGACGGCCGCATGCAGACCCTGCCTGCGCACGATCTGCCGGCGATGCTGCGCATCGCCAAGGTGGATGCACCGGATGCGCCGGTGCTCGGCTTGCGTCTGCACGGCGTGCAGGTCGATGACCTGGCCACGCAGGCACTGCCCGAGATCGCCGGCGGCGTACGCACGGTCGCGCTCGCCGAAGGTGTGTTGCCGTGGCTGGGCGCACAACGTGC
>Ga0214921_10008906_pt1 | contig 12841 bp, 6 predicted proteins | sample LL1505_MetaG_FD_177992 | JGI IMG/M metagenome (GOLD analysis project Ga0214921, IMG submission 177992) | Freshwater microbial communities from Lake Lanier, Atlanta, Georgia, United States - LL-1505 | ecosystem: Environmental > Aquatic > Freshwater > Lake | place: USA: Georgia | collected 2015-05-28 | reverse complement strand
ACTTTTTTACACAATTGCTCTCTATCATTTATTTTTTTGATGAAATGTGTTTTAATTCCTTGTGTTTGTAAATACTCAAATATTAAAGTAGTTATTTCATTATTTAATACCCCCTTATCCTGGATACTCCCTTTTTTTTGGGCATTAAAAGCAGTAGCATCATCTTTAAAATGGATGATTACATAATTTGGATCATTTGTCGAAAAAACTTTTTTAGCTTTTCCTTCATAAATCATTTCTAGTTTTTCAAAGTTCATATTTCTATATTTTTTTCATCGTTAATTAGTCTTCCTTTCAACAAAGTATATTTTATTACTAAAATTGCGTACCAAGTATTCCGATATTATAGCCTGAATCAATTCTAACAATTACTACAGGGAATGAGTCTTTTTTTTAAGTTTATCAGTATCAATTTAAATACTAATAATATTTGTTAGATTCAATATTGACATATTTTATTATAAAAAATAATCAACGCCTTTTTTGAAAATATTTTGATACTCTACACCAGGAATATTTTTAAACCTTCCCTCTTTGACCCTTTCAGGATGACTCATTCTGCCAAATATTTTCCCATCTTCACTAATCATGCCTTCTATGGCATAGATACTACCATTAGGATTAAATGGAAATAAATAGGTAGGTTCATTATTGTTCTCTACGTATTGAGTTGCAATTTGATTTTTGTTAAGCAAATTTTGCAAAGTATCATTACTGGCATAAAACCTTCCTTCTCCATGAGAAACAGGAACAATAAACGACTGACCTTTCATACCTTGCAACCAAGGTGATTGATCATTAACCACTTTAATTTGTACCATCTGCGAAACATGTCTTCCAATAGCGTTATAAGTAAGTGTTGGCGAATTATTATCTAGATCTTTTATTTCACCATACGGCAATAACCCAGATTTTATCAGTGCTTGAAAGCCATTACAAATACCAAGAATCAATCCGCCTTTGTGCAGAAAATCATGCACACTATCTTTTATTTTTTTATTTTTTAAAATATTTATTATAAATTTTGCTGACCCATCCGGCTCATCTCCTGCACTAAAACCGCCACTTAAAACGAGTATTTGAGATTGATTAATTTGAGTAGAAAAAGATTCAATAGATTGTTGTATAGTTGATGCATTTAAATTATTGAAATTTTTTGTAATTATATGAGCCCCTTCTTTTGCAAAAGCATCCATCGTTTCAAATTCACAGTTTGTTCCAGGAAAAACGGGAATAAAAACAGTAGGATTGCCAAATCCAATATTTATAATACGATTACTCGTGCTACGTATTTCTTGAATTGGGGTGTTTTGCAATGCTGTACTTGTTGGAAATATTTTTTCAAAAGTAGAAGTCCAACTAATAAGTGCTTCTTCTAAAGTAATCTCAATCCCATTAAAAGTTAGTGTATCGGTTGTATTTGTAATACCAATTTGCTGAAAGAATATATCCTCAAGTTTTTGTGTAGACTCAATGACAAAGCTGCCAATACCAAGTTCTAATAAAAATTCATCAGTATTAATTTCAACGCCTATTTTGTTTCCAAAGCTCATCTGTGCAATCGCTGAGGCAATACCACCATCTTTAATATGCTTTACGGATATTATCGTTTTCTCCTGAATATGTTTATAAATTGAGTCCCAACTTGACTTCAATGCATTCCATTTTGGAACACTATTACTTGCTACAGGCATTTTACAGAGATAAATAAAACTATTCGTCTTTTTAAATTCGGGCGAAATAATCACAGAGGCATTAGCTGTGGTTACTGCAAAACTTACAAATGTAGGGGGCACATTAATATCTTTAAATGTTCCACTCATACTATCCTTTCCACCAATAGCAGCAATCCCTAATTGATACTGAGCTTCGAAAGCCCCTAATAAAACAGCAAATGGTTTTCCCCATTTTTTTGAATCATTGCCCAACTTTTCAAAATATTCTTGAAAAGTTAAATAACATTTATTATACTCTCCTCCAACTGCTACTATTTTACAAATTGATTCAATGATAGAATACATACCACCTAGGTAAAGGTTAGATTTTGTAAAAGCGGGGTGATATCCCCAAGAAGCAATACTAACCGTGTTCGTTGTGTAAGTTTCATCACAAATAAAATGTGCAGAAACATCTGAAGGAGTCATTTGGTATTTGCCCCCAAAAGGCATCAAACAGGTATTGCCTAAAACAGTACTATCAAAATGTTCAACCATTCCTTTTTGAGAAGCAACTTCTTTACTAGAAAGCGTTTCAAAGAATTTATTTTTACTAAAAGTGCTATTTTTATTATCCTGCACACCATCTACAAAAGCAATAACATCATTACTTCTTTTACCTCCATTAGTAGCAAGGAAACTTCTTTTTAAATTAAGAATACACTTTCCATTCCAATGCATTTTCAATAAACCATCATTAGTAATTTTAGCAACCTTGGTAGCTTTAAGATTCTCTTCTAATGCATATTGAATAAACTTTGCAACATCTTCCTTTCTAACTACTACCGCCATCCTTTCCTGAGATTCAGATAGGGCTATTTCACTTCCATTTAATCCACTATATTTTAAGGGTACAAGATTTAAGTCTATATCTATACTATCAGCCAATTCACCTATTGCAACGCACAATCCGCCGGCACCAAAATCATTGCATTTTTTAATTAATTTTATTGCTTCAGCTCTTTTAAATAATTTTTGAATTTTTCTTTCAGTAATGGCATTGCCTTTCTGAACCTCAGCTTGCATAGTTGATATTGATAAATCATTGTGTTCCATTGAAGAACCAGAAGCGCCACCGATGCCATCTCTTCCGGTGTCTCCACCTAACAACAAAACAATATCCCCTTCTACAGGATCTTCCATTTTAACAAACTCTTTTTTAACTGCAGCGACTACAAACCCACATTCAAAATGCTTAGCTTTATATCCATCATCAAATATTTCGGCCACTAAAGAAGTGGACAAACCAATTTGATTACCATAAGAACTATATCCTAATGCGGCATCTTTTGAAATCTTTTTTTGAGACAATTTAGAAGATAATGTTTCATATTCATTCTCCAAAGGATTACCAGCGCCACTTATTCTCATCGCTTGATATACAAAAGCTCTTCCACTCAAGGGATCTCTAATAGCCCCACCAATACAAGTTGATGCACCACCGAAAGGCTCAATTTCAGTTGGATGATTATGTGTTTCATTTTTAAAAAGGAGAAGCCATTTCTCATTTTCCCCATTTACATCAACATCTATTTCAATGGTAGCAGCATTATTCTCTTTTGTTTGATAAAATAAGGGTAACTTTTTTTGGTGCAAAAAATATTTCATTGGAATAGTCGCCAATTCCATTAATGAGTTGGGATTACTTTTTCTTCCAAGTTTATTTTTAATATCTAAGTAATTATGATACGATTGTTCCACCTCTAATGCCAAAGAACCATTAATTTGTATATTTTTCAATTCCGTTAAAAAAGTAGTATGTCTGCAATGATCACTCCAATAAGTATCTAATACTTTTATCTCCGTAATGGTAGGTTCTCTATTTTCATCAATAAAATACTTTTGTATACAAATCAAATCCTCAAAATCAATTGACAATTTGTTTTCCTGTATGAATTGTATTAATTGATTATTATCATATAAAGTAAAGCCCTGAATAATTGAAACTGCTGAGGGCTCATTTAATAAAGGATTATCCAGTATTTGCAAGTCTTTCTCTCTTGAATCAACAGTATTGATAAGGTGTTTTCTGATGCGTTCTACCTCTTTTTCTTCTGCATTATTTATGCCAATAACTTGAGAAGTTGTTATATGCAAATTATTATGTTCGAGTATAAGTTGGCAACATTGGATGGCAGCATCTGCTCTTATATCAAACTGACCTGGTAAATATTCAATGGCTAATAAATGCTGATGAATAGGTAATTCAAATAAACAATTTTCCGAAACGGGATCAGTAAATACAGAGGATATGATGGTATCTAGATCTGACTTTGATATATTAAAAATATCATAAGCTAAATATACTTTTACCGATGCATTAATACCCATCTGCTTCAGCTCATGATTAAGTGCATGAGTTTTAACATCAAAGAAATCTTTTTTACATATGTAAATACGTGTGTTCAACGAAGTATTTTTAACACACAAATGAATGCAGGACTACCTGTAAGAAGTCATTCACTTGTAGTAGTTTATTTAAGGTAAACTGTAGAAACGCTCATCCTTATTATGAGCATATACAAGTTTTATTTTTGCAAAAGTCGGTATTAAAAAAACAAATTCAAATTTATTTTGTTTTTTTTTAAAAATTGATAGCGGTTTTTTTATGCTCCAAAAAAATCCAACTCTCTTATAGCCAATAAATATTTTCCAATTTCATTTTTAGGATCATTAGCACTGTATATTCCCCTTCCAATTATTAAAAAATCTGAATGCAACTCCTCAATTGCATATTTCGGGGAATTATAATTTTGACCTTTATCATCATTTTTACTCTCCAAATTCACACCTGGGGTAAATTTCAGAAACCCTTCATTCAATTCGGCTGTTTGACAAACTACTCCAATAACATCGGTATAATTGTACATAAACTTTTTACACTTTTCTATATAATCCTGGTCTGTTAATGCGCCACTACTTGACATTTCAATAACAGGAATCAAAGCAGGCTTTTTTTCTGAATCCCAATCCTGTATTGCCTTTAAAGCTGATTCGCCAGCTATCAAATGAATAGTTACCATATCTGCCCATGACGATATTGCATACATACCCTTACTAAGTTGCAGCAGCTGAGTATTCCCAATATCTGCGAACTTTCTATCCTCAATTAATAAAAAATCAAACCGCTTAGCAATTATTAATAATTCATCGATAAAAGAAGGCGTGAAATCAGAAATAATATCTATGTGCAACTTTGCTGCGCATATATCGTTCCCAATTTCATTTAACAACCCAATAATATCCTTCGTGGTAATTAAATCTATCGAAGCAATAAGATTCGATTTTTTTCTATAAGCAATACCTAATAAACGCTGTGCTGTTTCATTGGAATGCGTTTTTTGTAAATATTTTTTAGGTTTTTTTGATGGAGAATCAATTATTGAATTATGTTGAATAAAATGCAGCACATTTGTATAAATAACGTTATCTATTTTTCTCTCTTTAAAAAGCAATTCAACAAGCGATAATATACTAAACAAGGATTCAACCTGATACCCCTTGTCGATAAGCCTTTTAACGCCTCCCTGCTCTCTATCTAACACAACTATTATTTGTTCTATTAATAACCCTTCCGATTCAAGTTCTTTGATTGTTTCAATTAAACTTTCTCCAGATGTTATCACGTCTTCTATCAGCAATACTTTATCACCCACATTATATTCCCCCTCCACTATTTTTTTGGTGCCATATTTTTTTACCTCCTTTCTTTTAATAATCATGGGCAACCCTGTTTGAATTGATACCACAGTAGCAATAGGCAAAGCAGCATAAGGCACCCCACAAATCCGTTGAATTGAATTTGATATTTTATCTTTAAATAAATAAGATAACTCTGTTAACATAGAAGGATGTGAAACAATATTTCTAAGATCAATATACATGGGAGATTGCTTTCCACTTTTTAAAGTGAAATCACCAAACTTAACACATTCAATATCTACAAGCGTTTTAAGGAAGTTTGCCGAGTTTTTCATTACAATTGAATTTCTTTTAATTTCCCTTTAAATTGATTGATATCTGTATACCCTTTTTGTTGCATAATCTCAATTAACTCATTACCAATTCTTTCAAAGCAAGCTATTCCCTCCTGCCAAAGTGTAGTGCCAATTTGAACCACGCTTGCACCACACAAAATATGTTCATATACATCAAGTCCATGTTGAATGCCTCCACAACCTACAATATCAACTCCCTCCAATAGAGTATAAAATTTTCTAACGTTAGCAAGTGCGGTTGGTTTTATATACATTCCTCCCAATCCACCAAATCCAGATTTCGGTTTTATAACTGTTGAATTTGTATTAGCGTCTATCCACAATGCATTTCCAATACTATTCACACAACAAACATATGCCAACGGGAATTTCTTTAGAACGGAAGCCATTGATTCAAAATGAGATTCATCAAAATAAGGAGGAAGTTTCACTGCAATTGGTTTTTGACATAAGTCAAAAGCCTCTTGAAGCAATACATTACTAGCATCAAAGTCATATCCAGTTTGTGGCTTCCCTGCAATATTTGGACAAGATAAATTTAATTCAATAATACGAACCGCTTTGCAAGTATTTGCAAGTTTAAGCAACTCTATATTTTCATTTTTATTCAACCCTGCAATTGAAAGCACAGATAATTTATTATTATTCAGTTCATTTTCTTCCAAAAAATTGAGATAATACCTTAATCCATTATTTGGCAAACCCATTGAATTAATACTACCCTTGGGTATATCTGCATACCTTGGTAAAGGATTGCCTTCTCTGAATTCCAGCGTACAACTCTTTGTTACCAATGCCCCAATATTGGTATCTAATAATATATTCAGCTCCGTTTCTGTAGTGCAATGAACACCTGAAGCATTCATCAAACAACTTTCTAATGGAAAGCCAAAAAGGGAAGTCTTTAATAAATTTTTAAAGCTCATTTGCAATACTTAAATAAATTTTAACGAAAATAAAGATAAAAATCAATCAAAATGATTTTGATTTTTATACGCCTTAAATGTATTTTTCAACAAGGCTGCAATTGTCATTAATCCAACACCTCCAGGAACAGGAGAAATAAAACTGCATTTGGGAGAAACTTTATCAAACGCTACATCCCCTATAATAGAATAACCAAGAGGCTTGGCACTATCTTCCACTCTAGTAATGCCTACATCAATTACAACTACATCTTGCTTTACCATGTCCTCCGTTAGAAAGTTTGGCACGCCTAAGGCCACAATAATAATATCAGCCTGCAAACAAATATTCTTAATATTGTTAGTTTTACTATGACAAATAGTAACAGTTGAATTTCCAAAATCACGAGACTGATTCATTAATATACTTATTGGCCTTCCAACAATATTACTTCTGCCAATAACTACTGTATTTTTACCTGCTGTTTCAATATTATAATATTCTAATAAAAGCATAATGCCTAAAGGTGTTGCAGAAATAAAATCCGGATTTCCAAGTACTAATTTTCCTACATTGAAAGGATGAAAACCATCAACGTCTTTAGCCGGGTCAATTGCTGAAACAATAACTTGTTCATTAATATGTAGAGGAAGCGGAAGTTGAACTAAAATGCCGTCTACCAAAGAATCCATGTTTAATTCCTTAATCTTGCCAATCAATTTATCTTGAGTAATATTATCTTCAAAATTAATAACTGTGCTTTTAAAACCTACCTCATTGCAATTTTTACTTTTATTTTGAACATAGGTTTTGCTCGCTCCGTTTTCCCCAACAAGAATCGCAACAAGGTGAGGAACTCTTTTGCTTTTTTGCAAAAGCTTGTTAACTTCTGCTTTGATTTCAGATTTTATTGCCTTAGATACAATTTTACCATCTAATATTTTCATGCATGCAAATTATAGTTTTGTAGGTTTTGTATTTTAATATGACAATTCGAAAATGGCAACTTAACAATTTGGTAATATTCACATAATGTTATATTAATCTTCGGTTAATGTTAAAATAACATAATTAATGTTCTTTTTGCTGGAAATTCCGACGAAACAGCCCCACAGATCCTAACAGACCCTACTTTTTTGATTAGATCATACCGTTTTTAGCTATCGATTTTTGATTTGGCTATGCAAATTCGCCTGACTGTAAAACCAAAATCATGGTTAAAAAAACTACCAGTATGAGTAAAGTACGTCAGACACTAATATTACATTCCCTTGGTATCAGAATGAATAAGATAGGAGCCTTAATAGATAAGTCTAATTACGCGGTCGAGCTTTATATTGACAAGTAAATTAAGTTTGTGCATACCCAGTCGATGAGTTGATGAAGCTAAGCGATTAAGAGTTAGACAAGTGTTTTCACCCACCATATGAAACCATCTTCAATGCACGTATTCATAAGCTGTATGAGTTTTAAATTCAGAAGGAGAAGGAGTTCCGTAATCTAGAAGTGATGGTGACCAAGATATTTCGCAAGTTCAATTAGGAGAATCCGAATGCGCTTTGAAAGAGATTTCGTTTTACCATTATTATCGACTTTGGAAGAAAAGAATCAATGTGGTTTTTAATCAGACTTACAGGTTATGCAATGGCATATTGTCTTTTGCTTCCTGAGAAGTAAAAAGAACGGCTCATTAACACTTATAAAATGGCGCATCAGTTTGGCTATTACTCTTAGCCCTAATAAGCCGATCAGAAATGGTCGGCTTATTTATTTGAACAATAATGATTTAAGGTGTTGGCAAACCAATATTTGAATAATCCCAGACCCTATCAACAGAAATAATCCATTGAGAATCTGATACAGTTGATCCCTTACTTAGACTCCAATTATTTATCGGGTCTTTTATGGTTGATTTTCTTTTAAAAGTTCTATTCCTAGTATCTCCTGATTCACCAGCTATTGACCACATTATATTATTTCTTACACTCTGTGTGCCGATATAGTTAACCCTTGAAACAAGTGGGCTTCCAAATACATCAATAATTTTATAAAGAACACCTCCCAAATTATAACTGCCGCTATTATCTTTTTTGAGCAAAGCGATAGCGCTATTACCACTTAATTGAAGTGGTTTAGAAGCGTCTGAAGATAAGACGCTAGAAGTTCCCCAAGTAGCATTACTTTTGTTGATTATACTTGTATCTGAAGCCGGAGAAGCGATAACATAAGTTTTGGCAGGCGCTAACTTACCTTGTAATAATAGATAGTTATTTGAAGGAAAACTCCAATCACTTAAAGTGCCGGTATCTGTAACAGCAAAATAGCCTATTGCGTAACTAGTTAAATCAATACTATCTATTTTTCCATTGTATAACTCTACATAATGATTTCTTTTTGAATTTTTATTTGGATCGGTATTTATTGCGGTAGATAATTCTGATAGCATTAAATCGGAATTGTACACAACTAAAGGAATAGTAGTAATTTGTTTTTCATCTCCATAAACGGTACCAACAGCATTGGTTGCATATGCCCTTACATAATAAGTTGTATTAGATGTTAAATTTGTAATACTACTAGAAAAGTTTCCGACACCATTTCCATCAACGCTTTTTGTACTCAATGAAATAGTAGGATTGGAAGTAGTATTCCAGCATACACCCCTAGCAGTTATAGCGGACCCTCCATCATTAGTGATATTTCCTCCACTAATAGCCGAATTTGAAGTAACATTACTTAATGATGTTGTATTTATTGTTGGCAGACTAATTGTATTGAAAACTATTTGATTACCATAAGCAGTTCCATTTATGTTTGTTGCATAAGCCCTCACATAATATTTAGTACCTGAAGATAATCCAGCTATACTATTTACAAAACTATCTAACAAAGAAATATTTACGGTTTTTGTACTTAGCGATATAGTCGGATATGGTGATATATCCCATACCAACCCTCTTGTTGAAATTTGGCTAGCGCCATCACTCGTAATCACCCCTCCACAAATTACAGAAGAAGAAGAAATAGAACTTACCGAACTGGTAGTGATTAAAGGGATACAGCCGCCCCATGTTGGCACACCATTACAAAAAGTCAGAAATTGTCCATTTGTACCGGTGGAAAGGGGAACCCAATTACTTCCGTTCCAATACATCATTTGACCAACCATTGTACCATTAGGGAAAGAAGCTCCTTGAACACCTTGAATGCCTTGAACACCTTGAATACCTTGAATGCCTCGTTCACCTTTTTCCCCTTGGATGCCTTGAACACCTTGAGGACCTTGGTCACCTTTTTCTCCTTTTAAACCGTTGGCAGCATAAAAAGCAAATGGAACAGACATGAATTGCTGTGTACCTAAATCAACAAATCCATATCCTAAATTGAATTTTACCTGTAAATATTTAATTGGGTCCGACCAATTTATTCCATTAAAAGTACCATATAACGAAGTGCCATTTCCAAAACTTGTATTGATTAACCCTTGCGAATTAGTAGTTAATGTTTGTTCCTCCTTATATTCAACAGATCCACTTGCAGAATCTTTATGCAATGTAAATTGAGCAATTAGGTTGACGTTAGACATAATTTGGCCAGATGTGTTTCTAACAATTGCTTGATAGGGAATTCCTGGTAGTGTTTGATTTGAAGTTGTGTTGTATGTTAATGATGTTGTTGGAGATTGTGAAAATAATTGTTGTAATAAAAAAATTGATAAAAATAACAAACCTGTTTTTTTTATTAGCGTATACTTTTGATTTTTCATACTACTTTTTATTTTTTTAATATCATTGACACTGACTATTCAAAAAAAGAATGGTTGCTTTATTATGATCACTATAAAACTGATGATCTGCTGTTATTGAACTAATTTGTTCATCTACCACATTTTTTTGAGTTGTACTTAGTGAATTTATTACAGGAAATAATGAGGAAAAGGAAGAAACAGAATTCCACAAGTTATCTGCATAACCTAAGAAATAATTTTTACTACTTAACAGATGATTATTTTTAATCTCGTTAAATATCTGAGCAGATAATGTATTGTTGATTATCGAATTTCTGGCAAATCTATTTTCATATAATGGCGATGGAGTATTAATATGATATTTACTGCAAATATTTCGAGCATTTAAAGCCAAGGAATTTGTAATTGCATTTGCATTCCCTTGCTGCCCCATTATGCTGTTATTATCAGCGCCTTGCAAACAAAACAGTATAGGTATTATTGATGTATTTACTGACGCACCAGAAGTACCACCACCGGAAGAACAATAAGCAACAATAGCCTTAACATTAAAGTAAGATCCAAAGGATATAGAAAAACTTCCTCCATTACTTTGCCCAATTGTAAATTTAGGAATTGAATTGTTGCTAAAACCACGACTATAAAAGGTATCTGTTATAGCTTTGATATTAGCAAAGTCAGTATTGGAAAGACTATCTAATGTAGTAGTATTCCATCTTAAAGATCCGTCAGCATTTATATCTGAATTTAGTGTCACTTCTTCAGCTTCAGAAATTATTACAGCAAATCCATCCGCAAGTAAGTCTTGCACTAATGCAACATTCTCCTGATTAACAAGCCAGTTAGATGCCGACCCATTAGATCCATGAAATAAATACACAATCCCTTTATGATTTAATGGAAAAGAATAATACACTTTTTTGAAATTATTTTTGCCCCTAATATTTTCAAATTGCAGCACGTTATTTACAGATTTAAAATTAGCTACAAGTTGGATGTTTTTGGGAGGCATCACAAACCATGTATGCCATTCATTTTTTCCTGTAATATTAGCAATATCACCCGACCAATAATTAAATGTTTCATTGGAATTAACATTGTTACTCCAAATATGTACAGTATCACCAACATGATATTGGCCAGAACCATACCCTTGATTAACAGAAACAAAAAAAGTAGCAGATGAAATACATGAACCTCCACCCCAAACGGGCATACCATTACAATAAGAAAGTAATTGACCATACAAGCCAGGTGTGATACTAACCCAATTATTTCCATTCCAATAAATCATTTCTCCTGCATTTGTACCATTAATAAACCCATTCCCTTTTAATCCTTGCTGACCTTGCATACCAGCAACACCCTGCATTCCTTGCACCCCAGTATCACCTTTCAATCCTTGTATACCCGCAATGCCTTGATCACCAACTTCTCCCTTCTTCCCTGATGGAGTATTTGCTGCATATAAAGCATAGGGTACAGCCAACAGCTGTTGTGTACCCAAATTAAATGAACCATCTACAGCGATTAATTCCACCTGCAAAAATTTAATAGTATTACCCCAATTAATATTTGAAAAATTTCCTTTCGAAGGCACTCCTTTGCCAATTATTGTATTTACAATTCCTTTATTGTTGGAAGTAACAATATTAATTTCTTGATATTCAATAACTCCATCAGCAGAATCCATATGAATAGAGAACTGTAATTTTACAACAGCATTACTGATTATCTGGCCATTACCCTTATGTATTAGTGTCTGAAAAGAAATGCCTTCAGGAAGATTGTTATAATTGTAGTTAATTCCAATTGTATCAATAACTAAACCGGATTTAAAAAAACTATTTGGGAAGGGGCTTTTATTAAAGATTGAAGATACATAAAACAAGGACGCATTATTATGTAATGATGCATTTTTGAAATCCAGACCATATATCTGTAAGCAAAAAAATGATGCTATAAAAAAAAATAGAATATTCCTCATTAAATAAGAATAGTTAAAAACATGAGATTCAATAAAGATAATCAAATATCTACCATATTCAATATGAATAAATGTCAATAATGATTGAATTGTACACTTCTACCAATCGTAGAGATTATTAATACAACAATTAATAACAACACTGTATTAAAATAAAAATGGACCACATAAAGGCAGTCCATTTGTTCAAAGAGATATTATTATCTACTTCACTTCTTCAAATTCCGCATCTGTTACATTTTCCGATCCAGCAGTTCCGTTTTGATCGGCTGCATCGCTAGGTTGTGGTGAACCAGCTTCTTGAGTTGCTTTATACATTTCTTCGCTAGCAGCAGTCCAAGCATTATTCAATTCATTCATTGCTCCATCAATTAAATCAATATCCTGAGCCTTATGCGCTTCTTTCAATTTATTCAAAGCGTCTTCAATTGGCGTTTTTTTATCTGCCGAAATCTTTTCACCATATTCTTTTAATTGTTTTTCGGAT
>Ga0214921_10008905_pt1 | contig 12841 bp, 15 predicted proteins | sample LL1505_MetaG_FD_177992 | JGI IMG/M metagenome (GOLD analysis project Ga0214921, IMG submission 177992) | Freshwater microbial communities from Lake Lanier, Atlanta, Georgia, United States - LL-1505 | ecosystem: Environmental > Aquatic > Freshwater > Lake | place: USA: Georgia | collected... | reverse complement strand
CATCTAATTTAATAAGATAATATGATAGGGGTTAGATGCTACTCCTTTAATAAAAAAATGTATAAAAGGGTTGTAAAACAATAGGTTAAGTTCCTATTTATACTATTTATACATTTTATCGCATCTGGTCTTTATGAAACTAGTGATATTAATACTTTTACTTATGGAAATTGTGACCGTGGTTCTAGTATTCGTATTCCTATTAATGTTAAAATTGCAGGCAAAGGTTATTTAGAAGACCGACGCCCAGCTAGTAATATTGACCCATATTTAGTTTGTGCCCGCATTCTGGAAACAGTTCTAGGTAATGATTAACTTAGGTGTATGTCTAATTGAAATTGATTGGACATATAGTATGAATAAATCTAAAGAATCATTAGAGATTGTAATTTATTTTATTTTATTTTATTTTATAAATTCGTTAAATCAATTATATATTTTTGTTATTATGTTCTAAGTGTATAAAAATGGACTCATCAATAAATAAACGTATTGGCACACGCCAAGAAGTTTATAAAGGATTGGCTACTAGAACTGCAGGTGGTTTAAAAAAAGATGATATCATAGAAAAACAATTTGGTTCTAGGGCAATTTATATTAGTAAGAAATTAAGTGATAAAATGCGGGAAAATTTTAATATCATCAGAAGTAATAATCCCAATCATTTAAAACGTAATTCTAAACGCACAATGGTTGCACCTAAACTAAATGAAAACGAAAATGCAATTCTAGCAAACCAAAATAAAGTTATTACTGAACTAGATAAAAAATCACAACAAAAGCAAAATCAACAGCAACAACAGCAAAATCAACAGCATCAAAGACATCAACATGCTAAAACGCAAAAACTTTCATTTAAAGTCAAAGAAAACACTGTTAGAAATGTTTTTTATCCTGAATTACAAGGAATGGATATAAAACAATTAAAAGAAGAATTAATAAGGGAAGAAACAGAAGAAGATTTAGGAATTATTTCTTCATCAGATAATAATCAACCAAAAAAAGAATTTAGTATTGAAGAAATGCCAGATATTGATATGGCATCTTTAGAATAATGGGAATATCCTCTAATAATATATTTTATGAAAGCAATTCATTAATTTTTTCTACTATTTTACCATATGATTTATCTATTATAAATTTATTTTCATCTGGAAGCACTTTTTTTTTTCTAGATTTAGTTCCAAATTTTATAATAGATTCTTCATTATTATATTGAAAACGTTTAAGATTATAATATATATTGGTGCAATCATTTTCATACGTTTTCATATAATCAATATTTATTTTCTTCTTATTCAATGCTTGTTCCTGCCTCATATAATTATATTGGGTATGATGTGATAAGTTAAAATCTTTTATAATAACTGGTTTGGGATTGGGATTGGTATTACTCGGATTAAGTAATAGGGTATTGCTAGAAAATATTATTTTCGATGGTATTCCTACACTAAATAAATCAAAATAATCTAGCAACTCCCAATTTTTATCTAAGAATATAGTATTATTTAATAGGTCGGCATTTTTAATTGAATCGTATACCTTAGATAATACTTTATAACTTTTTAGTAAAAAATTTTTAGCTTCTTTGTCTTTGCTTCTATTTTGTGCATTTCCACTTAGTTTTTCTTTACCAGTAGATATTGCAGTAGATATTGCATTTGGTATTGCAGTAGATATTATATTGTTTTTCTCTTGGATTTGTGATAATGCAGATATAATATTATTATAAAAATTCATAAAGAATAAATTTGAATCACCAGAACAAAAATATCGAATTGTATCCAAATCTATTTCATTTGTAAAAAAAAAATTTATTTTATCTAGAGGCGAATCTCCTAAATTATTTATTTTTTTTATTACACTAATATCATAAGTATAATTATCACCCTCTATTATATTATTATTTGTCTGTTGTTTTCTACCTGATATATAATTATTTTGGTAATTATTTTGGTTTACATTTACGTTTTTAGTGTCTTTCGTGTCTTTCCTTGCATTTCCTGATAATGTATTATAATACTCATATAATAACATAATGATTTGCCTATAATCCCCATTAGCGATATAAATTATTTCATCTTTTTTTGTTTCTGGGATAATAAATTTTTCTGCATTTGCAATTTTATTTATAAGTTTAATACAATCATTGCTATTAGGTTTTGATAAATTTAATAAAACACCATATTTTAATAAACATTGTAATTTCTTTTCCTTTATACTATTAGTTGTGCAAATTACAGGACATATCCATTGAATTTCTTTAGAGTCTTTATTTTTTGAAACAACTATATCAATTAATTCCTGCACTCCGGAAGATTCACTTACACCATTCAAACCATCAATTTCATCCATAATAATAGCAGTAGGTTTAAATTTATTTTTACTATCAATACAAACTGATACTTTTGCGATTCCTCCTATGGATTCCTTTAATTGTTTTTTTGTCCTAGTATCACTAGCATTACATTCAATAATTTCATATCCGTGTTTTTGCAATATTAAGTGTGCTAGGGTAGTTTTGCCAATTCCTGCAGTTCCGTGTAATATTAGAAAAGGTTTCGGATTTTCATTATCACCACTATTATTTTGATTTTGATTTTGATTTTTCAAATCAGTAATCCATTCTTTAACTGTGTCTAATTGTTGTTTGGATATGTAGTATTCATTTAGTGTCTTAGGGCGATATTTTTCAGTCCACAGGGAATTAGGTTCATTCTGGATTGACATATTTTTTTCCAGCTTTGTGGAAAGGAGTATTTTATATTTATTTGAGGTTATGTTTATATTTAACTTTATATTTTATATTTTGAATTGGATTATATTCTAGAGGATGAAATAATTTGATATGCTAGAATAAAATTTGTTTTGAACAATAAATAAATTTTGGAAAAAATAGAAAAATTAATAAAAATTGAATTCTAAATCATAGTAATAAATTTATTATCTACTCTTCTAAGAATGTCTTGTATTCTGTCTGTTCGTGCTGATTTTACTGGCGAAACAAAGCCAGATGAGTTTCTTAACAAAGCTCTCGAAAAAGGTGGTGAAGAATACACCAGCAATGGCAAGCAATTCATCACGATTTCTAAATATTTTCAATTCTTTCTTTCTAATTTGATGAGAGAGCCTGCTGGAGTGCGTTTTGAGAGCACACGCACAAAAGGCGTTTTCGTCTGGTGTGATTTTGAAGCAAAAAGGTGGTTCATTGAATATTAAACAGAACCACACTATTTTTTATTATTTTATTATTTTTTTATTGTTAAACTTACAAAGAAAAAAAAAATAATAAAAAATAACTTAACGATGTCCACTATGCCCAATACCACCACCACTATGCCCCATACCACCCCCACTATGCCCCATACCACCCCCACTATGCATACCACCCCCACTATGCCCCATACCACCGCCATAGCCGTGTGCAATTGCACCGCTACTTATTCCACGATGCCCTCTACTATGATGATTACCCCAATGTCTATTTCTTCCTCCATAATTACCACTTGAACCATACCACCCACCCCACCAATATAGCGGGTCATAATAATATTCTGGTGGATAATCATATACATAAGGGTCTTCATCTGGATAACCATCATAATAATATCCTGCCGGCTGGACTATTACATTACCAGATGTTTCCATAATTGTGGGAACTGCAATATTTCCTGCTGTGGTTGTAGTATTGGTATTGAACGCGGATTTAATACTAGAACCATTTTTATGATATATCATATAAACTAAAACGCCTATTATTACAAGTAATAAAATAATAGTAATTAAATTTGTTTCCATCTCTAGAGAATCTTATTATAAACATAGATAAGAAAAACTAGTAAAATAGAAAGCAAAATAGAAAGCAAAAACATTACAAAGAAAACAAGAAAACAAGAAAAAAATTGTAGTTTTAGTTGTAATTGTAATTATAATTGTATTTGCTAGATAGGTCGCAACATACTAGCTACTTGATGTTTTTTATCATTGCTTAATAAATATACTAATTCCCGATGTATTTCCGGCAGTTCAATAACCCCACTTGCACTATATCCAAATTCAATATAATCATTTGCTATTTTATCAAATTCAATTACCATTGTTCTAGTTATGCCTAATTCTTGTAATTTAGTAAATATTTTATCTATCTCGGTTTGCCGTTCTTCCATTGTTCGCTGATTTTGTTGTTTCTTTAATAATTTGGCTTCATAGGCTAAACGTTTTTTAGTTTTTTGAGTAGTTGTATTATGTATATCAGAATTCATTTTTAATAATACTTTATTCTAGCATATCAATATTCTTTTATATGATAGAAAAAGAAATAAGAAATAAAAAATAAGAAATAAGAAATAAGAAATAAGAAATAAGAAATAAGAAATAAGAAATAAGAAATAAGAAATAAGAAATAAGAAATAAGAAATAAGAAATAAGAAATAAGAAATAAGAAATAAGAAATAAGGAAAATATATTTACCATTCAAGATGTCTATAATAATCAAGTTCTCGTTCTCTTTCATCCCAATCAGGCTTCAAAATAATTTTAATATTTAAATTTTTCTTTTTAATATTTTCACAAAGTAATTGCTTTTGGGGATGTGTTTCAATAATACGTATTGTTTCTAGGCTTTCTGGATAATTAATTAAAATATTGCAAATAATATTATCATCTAAATCTAAATTTTTCAATGTTGTTGGTAAATTACTTAGATTATTATTAAAATCATTGCCTAATCTTAAATATTCTAATTTTTTAGGTAAATTATCTAGAGGATGATTATATGTATCTCCTAGAATAAGTTTTTTCAAATTTATTGGAAACTTTTTAATATATTTACATGAATCTTGCCAACCAATAGATAATATTTCTAGAGTAGTAAACTTTTCCAATTCTAAAGTATTTTCCAAAGTATCACCCACATTTTCCATAGCTAGATTAGGTCTATAATAATTAGGTAAATATAATTCTTTCAGGCTATTTTGTAATTTATTTATACATTTAATATTTACTGTATTTGAATATATAAAATTTGAATGTTTTAAATCCAATATTGATAAATTCGGTAAATCAAAATTTAAATATATATTAAATTCTAATTCCAAAGATAATTTTTTTATAGTCTTTGGTAGATGCAATAAATCATATGAATAATCTGAATCAATTTTCAAAATTTCTAATGATTCTGGCAAATAATATAATGGCTTATTATATTCACAACCCAAAACCAAACATTTTAAATTACACGGTAAATTTGTAAGTTCAATATTATAATTATAATACAAAACCAAAGATTCTATATGTGCAGGTAAATTATTTAATGGAAAATTATAATCACATTCAAACTTAATATTAGTTATTTCTGTTGATAATGTTGTAAAATCAATATCTATATTTTCATTTGAAACAATAAAAGTTTTATTTTTATCTAAAAAACTAAATTCATAATCACATATACTTTCTTCCTTATATATGCTTTCTTCCTTATATATGCTTTCTTCCATAATAAAAGTTAAGTTAAGTAGAATAAAAATAGAGTAGAATAGATTAGAATAGATTAGAGTAGAATTAGTTTAGGAATTTGTAATCTTGATTAACTACTTCAAATCTACTTTTTTCAATTTTTATTTTTAGTTCATTGTTAATGTTCATTGTTTATTTTCATTGTTTATTTTCATTGTTGTTTATTTTACTTATTTTTGAATTATTTTTTGTTTTATTTATCATTTATAGGTTGAAAGTAAATGAAAAAACATAATTATATAATAGAAAGCAAAATAGAAAGCAAAATAGAAAGCAAAATAGAAAGTAAAAATAGAAAGCAAAATAGAAAGAAAAATATATAAATAATATAGAATGGGTGCTGGAACATTAGTTGAATTAATTGCCCGAGGTAATCAAGATGTTTACCTTATAGGAAATCCTCAGTTTTCATTCTTTAAATCAGTTTATCGACGCCATACAAATTTTGCAATTGAACCAATTCGTCAAATCTTCACTGAATCACCTAACTTTGGAAAACGTGTTACCTGCATTATTGATAAAAAAGCAGATATGTTAAATGATATCCTTCTAGAAGTTAAATTACCCGCTTTAATTGAAAATGTTAGTTGGACTAATGGTATTGGTTATTTTATGATTGATTATGTTGAATTACAATTAGGTGGTGAGCCAATAGACCATATTACAGGTGATATTCTAGATGCTTGGATGGAATTAAGCACTCAATTAGGAATTAAAAATTCGCTTTATACAATGATTGGTAAATCTATTACTTTTAATAAAAATACGCAAACTAATGAATTGAATTTATTAATCCCTTTGCCTTTTTGGTTTACACGTGGTGTAGAACGTTCATTACCATTAATATCAATGCAATATTTTGATGTAAAAGTAGTTATTCAATTTAAAACTTTTGACCAATGTTGGTATAAATTAACAGATGCAACACCATATTTAATCTATCCTGGCAGTGGTCCTTCTATTACTAGTGCCAGTTTAATATGTAATTATGTTTATCTAGATACATATGAAAGACAAAAAATGGCATCTCAGGAATCATTCGAATATTTAATAGAACAATTCCAGGAATCTAACGCCTATCAAATGCCAGTAAATTGTATTAATCTAAATGTGCCACTATTTTTCAATCATCCTGTTAAAGAATTAATTTGGATGTATCGCACCTCCGATGCAACTAATTTGAATGATTATTATAATTATGCTAATATCTTGAATTATAATACTCCAAGTGAAACAAAATATCCACCTTTTAATAATATGCAATTACGTTTTAATGGTAATGACCGCTTTGAATATATTCCCTCAACTTATTTCTATCTTTATCAACCCTATAGACATCATTCTTGTGGAACTAGTCAATATATTCATGTGTATAGTTTTGCATTGAACCCAGAAGGAATTCAACCAAGTGGAACTTGTAATTTTAGTAAATTAGATAATGTTTCACTAAACTTAGTTTGTAATCCTGATATACAAAATGGATATATAAATATTTATGCAGTGAATTATAATATCCTTAGAATACAATCTGGTATGGCAGGGCTTATGTTCTCTTCTTAAAGTAATCTTCTTAGATGAATTATATTTATTTTATATGTAAAAACTATAAAAACAATATACAAACACAAAACCATACTGCCATACGAAAACATAATAAAAAATAAAGGGAAGGGTTGTAGGGGAACCGTCGGTTCCCTACACTAGATTTCATCAATAATATTGATACTTGTAAGCATTACCTTCCGACAACATATACGATGTAATCCTAATTCATCCATTATTTCACCGGCAATAGTTTTTTTAATATCTTTTGCATTAATATTGATAATTAGGGGGTCAGCATCACTATTTAGGGCTAGTTTTTTACGTAGTAATTCACGTTCATAATATTCATATTTATCTGCAAGTAATTTACCACAGGTCATACATCTTACTGGAATAATCATTTCTGGGAACTGCTATTTAGTCTTGTGTTCTATTCTATTATATTAGTAATAGATTATGTTATTTTTATATTCATTTATATATTTATTTTGGAAATCAATTTTTATTTTATAACAATTTTAATTATACCACTTTAATTATACTATATATATATAGAATAGATATAGAATAGCAATGAAAAATACAATTCTAGAGAAAACAGGTGAATATAAAAAAGTATTAAATTTATATGATCTTATTTTATCAAATATTGGATATATAATTGGTGCTGGTATATTTGTATTAATAGGTAAAACTATTAATATTGCAGGAAATGCCGCTTGGGTATCTGTAATATTAAGTGGATTATTTATATATTTTATATCAAATAGTTATATTAAAGTTCATCTAGAGTATCTTTCTAATGATGCAGAATACTTAGCAATTAAAGATAAATATGGTGCTATTATAAGCAATATAGCAATTGTAATAACAATTATTTCAATAATTGCAATAGTTTATGTAGTACTATTAGGTTTTGGTAGTTATTTCAGTAGTATGGTTGGTAATGCAATTAATCCATTTATTTCAAGTTTAATAGGTTTATTATTTGCAGTAATTATAAATATTTATGGAATTGAATTAACTGCAAATATAAATAGTTTTTTTACATTATCTGGAATTATAGGATTATTTTTATTGATAATATTAGGTTTTATATATATATTTAATAATTGGAAAACTACATTATCAAACTTTATAACGAAGAATATAACTAAGGATACAATTAAAGATATAATTAAAAATATTAATGTAATAAATATTTTATATGGTGCATTTATATTTGTATTTGCATATTTTGGTTTTGAATTAATTATAAGGTTAAATGCGGAGAGCGAAAATAATGAAAAAGATATTCCAGAAGCAATAAAATATTCTATATGGTTTGCAATAATAATTTATACATTAATGGCAATAATAATAATAGGTGTTTTTGGAGGCGATATAGATAAAATAAGTAATAATATTAAACCACTAAGCATTTTAATCAGTAAACTAACTAAAAATACACTAATTATAAAATATATAGAATTATGTGGTGTAGGTTTGACCTGGAATACAATATTACTTTCAATTACATATGGTTCTAGATTACTTACAGAATTTGTTAAAAAAATAAGTGCAAACTCAATTCAGGAAACTACCCCAACAGGAACTGATATAGAAAAATTAATACATAACAAAACAACAATAGACAAATCTATACTAGAAAATACTATATTTATATTTAAAAATATTAATAAATATACAAATACGCCAATAAATAGTATAATGTTAATAAGTTTAATTATAGTATTATTACTATTACTGAAAGTTGATATTATATCTAGCACTATAATTGCAAATAGCGGGTGTATAATAATAATGTTGTTAGTTTATTTATCTAGTTAGAAAAAAATATTTATATCTAAAATCCATTATCATATGAATAAATACCTAATGGTTCATCTATCTGGGGTAATCTAGAAGTAGTAATATTATAGTCATTAGGAGAAATATCATTAACCTTATCAATAACAAATTGATTAAGTTTTTTATTTAGTTCGTTAAATTCATTCTGGAGAGTAGATAATCTATAGGTATCATCATCATCTAATGCAAGAAAGACATATATATTTAATGTATCATTAAATTCTCTTTCCGAATAAAGTAATTCATTATAAGTTTGAATAGGATATGATTTATCAGTAACAGTATTATATGCATTATAAAATATTTTTGTCATTTTAAATCTTAATTTTCGGGCTAAGAAATCTTTCTGGATAGGGTCATCACTTTTACATCCTAAAGTAAATTTTATTACCTTCTCTAGAAACATTTTATAATCCAATAATACTGGAACTGCAGAAATTATTTCATCGATAGAAATTAATCTTATACCCATTTTCATTCTTTTATCAATTTGATAATCCTCTGGTTTCAAAATAAATTTTTTTAAATCATTAATAGAATTATTACCAACTGGTGCAGAACGTAAAAAGTCTGGTAGAATTGTCATATTACTTCCAACTGAATCACCACAATAAGCTTGATTATTCATATTACAAGGTTCAAATGTTTCAGTTATTTTATTAGAAATATAATTAATAAATTCCCGGGGATTAGTAAATTTACTCTTAAAACTTATATATGCCAGAATGACTAATACTATAACTGCTACTAGTTTAGGTTGTTTTTGGATTATAAATATTAGGAACACTGCAACTAATGCTACGAATATAATATTTTCATCCATATGTACACACTTAAAGATTTAAAGATTTAAAAATAGAACAATTATTATATATATTATATATAAAATACATAAAATACATAAAATATATAAAAAATATTTATAATCATTTTATAATCTATTTATAATCTATTTATATGCGGATATGTCTAATATAAAGGAAAGAATGTTGTTATTTTTAATCGGATGTATTGGTGTTCGTTCTTTATTTGTCATAATTGCTAAATATATAAGTACAAATTATTTGAAATATTTAGGTTATTTGGCTTTACTACCTGCAATAGGTTTTATGTATATATATTTAACAGGGAGTAGAAAAACTGGACCAGAAACATTTGGAGATAAAATATGGTGGAATAATTTAAGACCCATTCACTCTATTTTATATTTTGCATTTGCTTATAATGCTATTATAGGTAATACACAGGCTTGGATATATTTATTAGTTGATGTTTTATTTGGTTTAACAAGTTTCCTAATATATCATTATATAAAAGGTGATTTTGACTTTCTTAAAAATTAAAAATGCAAATCCCTATATAACTTATACCATTTTATATATTTTTCCCCAGCAGATGAAGCATAAATAATAACAGATAAGAAAAAAGTAATTAGGATAAAAACTTAATTAAAAAAATAACTTCTAAGTAAAGAAAGATAATAAAAAACAATAGTAAGATGGCGGGATATCGAAATTATAATATTGATAAAATCAATGATGAAATCAATGATGAAATCAATGGTGAAAAAAACAATGATGATGAAAAGAAAAAATTAGAATTAATTCATAATACATATAAACAACAACGTTTGAATATAGATTATAAATTTAATGAATATTTGATAAATAAATATTGTCAATTTCGAAATAAATCGGCGTTCTGGGCTTTATTTTCCTTGCTAGATAAAATTACTGACCTAAGCGATCCAGACACTTCCTTGCCTAATAGTATTCACGCACTACAAACAGCAGAAGCAATTCGCACATCGAATTCTACCACCTATCCGGAATGGATGCCATTAGTAGGTTTAATCCATGATATGGGAAAAATATTGTATATAAATGGTTGTGATGGGGATGGCACTAGTAAGGAGACACAGTGGGCTATTGTTGGAGATACCTTTATAACTGGTTGTCCTATTCCAAATAACATTGTTTTGGCACAATATAATGGATTTAATAAAGATCATAATGATGGTATAAATATATATACACCAGAATGCGGATTAAATAATACTAGTGTTAGTTTTGGTCACGATGAATATATGTATAGATTATTAGTTGCTAATAAGCATAAAATGCCGAAGGACGCAGAATATATTGTTAGATATCACTCATTATATGCTTGGCATAGTGGTAATGAATATGATTATCTAGAAGATGAAGAAGATAAAAATATGAAAAAAATTGTTAGAGAATTTAATAAATTTGATTTGTATAGTAAAAATGATAATTTGCCAATAAAATGGAATTCGCTATTAGTGGATTTTTATTCTAATTTAGTAAGAAAATATATATCGGAAGATATGTTGATTAAATGGTAGCAAAGATTACAACCAATAAAAAAATATTGATTCACTTATTCGCATATTCGCATATTCGCCTATTCACTTATCAATTTGGAATCTATTTTTTCAAATATTTCAGTAATTTCATTTTTAGTAGTTTCAGATAAAGTTGATGTATATATAAATCTTTCTAGATAATTAATAATTACTTCTTCATTCTTTTCTAGTAATTTTTTTACATTATTTTGAATTTCTGTAAAATTATTTATTATATTTATTTTTTTCATTTTAAAATTTTTTTTGCTTTGATTGGTCTCTTCAGAATCCATAATTATCAAAGTTCTACTGATTTTGCTATTGATTTTGCTATTGATTTCTACTATCCTTTTCCTTAACAGTTTTTTTATCAGTTTTTTTATCAGTTTTTTTATCTTTTTTTTCTTCTGGTAATTGGTTTTCAATTTTATCAATAGTATCTATAGTATCTATAGTATCTATAGTATCAATAGTAATTATTTTTTCATCAATAACTAAATTATTAATGCTTTCTTCAATATTTATATCTTGTTTCTTAATTATTTCTTTATCATTAGTATTTGTAGTATTTGTAGTATTTGCAGTATTTGCATATATCTTTTCCATATCTATTTTCAAATTAATATCTTTCTTTCCAACATAAACTGGGTGCTCTAGATTAAATGTATATACATTATTATTATTATCGACTAATACTTTATGACCATCTATAATATCTTCCCACAATGTAATATATTCATTATCATACTGTCGAGGGTCAAATTGCACCTTACGTTTTCTACCTCTTTTATTTCTATTAATTAATATATTTGGTTGGTCTATACGTCCATTAGATAATTTTCGCAAATGACTTTTGCAAAAATCACTAGCATTGTGTTTTTTTCTAGAACATTGTTTATTATCTAACTTACGCCCTAAACATACCATATCTTGATTAATAATTTTTTTGCATCGCTTTTTTATATTTCCTGTATATTCCTTTATAATAGTTGGTATAATATCATTTATTGCTTTTTCTACTAATTCCTTAGGTATAGTAAAATTATATTTACTATATAATTCTTTATATATAACATCTAATGATTTATATGTTATAAAGAACATAGATGTTTGATTCTTATTATCAAAATTTAATAAACCATTATTCAATATATTATCAATATTTATATCTCTTCCAATATCTTTGCTAATATTTTTTGGTTTAGATACATTATATTTATTTTGATTTTTACTGGGAATTGAAGATGACATAGAAGACTCAATATCAATATCAATATCAATATTCGGTCCTAAAATATCATCTATTGTTATTGCAGAATTTGATATTTTTTTATCGGACATTATTTGCGTGATCCCTTTAAATTATTTATAATTGTAAACGTAATATTATAATTGATTGTACAATATGACTTTTTAAATCAATTTTTATAAGTTGATAAATAAATAGTATAAGGAAATAGATAATAAAAAAGATATGAAAAGATATGAAAAGATATGAAAAGATATGAAAAGATATGAAAAGATATGAAAAGATATGAAAAGATATGAAAAGATATGAAAAGATAT
>Ga0214921_10008904_pt1 | contig 12841 bp, 19 predicted proteins | sample LL1505_MetaG_FD_177992 | JGI IMG/M metagenome (GOLD analysis project Ga0214921, IMG submission 177992) | Freshwater microbial communities from Lake Lanier, Atlanta, Georgia, United States - LL-1505 | ecosystem: Environmental > Aquatic > Freshwater > Lake | place: USA: Georgia | collected... | reverse complement strand
TGGAGACAACGTGTCGATCACGGTGAAGTTGATCCACCCGATTGCGATGGAAGAGGGCTTGCGCTTTGCTATCCGCGAGGGCGGCAAGACCGTCGGCGCTGGCGTCGTTGCCAAGATCATTGCTTAAGGATCACACATGTCAACCAAGCAAAAAATCCGCATCCGCCTCAAGGCCTTCGACTACAAATTGATCGACCAATCTGCTGCTGAAATTGTTGATACAGCCAAGCGTACCGGTGCGATTGTCAAAGGCCCTGTGCCTTTGCCCACACGCATGAAACGCTTTGACATTTTGCGTTCGCCGCACGTTAACAAGTCCAGCCGCGACCAATTGGAAATCCGAACGCACCAACGCTTGATGGATATCGTCGACCCGACCGATAAAACCGTCGATGCATTGATGAAGTTGGACTTGCCTGCTGGCGTGGATGTTGAAATCAAGCTGCAGTAAGTAATACCAAAGTCATCGTCTCTGACGGTGACTTGGTTCGAGGTGTAAAGAAATACTGGTCATGTGCCAGTTTTGCGCTACAATCTCAGGCTCTGTGCTATTTGTGCAGAGAAATTATCAACCTTCTCTCATACACCAAACGCTGTTGCCAATTGAAGTGACGGCGGTGAGAGTTTTGGAGAACAACATGAGTCAAAGCAACCGTTTGGGGTTGCTGGGCCGCAAGGTGGGCATGATGCGTCTGTTCACTGATGATGGGGACGCAGTGCCTGTCACAGTGGTAGATGTTTCTAACAACCGCGTGACCCAGGTCAAAACCCAAGAAAACGACGGCTATGTAGCCTTACAGGTCACATTCGGCGCGCGCAAAGCTTCGCGCGTCACCAAGCCCCAAGCAGGCCATTTGGCCAAGGCCGGTGTTGAGGCGGGCGAAGTCACCCAAGAATTCCACGTCACCCCTGAAACCGCTGCTCAATACCCAGCGGGTTCCACTGTGCCCGTGACTGCTATCTTCAACGTCGGCGAGAAAGTCGACGTACAAGGTACTTCCATTGGTAAGGGTTTCGCTGGCACCATCAAGCGTCACAATTTCCGTTCACAGCGTGCTTCTCACGGTAACAGCCGTTCGCACAATGTGCCCGGTTCTATCTCCATGGCTCAAGACCCTGGCCGCGTTTTTCCCGGCAAGCGTATGTCTGGCCACATGGGAGACGAGACCATCACGACACAAAACCTTTCTGTCATTCGCATCGACGAAGGCCGTCAACTGATCCTTATCAAGGGCGCGGTTCCCGGCTCTAAGGGTGGTTTTGTGACGGTTCGCCATGCCATCAAGGCTGCACCTCAAGGAGCCAAATGATGCAAATCGAACACCTGAATGACCAAGGACAGGCTGCTTCCAAATTTGATGCGCCTGAGACCCTGTTTGGTCGTGATTACAATGAAGACCTGATTCATCAAATCGTGGTGGCTTACCAAGCGAATGCGCGTCAAGGCACTCGCGCCCAGAAAGACCGCGAACAAGTCAAGCACTCGACCAAAAAACCTTTCAAACAAAAAGGCACTGGTCGTGCTCGCGCTGGTATGACTTCTTCTCCGATTTGGCGTGGAGGCGGTCGCGCTTTCCCCAACAGCCCTGAAGAAAATTTCACCCAAAAAATCAACAAGAAGATGTACCGCGCTGGTATGGCGTCTATCTTCTCTCAATTGGTGCGTGAAGGCCGTTTGGCTGTGGTCGATTCCATCAAAATCGAAGCCCCCAAAACCAAATTATTGGCGGCCAAGCTCAAAGCGATGAATCTCCAGTCTGTGCTTGTTATCTCAGAAGAGGTGGACGATAACTTGTACTTTGCGTCGCGTAATTTGGCCAATGTGTTGGTTGTTGAGCCCCGTTATGCTGACCCCGTTTCCTTGGTCCATTACAAGAAAGTGCTGGTCACCAAAGGCGCGATCGACAAGCTCAAGGAGATGTTCGCATGAGCACAACTAAGTATGACGAGGGACGTTTGATGGCTGTGCTGTTGGCACCCATCGTCTCTGAAAAAGCCACCATGGTGGCTGAAAAATCTAATGCGGTGACTTTCAAAGTCTTGCAAAACGCCACCAAGCCCGAAATCAAAGCGGCGGTGGAGTTGATGTTCAAGGTTGAGGTTAAAGGCGTGTCTGTGGTCAACACCAAAGGCAAGACCAAGCGTTTTGGCCGCTCCATTGGTCGTCGCGATAACGTTCGCAAAGCCTATGTGACGCTCAAAGCCGGTCAAGAGCTCAACTTGTCAGGAGAGGTGGCTTAACCATGGCAGTCATCAAAATGAAACCTACTTCACCTGGCCAACGTGCCGTGGTGAAAGTCACTCGTGACCATTTGTTCAAAGGTGCAGCTTATGCGCCTTTGCTCGAACCGCAATTCCAAAAAGCAGGTCGCAATAGCAACGGTCACATCACTACCCGTCACAAAGGTGGTGGTCATAAGCACCATTACCGTGTAGTCGATTTCCGTCGCTCCAAAGATGGCATTCCTGCCAAAGTTGAACGGATTGAATACGACCCCAACCGTACAGCGCACATTGCTTTGGTGTGCTACGCCGATGGCGAACGCGCTTACATCATTGCCCCACGCGGCTTGGAAGTAGGCGCCACCATTCAAAGTGGCTCTGAGGCTCCTATCCGTGCAGGTAACACTTTGCCTATTCGCAATATTCCTGTGGGTTCGACTATCCACTGCATTGAGTTGCGTCCTGGCAAAGGTGCACAAATTGCACGCTCAGCTGGCACGTCCGCCACGTTGTTGGCGCGTGAAGGTACTTACGCTCAGGTGCGTATGCGCTCTGGTGAAGTCCGCAAAATTCACATTGAGTGCCGTGCAACCATCGGTGAAGTTGCCAATGAAGAACACAGCTTGCGTCAATTGGGTAAAGCCGGTGTCAAGCGTTGGATGGGTATTCGACCCACAGTGCGTGGTGTTGCCATGAACCCCATCGATCACCCTCACGGTGGTGGCGAAGGTCGTACCGGCGAAGGCCGTGCAGCAGTTGACCCATGGGGCAACTTGACCAAAGGCTACCGCACCCGTAACAACAAGCGCACGCAAGTCATGATCGTCTCGCGTCGCAAGAAATAAGGGTTAAACCATGACACGCTCACTCAAAAAAGGCCCGTTTGTCGATCACCACTTGTTGGTCAAGGCTGAAAAAGCCGTTGCCACCAAAGACAAAAAGCCAATCAAAACTTGGTCACGCCGCTCTATGGTTTTGCCCGATTTCATCGGCTTGACCATCGCGGTTCACAACGGCAAGCAACATGTGCCGGTTTACATCACCGACCAAATGGTGGGTCACAAGTTGGGCGAATTTGCCTTGACTCGTACCTTCAAAGGCCATCCGGCGGACAAAAAAGTCCAGAAGAAGTAAGGAGCAGCTATGGAAACACGTGCAGTCTTGCGAGGTGTGCGCCTATCGGTCGATAAAGGCCGTTTGGTGGCAGACTTGATTCGCGGCAAAAAAGTGGACCAGGCCCTGAACATCCTGACCTTCACACAGAAAAAAGCAGCGGGCATTGTTAAAAAAGTGCTCGAGTCGGCTATCGCCAACGCAGAACACAACGATGGCGCTGACATTGATGATTTGCGCGTCAAAACCATTTACGTGGAACAAGGCGCAACCCTCAAGCGTTTCACAGCACGCGCCAAAGGCCGCGGCAACAGCATCAGCAAGCCCACATGCCATGTGTATGTGACGGTCGGCAACTGAAAGGTCTAGAAAAATATGGGACAAAAAATACACCCCACCGGTTTTCGCCTGTCGGTGAGCCGCAACTGGGCCAGCCGCTGGTACGCAAGCAACAAAGACTTCGCCGGCATGCTGGCCGAGGACATCAAGGTACGCGAATACCTCAAAATCAAACTCAAAAGCGCTGCTGTTTCGCGCATCTTGATTGAGCGCCCTGCCAAAAATGCCCGCATCACCATTTTTTCCGCACGCCCCGGCGTGGTCATCGGTAAAAAAGGCGAGGACATTGAAAACCTCAAGAAAGAACTGGCTGCGCGTTTGGGCGTACCTGTTGCGGTCAACATCGAAGAGGTGCGTAAGCCCGAAATTGATGCACAGTTGATTGCTGACAGCATTACCCAGCAGTTGGAAAAACGCATCATGTTCCGCCGCGCGATGAAGCGCGCCATGCAAAACGCCATGCGTTTGGGTGCCCAAGGCATCAAGATCATGTCGGCTGGTCGTTTGAACGGCATCGAGATCGCCCGTACCGAGTGGTACCGCGAAGGCCGTGTGCCACTTCACACCTTGCGTGCGGACATCGACTACGCCACCTCTGAAGCCAAAACTACCTACGGCATCATCGGCGTAAAAGTTTGGGTCTACAAGGGTGACACCTTGGGCCGTAACGACGCACCTGCTGCACAAGAACCCCGTTCTGAAGACGAACGCCGCCCACGCGGTCCTCGTCGTGACGCTCGCCCCGCTGGCGGCGACCGTCCACCCGCTCGCAGTGGCGCACGTCGCCCTGCAGGCTCCAATGCCGCACCGGCGGATGGCAGCGATAAACCCGCTGAAGCCACCGATGCTCCCAAAACCACCGTCAAGCGCGTCCGCAAGGTAGCCGCGCCCGCATCCACTGGCACGGCTGCGGACGGCAAAGGAGAATAAGCATGCTGCAACCAGCGCGCCGTAAATACCGTAAGGAACAAAAAGGTCGCAACACCGGTATTGCCACACGTGGCAACACCGTGGCGTTTGGTGACTTTGGCTTGAAATCAACCGACCGTGGTCGCTTGACAGCTCGCCAAATTGAATCCGCTCGCCGTGCGATTTCCCGTCACGTCAAGCGTGGTGGACGCATTTGGATTCGCATCTTCCCTGACAAACCTATTTCCCAAAAGCCTGCAGAGGTTCGCATGGGTAACGGTAAAGGCAACCCAGAGTACTACGTTGCTGAAATTCAGCCCGGTAAGGTGTTGTATGAAATCGTGGGCGTGCCCGAAGAACTCGCGCGTGAAGCATTCCGTTTGGCGGCTGCCAAACTCCCTTTGCGCACCACCTTTGTTTCGCGCCTGATTGGCCAGTGATTCAGGAGACACCATGAAAACATCTGAATTACGCCAAAAGGACGCCGCTGGCTTGCAAACCGAAATCAAGGAATTGCAAAAAGCGCATTTCAATATGCGCATGCAAAAAGCCACGCAACAACTCAATAACACCGCGCAAATGAAGGTCACCCGTCGCAGCATTGCACGGGCCAAAACCATTCTGGCCGAACAACAGGCGAAGGAGTGACACCATGACAGAAGCCAAAAAATCACTCAAACGCACACTGATTGGTAAAGTCGTCAGCGCCAAACGAGCAAAGACTGTCACAGTGCTGGTTGAGCGTCGCGTCAAGCATGCGCTCTACGGCAAAATTGTCGGCAAGTCCAGCAAATACCATGCGCATGACGAAACCGGTCAATACCACTTGGGTGACGTGATCGAAATCACCGAAAGCCGCCCCATCTCTAAAACCAAAAACTGGGTAGCTACCCGTTTGGTTGAAAAAGCACCAGCGGTATAAGTCTTATCCGGTTGTGTGATAACACGATCGTCAAAATGACTCACAATCGTGGGTCATTTTTTCATTTTAAGGAGCAAAACATGATCAAAGTAGGCGACACACTTCCCCATTCCGTCCTGATGGAATACTCTGAAGTGGAGGGCAATGGTTGCAGCATTGGCCCCAACCCCGTAGACGTGGCCAAAGCAGCGGCGGGCAAGACCATCGCTTTGTTTGCTTTGCCAGGTGCATTCACACCCACATGCTCTGCCAAACACGTGCCAGGCTACATGGAGAAACATGCCGAACTCACCGCTGCAGGCGTGGATGAAATTTGGTGTGTCAGTGTCAACGACGCATTCGTCATGGGCGCATGGGGCCGCGAGTTGCATGCTGCAGGCAAGGTGCGCATGTTGGGTGATGGAGACGCTGAATTCACCAAAGCCACGGGTTTAACTTTGGATTTGACTGGTAAAGGTTTAGGACTACGCTCTAACCGTTATTCCATGTTGGTTAAAGACGGAAAAGTCGTCACACTCAATATTGAAGGACCTGGCAAGTTTGAGGTCAGCGACGCAGACACTATGCTGTCGCAGACTCGGCATTAAAAGCGCAGGGAAAGGCTGGTTTAAATCGCACTTGCTTGGCGCAATGCCTCGCACTGAGAAGACTCAAAACCCAGCCATTCTTTCAAAACCTCGTCAGTGTGTTGTCCTAATGAAGGGGGCGGCAAATCGCGCCTGACGGGGGTTTGGCTCAGTTTCATGGGGCTGGCAACCAAATCAAGGGGCACACCCAAGCCATGCTGCCAGTGGTCCACCATTTGGCGAGCTTGAATATGCGGGTCGGCAAACACCTCAGCCAAATTATTGATGGGACCGCAAGGCACTTTGGCAGCTTCAAGGGCTTCAAGCCAGACATATTTTCCGCTCTTTAGTAAAGCATCAGCAATCATGGGAATCAACACATTACGATGCCTCACCCTGTCTTGGTTGCGCACAAAGCGCGGATCTTGCGACCAATCGGCATGGCCAATGACCTCACAGAGTTTGGCGAACTGACCATCGTTACCTACAGCCACAATCACAAAATCTCGTTCGCCTGAAGTCTTGGGTGCTGTTTCAAAAACTTGGTAAGGGACGATATTGACATGGGCATTTCCCATACGTAGAGGAGGCGCAGAAGTGGCGCCATTAACCAAAAAATTAGCCCCCAAATTGGCCAGCATGGCCACTTGTGTATCTAAAAGCGCCATGTCAATGTGTTGGCCAATGCCTGTTCTTTCGGCATGGCGAATAGCCGCCAAGATAGCCACGGTTGCATACATGCCGGTGAACAAATCCGCCACTGCCACACCCACCTTTTGCGGGCCGCCACCTTCATCGTCTCGTTCGCCGGTGACACTCATTAAGCCACCCATGGCTTGGACTGCAAAGTCATACCCCGCACGCTCTCTGTAAGGACCGGTTTGACCAAAGCCAGTGATGCTGCAGTAAACCAGCTTGGGATTGATAGCTTTGAGGGTGGCGTAGTCCAAGCCATAGCGCGACATATCGCCCACTTTGTAATTTTCAACAAACACATGGCTGTGCAATGCCAGCGAACGAATCAAGCCTTGGCCCAGAGGCGAGGCAATATTGCAAGTCATGGACCGTTTATTTCTGTTAGCACCCAGATAGTAAGCAGATTCAGCGGTGTCTCGACCTTGGGTGTCGTGCAAAAAAGGGGGACCCCAGCCTCGGGTGTCGTCTCCGGTCAGAGGGCGTTCCACCTTGACCACATCAGCACCCAAATCAGCCAATATTTGGGTCGACCAAGGACCGGCCAAGACCCGGGACAAATCCAATACGCGTATGCCGTCTAAAGCGTTCATGAGTGCATTATTGCAAAGCCCTAGACAAGAGTGATAATCCCGTGGCAATTACAAATAAACATGAGCACACGCATTCTTCTCATTGCCCATGCACCATTGGCCACTGCCCTCAGGGAGTGCGCCTTGCATGTCTTTCCAGATTGCGCACAAACCGTCATCGCTATTGATGTTCTGGCTGACGTATCGCCAGAGGACACATTGCTGGCTGCACAAAAGATGATCGGCGAACCCTTTGAGCAAAACACCTTGGTGTTGACCGATATCTTTGGTGCTACGCCTGCCAATGTGGCCAAGCGATTGGTTGATGGCGTTCAGTCTCGCTTGATTGCAGGCGTTAATTTACCCATGCTGCTGCGTACCGTGTGCTACCGACATGAGCCCCTTGATGTCTTGACCCAGCGCGCATTGACTGGTGGCGCCCAGGGCGTGATGCAAGTGGCTTGTGAAAAAGAAGTTCCCCTTTCCTCTTGAGTGAAATATGCTTAAACAAACCACAACAGTGATCAACAAATTAGGCCTGCATGCAAGAGCGTCTGCCAAACTGACCAAAATTGCCGGTGCCTTTCCATGCCAAGTATGGGTCAGCAAAGGCGAGCGACGAGTTAATGCGAAAAGCATCATGGGCGTGATGATGTTGGCCGCTGGTATTGGCAGCGAAATTGAAATTGAAACCGATGGCGATCAAGAAGCGCAGGCCATGGACGCATTGCTGGCTTTGTTAGCGGACAAGTTCGGCGAAGGCGAATAAAGCCATGACTTTCTCCATTCACGGTTTGGCAGTTGCACGTGGTATTGCGATTGGACGTGCTGTGCTGGTTGCTTCTAGCCGTGTGGATGTGGCGCATTACTTCATTGAACCCAGTCAAATTGAAAAAGAGTTAGAGCGCATCAACCAGTCGCGTCATGCGGTGATGCTGGAGGTTCAGCGCATACAAAAAACCGTTCCCAAGGATGCGCCACCAGAGCTCTCAGCACTGCTGGAAGTGCATTTAATGCTCTTACAAGATGAAATGTTGGCTGAAGGGGTGATGCATTGGGTTACCGATCGTTTGTACAACGCTGAATGGGCGTTGACCTCACAGTTGGAAGTTGTTTCGCGTCAGTTCGACGACATGGAAGACGCTTATCTGCGCGAACGCAAAGGCGATCTTGAGCAAGTGGTGGAGCGCTTGCTGCGCCATATGAAAGGCTTGCTCACCAGTTTGCCGCAACCCGCTCAGCGCAAACCAGGTACCTGGCAGCAAGACCAGCTGTTGGACGACAGCCACGACGTACCCTTGGTGTTGATCGCACACGATTTGTCACCTGCAGACATGCTGCAATTCAAGCAAAGCGTGTTTGCGGGTTTTGTGACCGATGTCGGTGGCAAAACATCACATACAGCTATCGTTGCAAGAAGTTTGGACATTCCTGCAGTGGTTGGTGCGAGAAATGCCAGCCATTTGGTGCATCAAGATGACTGGGTCATCATTGATGGCGACGCAGGCGTCATCATCGTCAGTCCTTCCCCCATCATCTTGGCCGAATACGCTTTCAAGCAACGCCAAGCTCAGTTAGAGCGTGAACGCCTCACCCGCTTGACTCACACACCGTCGGTCACCTTGGACGGGCAAAAAATTCAGTTGTTGGCTAATATAGAGTTACCTGAAGACACTGTTGTGGCCCTGTCTGTGGGTGCTGTAGGCGTCGGTTTGTTCCGCAGTGAATTTTTATTCATGGGCCGCGAGGGCGAGTTGCCCGGCGAAGAAGAGCAATACCAAGCGTATAAACGAGCTGTCGAGGGCATGAAGGGCTTACCAGTCACCATCCGCACGGTCGACGTAGGTGCAGACAAGCCTTTAGACAGAACCACCAAAGACGAGGCTCACTTGAACCCCGCTTTGGGCTTGCGCGCTATCCGTTGGAGCTTGGCGGACCCGAGCATGTTCTTGAGCCAATTACGCGCAATCTTGCGTTCAGCTTTGCATGGACCAGTCAATTTGCTGATCCCCATGTTGGCGCATACCCGCGAAATCCATCAGACATTTGTCTTGCTGGCGCAAGCGCGGGAACAGCTAGACAAAAAGGGCGTGGCTTACGGCCCCGTCAAAGTGGGCGCGATGATCGAGGTGCCTGCAGCTGCACTCAATTTGCAGGTGTTTTTAAAGTACTTTGATTATTTATCGGTAGGTACCAACGACCTCATTCAATACACCTTGGCGATTGACCGCGCTGATGAGCAAGTAGCGCATTTGTATGACCCTTTGCATCCCGCCATATTGCAATTGGTGGCCAACACCATTGCGCAAGGCGCGGCAGCAGGCAAAGACATCAGCTTGTGTGGCGAAATGGCGGGTGACCCAACTCTCACTCGCTTGTTGCTGGGCCTGGGGTTGCGCCAGTTTTCTATGCACCCCACGCAGATTTTGCGCGTCAAACAAGAAGTCTTGCGTGCAGACGCTGGGCGTTTAAGCGCTTGGGCCAAGCGGGTCATGGCGGCCGAAGACCCAAGCGCCGAAATACTGATCCCTTAAATCAATCCAAAGACACTGTCGTCGGTGTACACCGTATCAAGTGGGAAACGTTGACCTCGCGCATGGTCTTGGGCGCAGCGCAGAAGTAAGCGACTGCGGTGACGACTTTGGGTGGCTTGCATTTCCTCAATGCTCATCCACAGGGTTCGCACAATCCCATCGTCAAGCGCTCTGTTGGCTTCATGTGCACCCAAGACACCTGTAAAAGCAAAACGCAGGTAGGTGATGTCTTGGTCGGGTGTGTCCATCGTGGCTTGCTTTAAGAAACGAGACAGGTACACGCCGACCAGGGCGGTTGGGGTGAAATGGAAGGCGGTCTCTTCCAGTACCTCCCGCACACAAGCTTGCAGAGGCGATTCGCCGGGGTCAAGGTGTCCGGCTGGGTTGTTGAACATCAAGCCATTGGGGGTGTGCTCTTCAACCAGCAAATATTTGCTGTCTTTTTCAATGATGCCAGCAACGGTGACGCTGGGCTTCCATCTGTCCATCATGGTGCAAAATCAACCCTTTTTCAGGGCGCCTTGTGAATCTGCGATGATTCTCGCCCATTGAGTGGAGGAGATAACCATGCGGATTGGCGTGCCTGCCGAAATCACGGCGGGTGAAACCCGTGTTGCCGTGACCCCAGAGACGGCTAAAAAAATCATTGCCCAAGGGCATCAAGTGCTTATTCAGTCAGGCGCAGGCGTTGCAGCCAGTGTGACGGATGAGGCTTTTGAGGTTGCGGGCGCAGAAATCACCGATTCAGCCGGTGCCTTGGGGGCTGAACTGGTGCTAAAAGTACGTTCACCTTCTGGCGCCGAGTTGGGCCTCATGAAGTCTGGTTCAGCCTTGGTGGGCATGCTCAACCCGTTTGATGCAGAAGGTTTGCAGCGAATCGCTGCTGCTGGGTTGACCAGTTTTGCGCTGGAGGCAGCACCTCGAACCACGCGTGCGCAAAGCATGGATGTGTTGTCCTCCCAAGCCAATATTGCTGGCTACAAAGCCGTGATGATGGCTGCTGACAAATACCAGCGCTTCTTCCCCATGCTGATGACCGCCGCAGGCACCGTCAAGGCAGCCCGCGTGGTCATCTTGGGCGTGGGCGTGGCCGGTTTGCAAGCGATTGCCACTGCCAAGCGTTTGGGTGCAGTGATTGAGGCCTCAGATGTGCGCCCCAGCGTAAAAGAACAGGTCGAGTCGCTGGGTGCCAAGTTCATCGACGTGCCTTACGAGACCGCCGAAGAAAAAGAAGCGGCTGAAGGCGTGGGTGGTTATGCCCGTCCCATGCCACAAAGCTGGCTGGACCGACAAAAAGCCGAGGTTACCAAGCGCGTGGCGCAGGCCGACGTGGTCATTTCCACTGCCTTGATCCCGGGCCGTGCCGCACCGGTGTTGATCACTGAAGAAATGGTCAAAAGCATGAAACCAGGCTCGGTCATCTTGGACTTGGCTGCTGGCAAGGGTGCCAATGGCGTGGGCGGCAACTGCCCACTGACCGAGGCCGACCAAACCGTGGTCAAACATGGCGTGACCTTGGTGGGCGACACCAACTTGCCTGCCCTTGTCGCTGCTGATGCCTCGGCGCTGTATGCACGCAATGTGCTGGACTTTTTGAAATTGGTGTTGCCCAAAGACAAGGGCTTCACTGTTGACATGGAAGACGACATCGTGGCTGCGTGTTTGATGACACAAGGCGGCGAGGTCAAAAGGAAATAAGTATGGACCACACCGTCACCAACCTGATTATTTTTGTGCTGGCCATCTATGTGGGTTACCACGTGGTTTGGAACGTTACCCCCGCTTTGCACACACCGCTGATGGCGGTGACCAATGCGGTCTCGGCCATCATCATCGTGGGCGCCATGCTCGCAGCGGCGCTCACCGTCACGCCCTTGGGCAAAACCATGGGCGTACTCGCCGTGGCCCTGGCTGCCGTGAATGTGTTCGGTGGCTTCTTGGTCACCCGGCGCATGCTGGAGATGTTCAAGAAAAAAGCCCCCAAGGCAGGAGTTGACAAATGAGCATGAACCTCGTTGTTCTCTTGTATTTGGTGGCCAGCATTTGCTTCATCCAAGCCTTGAAAGGCTTGTCCCACCCCACCACCTCGATCCGCGGCAATCTGTTTGGCATGACCGGCATGGCAATTGCCGTGCTGACAACGGCGGCGCTGATTGTCAACATCGCTGGCCATGCCGATGGCTTGGGCTGGGTGCTGCTCGGTTTGGTGATGGGCGGCGGCGCGGGTGCCATCATGGCGCAACGCGTCGAGATGACCAAGATGCCCGAGTTGGTCGCTTTCATGCACAGCATGATCGGCTTGGCCGCGGTGTTCATCGCCATCGCTGCGGTGGTGGAGCCCGCCGCCTTTGGCATCGTGGCGCAAGGTATGGGCACACTCGACATCCCCAACGGCAACCGCTTGGAGCTGTTCTTGGGCGCGGCGATTGGTGCCATCACCTTCAGCGGCTCGGTCATCGCCTTTGGCAAGCTCTCAGGCAAGTACAAATTCCGCTTGTTCCAAGGCGCGCCGGTGGTGTTTGCCGGTCAGCACATGCTGAACTTGGTCATGGGTTTGGCCACCGTGGGCTTGGGTGTGTATTTCATGTTCACCGGCAACTGGGACGCCTTCCTCATCATGCTGGCGCTGTCCTTTGTGCTGGGTGTGCTCATCATCATCCCGATTGGCGGCGCGGACATGCCGGTGGTGGTGTCCATGCTCAACAGCTACTCGGGTTGGGCGGCGGCAGGCATTGGTTTCAGTTTGAACAACAGCATGTTGATCATTGCGGGTTCCTTGGTGGGCTCATCCGGTGCCATCCTCTCCTACATCATGTGCAAGGCCATGAACCGCTCGTTCTTCAATGTCATCTTGGGTGGCTTTGGTGGCGAAGCGGGCACCGCTGCGGCTGGCAGCACCGAACAGCGCCCGGTGAAAAGCGGCAGCGCGGACGACGCAGCGTTTATTTTGGGCAACGCTGAAACCGTGGT